>Ga0187892_10008873_pt1 | contig 13509 bp, 13 predicted proteins | sample MA1701073metaG_FD_139345 | JGI IMG/M metagenome (GOLD analysis project Ga0187892, IMG submission 139345) | Bio-ooze microbial communities from a basaltic lava cave in the Kipuka Kanohina Cave System on the Island of Hawaii, USA - MA170107-3 metaG ...
ACCTGCTCGAGCCGGCGCAGCTCGGTGATGTCGTGGACCACCATGACCACGCCGACGCCGGCGCCGGCCAGCGCGAGCGGCATCGCGTGCAGGGCCAGGATCCGGAGCACCGGGGCCGACAGCCGGATCTCCCGCTCGAGCATCCGGCCCGGCGGGACGGTGCGGGAGTCGCGGAACACCTCGTGCAGGTCCGCGTTGCGGACCACCTCGAGGAACGCCCGCCCCTCGACGCGGGCGGCCGTCACCCCGAACATGGTCCGGGCGCGACCGTTCATCAGCACCACGCGCTCGTGGCCGTCCACGGCCATGACGCCCTCCACCATCGCGTCCAGGATCGTCGTGACCTTGGCCTGCTCCTGCTCCAGGTCCCTGATCTTCTCCCGCAGCCGGCCGGCCATCACGTTCAGCGAGCGGCCGAGCGTGCCGATCTCGTCGGGGGACCGGGTCGGGGCGTGGACGTCGAACTGGCCCTCGCTCATGAGGCGAGCGATGGACTGCATCTCGACCACGGGCCGGGTCACCCGCCGGGCCACGAACACGCCGATGCCGAAGGCCACCGCCAGGGCCAGGGCCGCCCCGAGCCACAGCCCGTCCTGCACCGCCCCGTAGGCGTCGGTCGCCACCGCCACCGGCAGGACCAGGCGCAGCGCGCCCAGCGTGCGCGGCCCCTCCCGCACGGGCACGGCCGTGTGCAGGAGCGGCGCGCCCAGCCCCGGGCCCCGGCGGAGGTCGTGGCCGGTGCGGCCGGCGAGCGCCGTCCGGACCTCCGGGTCGTCGGCATGCCGGAGCCCCCCCACCTCCCCCGCCGGCGTGTCGGAGTCGGCCAGCGCCCGCCCGCCGGCCGCGATGAGGGTGGCGCGGGCGCCGCTGGCCCGCGCCAGGTGGGCGGCGAAGGCGTGGGCGGCATCCGGCCGGCCCTCGCGGAGCAGGCGCGCGGCCTCCCCCTCGACCACCGTCGCCGCCGCCACCTGGCGCGCCTTGAGCGAGTCCACGGCCAGCCCCTCGAGCGCCCGGTGCAGGTAGAGCCCGGCCGCGAGGACGGCCAGGGCCACGAAGCCCACCAGCGTCAGCGTGAGCTTGAGGGCGATGCGCCGCCGCAGGAGGAACAGGAGGCGGCCCACGGCGTCAGCCCTCGGGGTCGAGGCGGTAGCCGGCCGTCTTCACCGTGACGATGCGGCCGCCCTCGGCGCCGAGCTTGACGCGCAGCCGCCGCACGTGCACGTCCACCGTCCGCGACTCGATCTCGCTGGCCGCGCGGTACCCCCACACGCGGTCCAGGAGGTGCTCGCGGGAGAGGATGCGGCCCCGGGCGTCCACGAGCGCCTGGAGCAGGTCGTACTCCTTCGGCGTCAGGGCCACCGCGGCGCCGCCGACGGTGACGCGGTGGGTGCCGGGGTCGATGGCGAGGGTGCCGACGGTGAGCGGGAGGTCGCTCCGGGACGGCCGGGCGCGGCGGAGCACGGCCCGCACCCGCGCCACCACCTCCTTGGGCGAGAACGGCTTGACGATGTAGTCGTCGGCGCCCAGCTCGAGGCCCAGCACGCGGTCCAGCTCCTCGCCGCGGGCGGTGAGCATGACGATGGGCAGGGCCTGGGTGGCGGGATCACCCCGGAGGCGCCGGCACACCTCGAGGCCGTCCAGCTCGGGGAGCATCAGGTCCAGCAGCACGAGGTCCGGAGGCGCCGCCTGGACGTGGCGCAGCCCCTCGAGGCCGGTGCGGCAGCGGGCGACCTGGTAGCCCTCCCGCTCGAGGTGCCAGGCGAGGAGGGCGCCGATGTCGGCCTCGTCCTCCACGATCAGCACCCGGCTGGCCATGCCGGGGCCATCTTACCAGCGGCGCGTCTCGCCGATCTTCAGGATCCAGGCGCCCGCGGCGGGGACGCCGCGTCGTCGCGCCTCGGCCAGCATGCGCCGCGGCGGCTCGTCCAGCGGCTCCTCGGCCAGGTCGAAGGTGCCCCAGTGCACGCCGAGCAGCACGCGCGCCCGCAGGTCGCCCGCGGCCTCTACGGCCTGCTCGGGGGTCAGGTGGACCAGGCGCATCACCGCCGCCGGCTGGTAGGCGCCGATGGCCATGGCGGCCACGTCGAAGGGGCCCAGCCGGTCGCCGATCTCCCGGAAGCCGTCGAAGTAGCCGGTGTCGCCGCTGAAGTACAGCCGCCGGTCGGGCCCGAGGAGAGCCCACGAGGCCCAGAGGCGGCGGTTCAGGTCCCACGGGGAGCGCTGGCTCCAGTGCTGCGCGGGGAGGCACACGAAGCGCACGCCCGCGACCACGTGCTCCTGCCACCAGTCCAGCTCCTCGACGCGCCCGGGGCCTTCCTCGGCGAACCAGGCCTTGAAGCCGAGCGGCGCCAGGATCAGCGGGTCGTGCGCCTGGACGAGCCGCCGCAGCGTCTCGACGTCCAGGTGGTCGTAGTGGTCGTGGGAGAGGACCACCACGTCCACGCGTGGCAGCGCGTCGAAGGGGATCCCGGGGGCCGCGAGCCGCCGCGGGCCGGCCCAGGGGAGCGGGCTCGTCCGCTGGCCCCAGTGCGGGTCGGTCAGGATGTTGAGCCCGCCCAGCTGAACCAGGAGCGTGGCGTGGCCGACCCAGGTGACGCTCGGGTTCAAGCGGCCGCTCCGGAGCGCCACCACGTCCGGGGCGACCCGCGGCGGCTCGAAGGTGCGGGGCGCGATCAGGTGGCCGAGGCCGTGCCGGGTGAGGAAGGCCCACCGCGTGAGGAACCCCGGCCGGCGGAACTCCGGGTCCAGGTTCCGGAAGCCGCCCGCCACGTGGTGGGCGGGCTTGCCGGGGAGGCGATCGGAGCCGACGCCGGCGCAGCCGGCCAGGGCGATCAGGAGGACCAGCGGGAAACGGCGGCGCACGCCTCCGGAGTCTACGCGCCCGGCGGGCCCGGCGCCAGCGCGGTCGCGCGCGGCGCCGGCCCCGGCAGGAGCCCGAGCGAGCGAAGGCGCTTGCGCAGCGTGTTGCGGTTGATGCCGAGGAGCCGCGCCGCGCGCAGCTGGTTGCCGCCGGAGACCTCGAGGGCGTGGCGGAGGAGGGGGCGCTCCACCCGCTCGATGACGTGCCGGTAGAGCCCGCGCGGGCTCGCGGCGGCGCCGCCGACGGCGTCGGCCAGCGATGCCACCACCAGCCGCTCGATGTCGCCCTGGCCTGCGGAGTCCGCCATGACCTTCCCGGCGAGCAAGCCCCGTGCCGTCCGGATCGGCGGCGCCACGGCCCGTTTCGCGGGCTGTCCCCCGGGGGCCCGGGCCCGCCTGCCCGCGAAGCGATCAGCCTGCCTAGAGCTTGCGCAGCGGCGGGGGCAGGAGGCCGAGGAGCGCGATCCGGCTCGTCCGCCAGAGGGTGGCGGCGAGCCCCGTCAGGTCCGGAGCGGAAGCGGCGAGGACCCTGACCAGGACGCCGCCCCGGCCGAGCGCGGTGGCGCCCCCGACCACGGCCGGGCCGGCGGCGCCGACGGCCTCCCCGAGGTCGGCGGCCAGCGCCGTCCAGTCGGTGGGCGCCGCCCGCGCCGCCACGAAGGTGGCCACGTGGGGCATGCCGGCCGCCGCCTCGGCCGCCCAGGCGGCGCCGGCGCCGCCGACGCGGGTGCGGTCGTGCAGCAGGAGCCCGCGCCCGTCGCGCACGCAGAGCGTGGTGTCCAGGAGGTCGAACCGCCACGTCTCCCCCGCGCCGGCCGGCCCGCCACCCAGGCGTCCAGGAGGAGGGCGGTCGCGCCCGGCCCCAGCGTCACGCGCGTCTTCTGGATCAGCCGGGCGCCCGGCGACGGGATCACGTGGTCGGGGAGGTGCTCGATCACCCCCCCGGCCTCCACGCGCGCGATCAGCCGCTGCTCGCTCGCCGCCCCCGTCGCGCGGTAGACCTGGGTGGCGGCGGCGGTGGTGAGGCAGACGCGGGCGCCGGCGCCGACCTCGACGCGGGTCGTGAGCCGGTCGCCGCCCAGCACCCCGCCCGTCGGGTTGAGCACCACCAGCGTGGCGCCGCCGGCGCCGTCCAGGTCGAGCGGCTCCAGCGCCTGGAGCGGCAGCGCGAACCGCCGGCGCGTCAGGACGGTCCGGGCGTCGCGGCGCTCGAAGGCGAGGTCGAGGAATCCGTCGCGCCCGACCCGCGGCGATCCGGCCGCCTCAGGCCTCGAAGAGGAGCTCGCGGCGGACGAAGCCCACGACGGCGTCGAGACCGGTGCCGTCCCGGAGGTTGGTGAAGACAAAGGGGCGCGCTCCTCTCATGGCCCGGGCGTCACGCTCCATCACGCCGAGGTCGGCCCCCACGTAGGGGGCCAGGTCGATCTTGTTGATCACGAGCAGGTCCGAGCGGGTGATGCCCGGCCCGCCCTTGCGGGGGATCTTGTCGCCCTCGGCCACGTCGATGACGTAGATGGTGGCGTCCACCAGCTCCGGGCTGAAGGTGGCCGCGAGGTTGTCCCCCCCGCTCTCGACCAGGAGCAGCTCGAGGTCCGGGAAGCGCCGGACGAGCAGGTGGACGGCCTCCAGGTTGACCGAGGCGTCCTCGCGGATCGCCGTGTGCGGGCATCCGCCGGTCTCCACGCCGACCACGCGCTCGGCGGGGAGGGCGCCCCGCCGCACGAGGAACCGGGCATCCTCCTGGGTGTAGATGTCGTTTTGGTGATCACGGCCATGCTGTAGCGGTCGCGGAGCCCGAGCGACAGCGCCTCGGCCAGCGCCGTCTTGCCCGACCCCACCGGACCGCCGATGCCGATGCGGAGCGGCCGCGGGACGACAGGAGGCGCGCTCACGAGCGGAACAGCCGCGCCGGGAGGCGCTCGTGGGCCATGCCGCGCGCCTCCTGGGCGGGGGTGAAGCCGGAGAGGTCGCCGGCGCCGCGCCCGGCCGCCTCGGCGGCGAGGCGCTCCATCAGCGGGTGGAGCCCCCACAGGACGCGCTGGCCCTGGGTCTGCCCGATGGGCAGGAGCCGCTGGGCCGCCCCCACCAGGAGCGCGGTGGCGGAGTAGAGATAGGCGAGGGCCACCTGCCGGCCCGTCCAGCCGAGCACGCCCCCGGCCATCCCGAAGGCCACGGCGTGATGCCCGGGGAGCCGGCCGGCGTTGACCTCCTCCAGGTAGCGCCCGAGCTCCCGGTCGCCGGTGAGGGTGGCCGCCACCGCCAGCGTCTGCCGGCCCATCTGCCGGCTCGCCTCCCGGAACGTCCGCACCGGCTTCATGGCCTCCAGCCGCTCGTCCACGTCGCGGCACGTGCCCTCGTCGCCGCGGCGCCGGGCGTGGGCGGCGACGACGGCGGCGGTGGCGTCGGTGGGGCCGGCCGACCCTTCCAGGTGGACGATCAGGAAGCGGCGCACGCCCTCGGCGTCGCCGACGACGCCGGACTGGCAGTGGCTCTCCAGGCCGAACGAGTGCGCGTACCCGCCGGCCGGAAACGCGCTGTCGGCGAAGTGGAGCACGGAGAGCGGGACCGCGTCAGCCATGGACGTGGTCGGGGGCGTGGCGGTGGCCGTCGACCGGGCTCTGCCCCGGCGGGTGGCGGTGACCGGCGCCCACGGGATCGAAGACGGCCTCCCGCCGCCGCCACGGCGCTCCGAGGCGCGTCAGGAGCTGCACCATGGCCGTGTCGTCGGGCACCAGGATGTCCTCCCCGTCCAGGGCCAGCGTGAAGTGGCGGTTGCCGACCTCGAAGGCGACGCGGATGGCCTCCGTCCGTCCCCGGGGCGTGACGGCCAGGACGGGCTCGGGAGCGGCCTCCACCGCCAGGTACCAGGCCGCGTCCACCCAGACGACGTCGCCCGGCCGGAGCACGCTGCCCGTGGGCAGGGCGAGGGCGACCTCGCGCCCCGCGCTGGTGGTGACGCGCCGGCGGGTCCAGCGGCGGCCCTCCCACAGCAGCCGGAGCGTGTCGCGCTCGCGGCCGCCGAGGGCCTCGGCGGCCACGCGGACGTGGGGCGCGGTGATGATCACCACGGCTCAGAAGAGGAAGTAGCGCTGGGCCAGCGGCAGCTCGCGCGCCGGCTCGCAGGTGAGCAGCTGGCCGTCGGCCCGCACCTCGTACGTCTCGGGGTCCACCTCCATGCGCGGGCAGGCGTCGTTGTGGACCATGGCCGCCTTGGTGATCCCGCGACACCCCGCCACCGCCACCACGCGCTTGGCGAGCCCGAGCCGCGCGGCGACGCCGGCCGCGGCGGCCGCCCGGGAGACGAAGGACACGCTCGTGGACGCCGGCGCGCGGCCGAAGGCGGCGAACATGGGGCGGTAGCGGACGGGCTGCGGCGTCGGGATGGAGGCGCTGGGATCGCCCATGGCCGCCGTCACGATGACGCCCCCCTTCACCACCAGCTCCGGCTTGACGCCGAAGAACGCCGGCTTCCAGACCACGAGGTCGGCGAGCTTGCCCGGCTCCAGCGACCCGACCTCGTGGGCGATGCCGTGGGCGATGGCGGGGTTGATCGTGTACTTGGCCACGTAGCGCTTGGCGCGGGCGTTGTCGCTCCGCCCGTCGCCGGGCAGCGGGCCCCGCTGGGCCTTCATCTTGCTCGCCGTCTGCCAGGTGCGCGTGACCACCTCCGCGATGCGCCCCATGGCCTGCGAGTCCGACGACAGCATGCTGATGGCCCCGAGGTCATGCAGCACGTCCTCGGCGGCGATGGTCTCCGCCCGGATGCGCGACTCGGCGAAGGCGAGGTCCTCGGGAATCTTGGCGTTCAGGTGGTGGCACACCATGAGCATGTCGAGGTGCTCGTCCATGGTGTTCACGGTGAAGGGCATGGTGGGGTTGGTGGACGACGGCAGGCAGTTGGGCTCGCCGCACACGCGGATGATGTCGGGGGCGTGGCCGCCCCCTGCGCCCTCCGTGTGGTAGGTGTGGATGGTCCGTTCCCGGAAGGCCCGGATCGAGTCGTCGACGAAGCCCGCCTCGTTCAGCGTGTCGGTGTGGATGGCGACCTGCACGTCCATCTCCTCGGCCACGCCGAGGCAGGCGTCGATGGCCGCCGGGGTGGTGCCCCAGTCCTCGTGCAGCTTGAGCCCGACGGCGCCGGCCGCCACCTGCTCGCGCAGGGGGTCGGGCGTCGAGGCGTTGCCCTTGCCGAGGAACCCGAGGTTGATGGGCAGGCCGTCGGCGGCCTCCAGCATGCGGGAGAGGTTCCACACGCCGGGTGTGCACGTGGTGGCGTTGGTGCCGGTGGCGGGGCCGGTGCCGCCCCCGATGAGGGTGGTCAGCCCCGCCGCCAGCGCCTCCTCGACGAGCTGGGCGCAGATGAAGTGCACGTGGGCGTCGATGCCGCCGGCGGTGACGATGCGCCCCTCGCCGGCGATGACCTCGGTGGCGGCGCCGATGACGAGGCCGGGCGTCACCCCGGCCATGACGTCGGGGTTGCCCGCCTTGCCCACGCCGACGATGCGCCCGCCCCGCACCCCGATGTCGGCCTTGACGATGCCCCAGTGGTCGAGGACGAGGGCGTTGGTGACCACGAGGTCGAGCGCCCCCTCCCGGGCGGTGACCCGCGCCGACTGGCCCATGCCGTCGCGGATCACCTTGCCGCCCCCGAACTTCACCTCGTCGCCGTAGGTCGTGAAGTCGCGCTCGACCTCGATCACGAGCTCGGTGTCGGCGAGCCGCACGCGGTCGCCCACCGTGGGCCCGTAGAGGTCCGCGTACTGCCGGCGCGGGATCCGCAGGCTCATCCGGCGGCGCCCCCGAAGCCGGCCCGCCCCGCCCGGGCCAGGCTGGCCGCCCGCCGCTCCTCCGCCGTCGGCCCCGCCGTGAGCGCATTGAGCCCGTGCACCTCGCGCGCGCCGCCGAGCGCGACCAGGCCCACCTCCTTCTTGTCGCCGGGCTCGAAGCGCACGGCGGTGCCCGCCGGCACGTCGAGCCGCATGCCGAACGCGGCCGCCCGGTCGAAGACCAGCGCCCGGTTGGCCTCGAAGAAGTGGAAGTGCGAGCCCACCTGGACGGGGCGGTCGCCCGTGTTGGCCACGGTGAGCCGGGCCGTGGGGCGCCCCGCGTTGGCCTCGATGTCGCCGTCCTCGAGCAGGTACTCGCCGGGGATCACGGGTGCCTCCGCCCTCGCCTCACCGGATCGGGTGGTGGATGGTGACCAGCTTGGTGCCGTCGGGGAACGTCCCCTCGACCCGGACCTCCTCCAGCATCTCCGGCACGCCCTCCATGACGTCCCGGCGCCCGAGGATCGGCCCGCCGGGAACGCAAGGGCCGCGCCCGCGCCGCCGCGCGGCCGAGGGGGCCGGCCATCGCCGGTTTGGCGCGCCGGAGACGCGCGGGCGCGGGCCGGGCGTGCTCGCGGATCGGGCACGCGGGGCTCGCTGCCCAGCAATCGCGCAGGCGGGAGGCTTAGCGGGTCGAGCCGGCGGCGCTCGAGTCGGCGCTCGCGAGCAGCCCCCGGGCCACGTCGGCCATGGTGCGCCGCGTGTCCATGGCCGTCTTCTGGATCCGCCGGAAGGCGTCGGGCTCGGAGAGGCCGAGCCGGAGCATCAGGAGCCCCTTGGCCCGCTCGACGAGCTTGCGCGTCTCGAGCTGGCGGCGGAGACGCTCGCCGTCGACCCGCAGCGCCTGGAGCTCCCGGAAGCGCGCCACCGCCACGTCGAGCGCCGCGGCCAGGGCGGCGGGGGGGACCGGCTTGACGAGCAAGCCGAGGACGCCGGCCTCGGCCGCGCTCGCCGTCACCTCGGGGCGCGCGTGGTGGGTCAGCAGCACGACGGCGCACCGGTGCGAGGCCACCACCAGGCGGGCCGCCTCCACCCCGTCGCCGTCGGGGAGCCCGACCGCGACGACGGCGACGTCGGGCCCGTAGCGCTCGACCAGGGCGAGCGTGTCCATCGCCCGGTTGCCGTTGCCGAGCACCTGGCCGCCCTCGGCGGTGACCGCCTCCCCCACCGCCGCCCGCGACGGCGCGTGGTCGTCCACCACCACCACCGTCCACCGGCTCATGGGATCAGAGGGTCGGGCGGCGGCGGGCCGCTCGCCGACGGACTCCGCCGCCGCCCCGGAGCCGCCATCTAGCCGCGCTCGGGAGCGGGCCGGGTGGCGGCCACGACGGGTGCCGTGCGCGCGGGCGCGGGCGCGCCGAGCCCGCCCGTGCCCACGTGGAACTCGGGGTACGCGCTGATGCCGTGCTCGCCGACGTCGAGGCCCTCGCGTTCCTCGTCGGCCGACACGCGGATGCCGACGGTCGCCTTGAGGGCGCCCCAGGCCAGGAGGCTCACGAGCAGCGTGAACAACCCCACCGCCACGACGGTCACGAGCTGGACCAGCAGCAGGCGCGCCCCCCCGCCGAACAGGAGCCCGTCGCCCGTCGTGTTGGGCGTGAAGTGGCCCTGGGCGAAGAGCCCCACCGCGAGGGTGCCGAAGGCGCCGCACACCAGGTGGACGGAGATGGCGCCCACGGGGTCGTCGATCCGCACCCGGTCGAAGAAGAGCACCGACAGCACCACCAGGGTCCCGGCCGCGAGCCCGATCGCGAGGGCCGACGGGACGCCGACGAAGGCGCAGGGGGCGGTGATGGCCACGAGCCCGGCCAGGGCCCCGTTCAGGATCATGGTGAGGTCCGGCTTGCCGAGAAGCAGCCACGCCGTGATCGAGGACCCGATGACGGCCGCCGCCGCCGCCGTGTTGGTCACGACGGCGATGCGGGCGATGGCGCCGGGGTCCGCGGCCATGGTGCTCCCGGGGTTGAAGCCGAACCACCCGAACCACAGGACGAAGACCCCGATGGTCCCGAGCGCGATGCTGTGCCCGGGGATCGGCTGGACCTTGCCCTCGCGCGTGTACTTGCCCAGACGCGGGCCCAGCGCGAGGGCGCCGGCCAGGGCCGCCCACCCGCCCACCGAGTGCACGACGGTCGAGCCGGCGAAGTCGAACGCCCCCAGGCGAGCGAGCCAGCCGCCGCCCCAGATCCAGTGGCCGACCACCGGGTAGATGAGCCCCACCATGACGAACGAGAACAGGTAGAAGGCGCCGAAGCGCACGCGCTCGGCGACCGCGCCCGATACGATGGTGGCGGCGGTGGCGGCGAACACGAGCTGGAAGAAGAACTTGGCCCCGAGCGGCACCCCCGTCCAGTTCAGCGCCGAGTACACGCCCTTGTAGGCTTCACCGGTGGCCGGGCTGTTGTCCGCGCCGCCCAGGAGCCAGAGGCCCTGGGTGCCCACGAGCGGGGTGCCGTCGCCGAACATGAGGCCGAAGCCGAGCCCGAGGAACGCGACCGACGAGGCGGCGAACACCACGACGTTCTTGGCCAGGATCGCCACCGTGTTCTTGGCCCGGCAGAAGCCCGACTCCACGGCGGCGAAGCCGAGGTTCATGAAGAAGACGAGGAAGGCGGCGACCAGGACCCACGTGGTGTCCAGCGCGACGCGGAGGTCGTCCGCCTTGGTGGTCAGCGCCGCGAGCGGGTCCGGCGGCGCGGGGGCGGCCGCGGCGGCCGCGGCCGCCGGCGCGGCCGGCGGGTCCTGGGCCGACGCGACGCCCGTCGCCATGGCGGCCAGCAGCAAGAGACAGGCCCCGAGGCCGGCGGCCCGGCCGACAGCAGTCTGCATCGTGCGCTCCTCCCTGTCGCTCGACGAGGATGACGGCTCGCGAGGGGCGTTGCGACTTCGGTGCCAGGCGGGTCGGCGCCCCCATCCTGGCCCTTGGCGTCCGGTCGGGCCGCGCGGGAGCGCCGTGGCCTGCTCACGCGGCAGGCAGCGGGTCGGGAGTGCTCAGGGAGCGGTCAGGCGGGCCGCGCCCCGCCCCCCGGCCGCGAGACCGGGGGGCGCGGCGGGCGCCGGGGGCGGCGGCTAGATGTCGAAGTAGAGCGCGAACTCGTAGGGATGCGGGCGCAGGCGGACGGGGTCCACCTCGTTCTTCCGCTTGTAGTCTATCCAGGTCTCGATGAGGTCGGGGGTGAACACGTCGCCCTTGAGCAGGAAGTCGTGGTCCTTCTCGAGGTTGTCGAGGACGACGTCGAGCGAGCCCGGCAGCTGCTTGATCCGCTTGGCCTCCGCCGGCGGCAGCTCGTAGAGGTCCTTGTCCACGGGCTTGCCGGGGTCCATCTTGTTGGCCACGCCGTCGAGCCCCGCCATCACGCAGGCGGCGAAGGACAGGTACGGGTTGCAGGTCGGATCCGGGGTGCGGAACTCGATGCGCTTGGCCCCCTCCGCCCGCGAGTACATCGGGATGCGGATGCAGGCCGAGCGGTTGCGCTGGCTGTAGACGAGATTGATGGGCGCCTCGTAGCCCGGCACCAGGCGCTTGTAGCTGTTGGTGCTGGGCGCGATGAACGCGAGCAGGGCCGGGGCGTGCTTCAGGATGCCGCCGATGTAGTACAGACACGTCTTGGAGATGTCGGCGTAGCCGCCGCGCTCGTAGAACAGGTTCTTGCCGTTCTTCCAGATGGACTGGTGGGTGTGCATGCCGGAGCCGTTGTCCTGGAACAGGGGCTTGGGCATGAACGTGGCCGTCTTGCCCCACTTGCGCGCCGTCTGCTTGGCGCAGTACTTGTACCAGCACACCTTGTCGGCCATCTTGGTGAGCGTGTCGTACCGCATGTCGATCTCGGTCTGGCCGGCGGTGGCCACCTCGTGGTGGTGCACCTCCACGCGCACGCCCACCGACTCCAGCGCCAGCACCATGTCGGAGCGGATGTCCTGGAACTTGTCCATGGGCGGCACCGGGAAGTAGCCCTGCTTGTAGCGCGGCTTGTAGCCCAGGTTGGGCCGGTCCGGCGTGCCCTCGGCGCCCGAGTTCCAGACGCCCGCCTCGGAGTCGATGTAGTAGTAGCCGCAGTTGGACGTCTGGTCGAAGCGGATGGAGTCGAAGAAGAAGAACTCCAGCTCCGGTCCGATGTAGATCGTGTCGCCGACGCCCGACTTCTTCACGTAGGCCTCGGCCTTCTGGGCCACGTAGCGCGGGTCGCGGGTGTAGGCCTTGCCGGTCACGGGGTCCTTCACGTTGCAGATCAGGACCAGCGTGGGCACCGCCGTGAACGGGTCCATCTGCGCCGAGGCGGGATCCGGCATCAGGAGCATGTCCGACTCGTCGATGGTCTGGAAGCCGCGGATGGACGAGCCGTCGAAGCCGAGTCCGTCCTCGAAGATGCCCTCGTTCAGCTCGGAGACCGGGATGGAGAAGTGCTGCCAGAGCCCCGGCAGGTCGATGAAGCGCAGGTCCACGATCCGCGCGCCCCGCTCCTTGGCCAGCTTCAGGACGTCCTTCGGCGTCATTGCGTGCCTCCTCCTCCGCAAGTGGGGGTCAAGAGACGGGCGGCCGGCGGGGCGCCCGCCGGCCAGCCAACATTAAGCGCTCGATACCAGGGCGTCAAGGCGTCCCTCGGCGGCTCCGGGCCTTGGCCTCCGGGCTGCGCATGGCCTCGGCGAAGGCGCCGGTGCCCCCGCCGACCGAGTACTCGCCGTAGGACGACCCGCCGAGGATGTACGCGGTCTCGGAGTGCTGGGAGACGTCCAGCCCGGCCAGCTCCTCCTCCTCGCTCACGCGCAGGCCCATGACGGCGTCGAGCACCTTCAGGATCACGAAGGTCACCACGAAGGCCAGCACCCACGTCACCAGCACGGCCACGACCTGCACCCAGAGCTGCCCCGGGTTGCCGGCCAGGAGCCCGTCGCCCCCCGCCTCGTTCACGGCCTTGGTGGCGAAGATGCCCGTGGCGAGCGCGCCCCACGTGCCGCCGACGCCGTGCACCCCCACCACGTCCAGGGAGTCGTCGTACCCGAGCCGCGTCTTGACGTTGCACGCGAGGTAGCAGAGCGCGCCCGCCACCACCCCGATGACGAGCGAGGCCATGGGCGTCACGAACCCCGCCGCCGGCGTCACCGCCACGAGGCCGGCCACCGCCCCCGACGCCGCGCCCAGCACGGTGGGCTTGCCCCGCGAGCCCCACTCCGTGAGCATCCAGGCCAGCGCGGCCGCGGCCGCCGCCGTGTTGGTGGTGGTGAAGGCGTGCGCGGCCAGCCCGCCCGCGCCGAGGGCGCTGCCGGCGTTGAAGCCGAACCAGCCGAACCAGAGCAGGCTGGCCCCCATCACGGTCAGGGGCAGGTTGTGGGGCGGCATCGGCGTGTGGCCGAAGCCCCTGCGGGCCCCGATGACGAGCGCGGCGGCCAGCGCGGAGACGCCCGACGAGATGTGCACCACGGTGCCGCCCGCGAAGTCGAGCGCGCCGAGGCCGCGGAGCCAGCCGCCGACCCCCCACACCCAGTGGGCGAGCGGGTCGTACACGAACGTGGCCCAGGCCAGGATGAAGACCAGGAACGTCGAGAACTTCTTGCGCTCGGCGAAGGCCCCGGTGATGAGGGCCGGGGTGATCACGGCGAACATCATCTGGAAGAGCATGAAGGCCTGGTGCGGGATGGTGGCGGCGTAGTCGGGGTTGGGGGCCTGCCCCACCCCGCGCAGCCCCACCCACTCGAGCCCGCCGATGATGCCCCCCTTGTCGGGGCCGAAGGCGAGGCTGTAGCCCCAGAGCACCCACTGCACCGAGACGAGCGCCAGGATGATGAAGCTCTGCATGAGGGTGCCGAGGGCGTTCTTCTGGCGGAC
>Ga0187892_10008874_pt1 | contig 13502 bp, 24 predicted proteins | sample MA1701073metaG_FD_139345 | JGI IMG/M metagenome (GOLD analysis project Ga0187892, IMG submission 139345) | Bio-ooze microbial communities from a basaltic lava cave in the Kipuka Kanohina Cave System on the Island of Hawaii, USA - MA170107-3 metaG ...
CAGGCAATCCTTCCGGTATAACCGGCTCAGGTTTTTCCGATTTACTTTTACGCGGTTTTTTTACTGCTTTCGTTTTTTTACTTGCGGGTTTTGCCGCCTTTTTTTTCTTTGCCATGTTATAACAGTTTTGATAAAATTACGGTTGCGGCAATAGTGCCGGTAACAATGTATAAAGTATTTTTTGTATCGTCCGAAAGTGAAACTGAAACCTCCGGCAATTCGACCGGTATAGTAATTTTACGCTGGCCGGCTGGTTTATTAATCTGACCAACGACGCGCTGTACTAATTCGCCGTCCTGTAAGTATGTTCTAATAACGGGAATAGTCATAATTTTTTTTGCTTGCTAAATAAATTAGTCCGTATGCAGTCAGCGCGTACGCGCCGTATGTTAAGGGTTTACGATAACGCCGGAAGAAATTTTCTTTTTCTCTTGACGGTATTTCGGGTGTATTGTTTGCTGGCTTTTCAACCACTCCAGAAGTTCTGAATAGTTTGAAACTTTCTTCCAACTCTTTTTTGTTTGCTTTTTTGCCATTTTCAAATTCACTTATTGCACCGGCTAAATTTATTAATGTTTTTTCGTCTGCTTTTAAAATTCTTTCCGGTGGTATCCCGGTATTTGCAACTACTGAATTAATATAAACCGGTGTAGGGTTTTCAATCGGCGGCGCGTATGAATAAATTAACATCGGTATAGTGTTGAAACCCTTTTTAATCTTCGATTCCAATACCATGAATAACGCCCGGTATCCGTAAGGCATTGAAACAAATTTTCTAAATTCTTTTTCGTCCGGCGGTCTGACCTCCCCGATAAACGGCGCAATATAACTGCCGTCCGGCTTTTTAAACAGTCGAATGTTTCCCGGATTATTATTTCTATAACCGCGCGTTTCATCCAGCATTATTTGAAAAGATAATCAATTTTTTCCCACTCATCCGAATCCACAAATTTTATAAAATCTTTTTTTAAATCCTTGCTGTACACTTCCCGGTATGCCTCTGTTAATTGCGGTATCATGCCCTGCGGTATTTTTTTTAGTTCTGCTATTGCTCTTGTTTCATCCTCCGTCCATCCCATCGGGTCGTTGTTATAAAACGCGTCGTAAATAATCCCTGCGCTGGTCGCTAAATTTATTGTCTGCCTGTATCCTGTACCATCCCCGTTTGTAACGACAACAGGAACATTGTATTTTTTTTCCTTCCGCTGGTCGCGTCGTATTTTCCATTTATCAATTTGCGGCTGTACGACTGTTTTATACAGAGAAAAGCCACCAACCACGACAATACCCAACTGTGCCGGTGCTGGTAAAGTGTTCCAGCTTTGAACGATTATATTTCTTTTACCCGGCATTTATTTTGCTCTGTTTTCGCTGGAGAATTTGCGCCGGTGTTAATTCAATCTTAACGCCTTTGGGAGTAACGCCAAAGACGTTTGGTACTGTCTGCGCGTAACCTGTTCCTGAACCATTGGTAACAACAACAGGTATATTTTTTGCCTGCGTCGGTGTGATACTGATTTTATTTTTTTCTTCCTTGTCAGTATCCCGGAAGAAAAAATAATAAATTCCACCTATTGCCGCCGCGCCTAATGCAAGGCTACCAATTAAAGGAATACGGTTTTTTTTCCGTCGTTTTGCCATTGGATGAAAATTTTAATTTTGCGCCAACCATTTTAACGCCTTTTTGTAAACTCATAATGATACCGGCTTTTGTAACATCGCCCGGTGTGCAGTTTTCAAGGTCATAATATTTTTCAAGTATGCTGAAAATTTCTTTCATGTTACGCGCCTGCTTTAATTCCGCGTTCATATCAGAAATTATTTTTTGTTGACTCATTTTCCTGTTCGTTGCTTTCTTCAAATTCACCTTTTACAATCTCATAAAATTCCGGGTATGCTTTTGCCAGATTATCCATTTCAATAGCAAAATCTTCATCTGTCATACCTTCCAGCTTCGATATGTATGCCTCGTACCTCGCTGACCCTTTCGCCGGTGGTACGGGTTTGCCATTGGTATTTGTTTTTTCTCTCGCGTTGCCGTTGCTTTTATATCTGCCGGTTAATTTTGCGTGTTCGGAAACTTCTTTTAATCTCAATTTTCTTTCTTCCAGGGCAAAAAATTTGTCTGCCATTACTGCAAAGGGTGAATCTGCTGAAAAGAAATTTTTAAACCCGTCGCTTAATCCTTCGCTTTCTTCTTCATCTTCATCCAGCTCGCTTTCTAATTCTTCAATTTGAATTTTCAGCCGGTCGTTTTCAGCTTTCAGTACCGCGTTGTCGCTTTTTAAAGCGGCATTTTCTTTGACATAATCCAGCGCACTGTCTAAACTCAAAACATTTTCCGATTTATGTTTTTGCTCTTTCAATCCCGGAACATTAACCGTCACATTCACCGGTTGCGCGGCATCGTCCGGTAGGTTTCCTTTTTTGATAGTATATACATCCGGCTCAACGTGCGGAGTAAAAAAAGCGCAACAACGAATAGAGTAAAATCCATCGTCTAAAACATTCATCCGCGTACGGATTTCTTTTAAATTTTTCAAAGCTAAATCAACCTCGCCCTTTCCACGATTGAAAGGTACGATACCTTTCCATTTACCGCCGTCCTGCCGGTATAATCCGCAATGTTTATATTTTTGTTCGCGGATTATTTTTTCAACCTGTTCAATCGTATATATTTTCATCGGTTAGCTGTTTTGTACGAACTTGTTGTAATTCATAAATATCTCTACGTAGCCGACATTTACAAGCGGATAGTTTTTTCTCACTATAAAAGTATCACCCGTTTGTCCTATTGGTTTATTCAATTTATTATCGGCGTTTGCATCCACTTTAAATTGTTCCCGGTATTGTCCGGGCAACAATGGTAAATTGTCGCGCTTTTCAGTAAGCGGTAAATACTGCTGTGTGTTCCCGGCGGCATCAAAAATAATTTCACGTACTGCCTGCAATCCTGCCGCCTCCATGCCATAACCTGCGGGCTGGTTGTCCTCGTTGCTTTTGTTTGGAAGTTGCGAATAATCCACCGCCCAACGTTCAACCGGTGGAACAGTCAATATATTTATTTCTACATTTGAAGTGTGCACCAAATACGTTTGTTTCTGGTACACTCCGTTGGGAGAAACTTTAAAAGGCATAGTATCGTTTGGGAAAATAAGCAATCCCAACGTTTCACGAATGAGAAAATTATTCACCGATTTCTCACTCCTAAAAACTAATTGGTGAACTGTTTTCTCTAAATACTCGGTCATCGGGTCGCCCTCTTCCGGGTTTACATCATCCAGACCACCGGTGAAAGGTGTTGCGCTAAATACTATTGCCATAATTTATTTATATTGATACTCGTACCTCTGTTACATAATTAATACCACCGATATTTTCAAACTCAATATAATCGTCATTGCTTCCGTCCAGTAAATACGCCACCGTTTCTCCAACCATATCTCCAGCAACTGCACCGGCAACGGCTGTTAAATTAATTGTTAAAACAGTACCCGCACCAGGTCGTACCCTGTACCGGTGATTTACCGGCGGGTTTATAAGCTGGTTTAAAATATTTGTACCATTAACCTGCATATCTCCAACGTAATTGTTAGCAGCCAACCAATCCAACGTAGTTGTTGCCGGTGCTAATGCTGTTACGTTGTTGAAATTTGAAAACCCGGAGGATATGCGTTTGTTTGAATAATTAATTGCAGGGTCTAAAGTGAACGATAAAAAAACATCCATCACACAATTATCTACATTAACCCCGCCGTTCAAATTTGCTGTAACATTTGCCCCGCTTCCTAAGCGGTTGTTGGTAAATCCACCGGCATTTGCAGAAACATCTAAACTGCTTTGCGCCTGTATAACATTTCGTGAAACTGAACCGGAATTTGTGGCGGCGTTCAGTAATGAATTATTTTGTACTTGGTTATTGTCAACTGTTCCGGTGTTTGTTGTTACAAGTACGACGCTCTGCTCTGCGAGAGCATTGTATTGAACAACGCCCGCGTTTCCGGTTGCTGTCATTGTTGAACCGGTCCGGACGGTATTATTTAAAATCGGTTGCGTGTTGTTGGTTGCTAAAATTAACGACCCTTGCGATACTTCGTTGTGATTTATCGAGGCGGTGTTATTGTCTGCAATTATCGCGCTTTGTTCTTTGCACTCGTTCCGGTCAATCGCGCCGGAATTATTACTGCCTAAAATATTCCCCCCGCTTTGAATATCATTATCAGATATTGAACCGGTTTGAGAAATTGCATCCAAAAAACTTCCTGACTTAACCGTATTCCCTTCAACCGTTCCGCTATTTGTTGAACCGTCAATACTGCTGTTAGCTTCAACCAAATTTTTAGAAACAGATGCAGAATTTCCAGACGCGTTAATACTTCCTCCCTGCTTTACAATATTCCGGTCTGCTAATCCTGTTACCGGCATATTTGAGCAATCCAAATTACTGCCGTTGTCAATTTCATTTTGTGAAACCTGACCGGAGTTGCTGGTAACAGATAACGCGCTTTGCTGGGTTACTTTATTAGCTACGGTCGTACCGGTGTGATTTACTCCACCTGAAAGAAGTGAACCGGCTGAAACCAAATTTCTATTAATATCCCCTGAATTATTTGCGCCAAACAATGCACTCCCGCCCGTTGCATCGTTCTGGTTTACATTATTTGAATTATTTACCGCCGTCACTAAACTTCCGTTTTGTACGGTGTTCTGCTGTATGCTCCCGGTGTTCCCGGTATCCACTACCGCGCCGCCAACGGCAAATAAATCTGCCGTCTGCTGGTTGCTTTGTTTTTTTGTTACCCCTGAATTTACAAGCGGTGAAACGTCTGTTTTATCAGGTGTTGCCGACGCTGGGAGTGCGGATATTGGTAAGTCAACCATAATGTTTTTTTTTAGGTTACAATTATTTTGCTTGTATCTTCCTGTAAAATCAAATCTAAATTTTCCTGTGCTAAGAAATTACAGAGCTGTATAATCCATCCATTCGGCGCGCTCCCTAAATTCGGGTCTGCACAAATTGTTACCGTTGCACCTGTAACGGTCGCGCTGAACATAGGGGAATGATTAGTATTAACATCGTTTGCAAATGCCTGCGCCGTTGCTATTGCTGTACCCTGCCATAAAACAGTACCGATAACTTCGCCGGTCTGCTGGATGCAGAATGTAGCCTCATCGCCATCCTCCCAATTACCAAAAGTTAATGTACCGCATGAAGCTGTTGGATTAGGGTCTACAAAATGCCAATAGTCAAAGTCTGTTATAATAATAAAACCATTCACCGGTACAGGAATTGTTGCCACTCCCGAACCGCCGAAAGAAAAGGTACGGTACGCGCCTTTTCCCTGCTGTATTATTTCTTCAAGTCCGCGCGTTATCATTTGTAATAAAATAACACCTGCCTGTTCTGATAACCAGCCGGTGCTTGAATTATTAATTTTATATCGTCTACACCTTCTAAAGGACGGTTTATGGCTGTGTAGTCCTGATCGGTTTGCCCATACTGCATAAAACCGGTATCGGTTTGTTCAAATACAACTTCATTGTTAATTTTAAGCTGGAACGTTCCAAAGGATCCGCCTAAAAAAGTCATGCCATAAAGAAACCGCGCCGTTCCTGATAAATTAATTGCAAATGTTTGTTCACCGATTCCGCCCGACAGCGCAAACCCTTTGGCGCGCCTCTGTTCTTTAATAAAATCCTGAACCTTAGAAATAGATAAATTTCCTTTGGCTTGTCCGGGAAATTGCGGCGTTCCGTTTGAGGATTTTCTATATACTGTCATAACTTTTTATTTTAAGAAAAAACGCCGACCGGCAAAGTACCGACCGGCGTTTTTCGGGTTAGAGAATCAGAATTTTAGAAGTTAGTACGCGGGTTAAGAATCGCGCCGCGTCCTTCTATGAACAAACCTAAAAACAAGGTAGGCGGCGGGTCTGCTACTGCATACGTCGGTGTACGCAATTCCCCGACAAACTCAATAAGAGGCTGGAGAGTGGTATCTGTATCAAACCTGAATACGTCGTTGTTTTGAAAATTCGCGTGACGGTTGAAATTGCTCTCAAAACTTGTCAGGGGAATAGGCTTCAAAACTTGGTTGTTCGCAATATTGAAATTTAAATTACTGATATACAAACCACCGAAACCAAACGCGCGTAAAGTATTTACGTCGGCAACTGTTGGTAGTGCCGCGTCCGGGTCTGTTACGGACATTATGGCAAAGTACCCGCGTTCTAATACCATACCCTCGCCAACCTGCAATTTATTTTCTGTCAGGTTTGTAAAAGGGAAACGCGTTGTATTTACGTTTTCAAAAAACCGGAAGGTTGTACGACCGTCCATAGGGAGAAAATGGTATTTTACAATGCTACTGCCTTGCATTCTTTGTAATCCCTTGTTCCCAAATTTGTTTGCTTTCGCGATCAGCACAGCACGCGCTGTTGGGTCTGCGAACATATCCATATCCTTAGCCATTTTTTTGAAGATTTATAAAGTGAAATTGATAATTAAAAACTTGAAACGTTTACATATCCCGGATATGCGCCGTTGCCGTTTTGCGATAAATCCATAGCATCGGATAAATCCATAGCGTCGTTCAGGTAATAGAAATTACCATCCTCTGCCAGATACATAGGATTACCGTTTTCATCCATCGCGTCGGGCATCTTGTTTAACGCGTCCTGATCTGCGTATTCTGTATTGTCCATATCTGACAACCCCCCGCCCGCTAACGTCGCGCCATACGCGCCCGCAACGCCCGCCGCAACGTTAGGCATATCAAACAATGCCCCGGTTAAAAAGGATGCGATCCCGTAACCGATAAGCGCGCCACCGGTGTTGTTATTTTTTCCAAGAACTTTAGGCATGAGTAACCCGGCAGCATAGCCACCTATTGCACCCGATAACATACCTTTCCCTGTATTATGCGCGGCTGTTACTGTAAATACTTCACTCAAACCGCGCGACCGGCGGCGGCGTGTGCTTTTACGTCTGCGACGGCTCAAACCGGCTTCTGACAAATTAGATACTGCGCGACTTCTGCGAGCGCGGCGCGTGCGCCGTTGTACTCTTTTTCTTTTTCTTGCCATAGTTTTGAAGTTAAAAAAATTATTTGCGTTTGCGTTTGCGGCTCATTGCATACGCGCCGCCAACTATTAAAATACCTAAACTTGGGTAAAATATTTTGTTATCAATTCCTAAAGTATCATCATCCCAAAAAGAAATTTTTTCCGGTGCTGTTCCCCCTGACGAATCCCCGCCGCCGCCGCCGCCAAAGATTGACCCGGTTACGCTCTGTACAGTATCTAAAACAGAGCCTAATACATCGCCGCCGCGTCCCTCTGCTTTAGCTTTTGCCCTCGCCCGTATTAATTCATTTCGTGCGGCTTTTCTATCAACGCGCATTGTTTTTTTTTCGGCGCGCGCCGCGCGCTTTTGTCTGCGCTCTGCTCTGCCGGACAAATAACGTTTTTCTGATAATTGATTTTTTTGAACTTGCGTCTGGTAGGGTGCGAGCTGTTGCATAAGACGCGTATACTCATCATTTGTAAGACCGTCTAATAAGTCCTCGCGTATATATGTACCTTTTGAATTGCCCGTAAAATCCGGGAGAAAAATATACGGGTTATCGCCTTCTTCCGAAAGAAAATGCCGCCTGTGTTTTTTTACGGTGTTTGCTTTTCTCCTGTACGAGCGTACAAGATATGTGTCGCTCTCTGCTAATTGAAGGTACATAGTATCTGAATTTTACTATACCTCCCTGTTAAACCGGTCGCAAAGCTTTACCGGGAGAAAAATATAAAGAACTTGAACGGGCTAAATTATAAAAGGTTTTTTGATTTACAAATTTTTCAGAAAATTAACCGGTAGACGTTGCCGGTATTTATAATTTTGCCGTTCCTCATTATAGTATTTGTTAGTCAAATCCAGCACTTTACGATCTCCCTTATAAACAATATCTGTATATATGTGAACCGGATAAAGTTTTGACCTTCCTACCAGATCAATAAAAACGTTGTTCTTCCAGCCATTGACATACAAACAGGCTATTGTTGCAATGGTGAAACAATCACAATCCCCCGCGCCGGGTTTGCCATGAAAATTTTCTTCCATTAGTGTTTGTAAGGTCTGGAGTAGCTCTATATTTGGAGGATCATTTTTGTAAACAGTATTTTTTTTAAGGAAATAAAAAAGCTGTTCAGGGTTGCCAAACTTCGGGCAAAACTCTTTAGCATAAGGAATGCTGTCAATGATCTGTATTTTGATATGCCGCAACGTATCGTTAATATCTATGTATTTGACCTTTTTTTTCATGTTTTTTTAAGGATTTGGATAAATGTAACTTTTAACGTACATTTGTTGCAGGGTAATGTTGCCCTGTTAAAAACTCAAAAATATGAAAACCGAAGACAAATTACAAAACATGAGAGTAGTATTGGATGCTAAAACAGGATCACCCATACCTGTTACAACCGATTTAAACATCCAGCCGTTGACGCTATCGGATTTTGACAGAAATGGAATATTTGTAAAAAATGCCGTTATAAAAAATGGAAACGGCAAAGAAGTCATGAATGATCAATGGATCTATGTTAAAGTCGGAGGATATGGAAGAATAGCGATGAATGTAAATCGATCAAACTTCTGTAAGAAGGAATATTTGAAGAAGGTTACTATTTTGGAAAGTATCGGTAACAAGAAGATAACGCCTAAACTTGCTGAATTTATTTTAAAGGTGTCTGATAAATTAGTTTTTGAAAAATTCGGAAAAACTTATAGAGTTTTTCTAAAAAAAATAGGCCGGAAATTTTGCGTAAAAAAAGTCGTACTTTATTGGGGTGACGTGGGAACGGGGGGAATCATGCCGGCTTGGGATTCCGTTGATAAAATTTACGGAATCGCATATTCTAAAGGACAAGGGATTGTTGATTATGAACGTGCCTTTTATCTTGATTTAAAATATTAACAATTTTTAAAACAATTAAAAATGTTTACTAATATAATTAACCAGATATGAGAGTGTATAGAATTGAAGTTATTAATTACGGATATATTACTGTTATTATTAATATTCGTAAGCGTGTAAAATCAAAAATTCTCATTCGTAGGCATATAAATAAGAATCTCAAAAAAGTATTCACATTTTTACCTAAAATTTCAAAAATCAAATTATTGAGAGAGGGAATATATAAAGATATTTGTACATGAGAAAAAAATCAGTAAAAGGATTTAACGCGTATATTGGTAAACGAATTAAAGAATTTCGCAACGACGACGGAATAACACAAATACAGTTAGCGCGTGAAATAAAATCTAAGCACTCATATATCTCTGCGCTGGAGAATGGAAAGTTAAACCCAAATTTAAAAACGCTGGAGAAAATTTGTAAGGTGCTTAAATGTACTGTCAGGGATTTATTTCCGTAACCGTCGGCGTTTTTTTTCTTTCACAAAATAATAACCATTGTACAGGGATATACTTATTCCCAAACCTATTAATAAATTTTTTTCAAACTTTTCCAGCTTGCTTTTTTTTGAACCTGCATAAATTAAGAACGGCGCAATTAAAAAAACATCTGCCAGCCGTACAGCTTGCTTACTCATTTTAATTTATGTTAGGGTCTGTACTTTTACTTTGAGAAAAAATATTTTTTATAAATTCAGAAATTGCAAACCGGTCGTTTACTTCTATTGTACCTCTGACAACGATTTCATTTTGATGATCTGCACTAAACTCTATTTCTGTAAATGGTGAATCTTGCGACTGAATAATAGTGATACGGATATTTGTTTTCATTTTTCTGACTTTTTTAAATTTTCTGCAAACTCCCTGCCCAACCAATACATTGAACGTACGTCTTGAAACAATACAACAATCTGACTGCCGCCGGTACAGTTATCGCATTTACTTTTTTTCATTTCCAACCTGTACGTTTTATTTACTTTGGCGGCGGCGCGCTCAAATATTTTTATATGTTCTTTTTTGAGAAACTGAAATTTCATTTCCTGTTTTTCCATCGTTACCGCTTTAAATCGTTTATAAAAATCTGCATGGCATCCCCCAATAAATCTAATATTCGTATCTCGCTGTTATTTATGCGATCTGCTGGAGTAAATTTTTTCTGATACTTTTTTTTCTTTTTAATTGTCAAATATGCTTTTTTTTTCGCCTGTGCCAACGCTAATGCTGTTTTGTATTCTGTATTAATTTCTTTCATTCTCTCCAGCGAACCGCCGGACTTGTCCGGGTGATTTATTTTTGCAAGCTCTTTATACAGTTTTTTTATATCTGTAACGCCCAACAATGGAGAAAAATATTTGAACATTTTACAAGCCTTTACCAATTACAGCCGGGTTAAGATATTCAAATTCATTTTTTCCGCACGTAGGACATTTTATGTTTTTCATCGGTGCGCTCGCGCTTTCAGAAAATACAGGTGAACAGATTTTTTTTTCTCCATGCTGAATAAATCCCTGTTCTGTTATAATCTTCTTACAGGGGATGCAAACAAAATAATTATACAGAGTATCTACCATTTTACGCCGTTTTTCTTCCGGTTTAACAAAGGTAAAAATTTGAAGTTATTAACAAAAACAAAGGGTTTCATCTCTGAAACCCTTGCCCGGCGCGTGATACCTCTATCGTTTGCCGATTGAACACAATGTTGAAAACTCAAAACAGATTACAAATATACAATAATTATTAATACCAAATTTGTAAAACCTCTATTGTTATTTACTTGAACACAAACAATAGCAAAAATACAACCCCAAAAAGTTTACCGGATAACCCGGTCCGGGAGATTAACCCCCAAATTTTAAGGCTTAAAGAAAGGTTATATGTACCGCCTGAAGTGCTTAAAAGCATACCGCGTTACCCGGCACTTCATTTAAGGCAACCAGAGAGCGATAACGAATTAATACAGCGTCGGGCAAAGGCATTTTTAAGGATACCAAAAGGCATTGCCACCGTTTTATACAGCAAGTACCCGCAAAATTTTACCGATAAAAAAAAGAACGCCGCCGCCCTTCGCAAAACTAAAAAGCTGGAACGCGCCGTTTCGCTGGTAATTGATTTACGCGTCCTTTATCGCGAACCTCTTTTTATGAATATCAAAAAAAGGTATTTAGAATTATCTGAATATTTTAATGTTACGGAAAAAACGGTAAAGGCATGGATTAAAGAGGCAATCAATTTACGCCTTGCAAAAATGGAAGGTGAAAATTTGCGGCTGTTATCAAGCCGGGAATTGTTATATTATTTTAACGTTACAAATAACACAAACAGAGAATGGAAAATTCACAAATATACATTGCCGCACTCCGGGAATGTGAAACAAATTTTACAAATCTGCGCCCTCGCGGAAAATTTAAGTAAACAGGATTACCGGGTGAATGAAAAAATTATTTTACAGCTTGCGATTGAGAATAAATACATACGTCCTAACTACTCATGTAATGCAGATACTTTTAAATGGTTGAAAAAAGTATTGAGGTACGACAAATTGAAAAAAGTCTATTTAAAACAATTTCAGGAACGGTATGTTCATTCTCTCTCCAGCAAGTCGGATAATTCAATTAACCCGGTCTGTACGCTCTCATGCAAAGGAACGGCGCGCGTATTAAACCGGCGCGCCCGGTCAAGCGGTCACAGGATGCAACAAACATTGAAACAAACCGGTTTACTCTCTGTTAAACGCGATTACATTAAAACAGACAGCCAAACGGCAAAGCACCAATACGCTATTAGCTTCGTTCAGATGCACGTTTACGGTGAAACACCATTTCGTACCGACGTATTCAAATACAGCTATCCTATGAAGGTAAAAGAGGTACGGCGGCGTATTCGTTTGGCACGTAGTCCGGGAGAATTGCCGCGTTTAGACGGCATGGAGGAAAAATACTATATAAACCTACCAAACCGCCTACAAACCCACGTATAGCAATGGTTTCAGCCATGCAGAGGAAAAAAAAGGAATTTACTTCTACTCATGTTCCCCCTTATTGTTTTGTGGGTGGATTTCCTTTTTTGCCGACTTTTTTCCTTTGTGCGGTGGCGGCTGAAACCATTGCTATACGTGGGTTTGTAGGCGGTTTGGTAGGTTTATATAGTATTTTTTCCGCGTTTTTTGGGTCAAAAAGCTGGAAAATGTGCTTTGCGACTGTTAGAAATAATCAATAATTACAAAAAATTAAAAAAAATGAAAACTGTAAATTCAATATCTGGAGGAAAAACCAGTTGTTATATGGCAATACACTACCCAACTGATATTAATATTTTTGCTTGTGTTTGTATTGATTATGAAAAGGCAAAACCGCGCGATCCTGAAATATTAAGATATTGTTTAAATAAATTAAATGGAAATTTTATTGCATCTGCTGAACATGAAAATACACTAAAAATAATAATGAAATTAGAACAACTTATTGGTAAGGAAATTGTTTGGGTGAGAGGTAAAAGTTTTGACGAAGTAATTAATTCTGCTGGTTGTCTTCCTACTTGGAATAGAAGATTTTGCACTACTCAAATGAAAATAATACCAATCTTTGAATATTTATACTTTAGGTATGGAGTGACAGAACATAACATAGGATTTAGAGCAGATGAACCAGAGCGAATAAAAAAAGGAATCAATAAAAAAATAAAATATCCTATAAATTGTAAAAATTTCGGAAATAAATTCATGGAATGGGTAGAAGTTGATTGGCAAGTAAAAAATTACCCATTGAAAAAAATATTTCATTATGATATTATAAATTTTTGGAAAAAAGAATATCCTGAATTTACATTTCCAATAGATAGTAATTGCCGGGGTTGCCACCACAAACCTCATTATTTAATAAAATCAAATTGGGAAGAAACGCCTGATATTCTTGAATGGTTTGCCATGCAAGAAAATAAAGGTAAATACAATACTTGGAAGGATGATAAAACAAGATATGAAACTATATTTAGAACAAATTATGATAATTTATTTACCGGATTAAGTGATTTTACAATGTGTAATTCAGGAGGATGCACAGATTAAAATAAAAAAATAAAACCGCCGGGAGTGATTTTGCGACCTCTCAACCGGCGGTAAAAAGCCAGAGGCTTTTATTTGTCGGTTTCCGTCCGGTCATGTGAAGTGTGAAACTTAGGGTTATTCGTTTTCTCTCTTTTCGGCTCGTCTGTTCCCGCCGTTGTTTTTGCCGGTGCTGGAGGCATTGCCGGACGATTACGGACTTTATTAACTGTTACTGCATCCGCTTTAACGTCGCGCCCTCCTAAACTCTTTAAAAATGCTAAATGTTCGTGTATAACGATCTCCGGACTATTGCCTTTTATCCACTTAACGTGTACCAATTTTCCGCCCGGTGTTTTTGGTGCAGATGGTACAAGCTCAGGCAATCCTTCCGGTATAACCGGCTCAGGTTTTTCCGATTTACTTTTACGCGGTTTTTTTACTGCTTTCGTTTTTTTACTTGCGGGTTTTGCCGCCTTTTTTTTCTTTGCCATGTTATAAC
>Ga0187892_10008876_pt1 | contig 13500 bp, 11 predicted proteins | sample MA1701073metaG_FD_139345 | JGI IMG/M metagenome (GOLD analysis project Ga0187892, IMG submission 139345) | Bio-ooze microbial communities from a basaltic lava cave in the Kipuka Kanohina Cave System on the Island of Hawaii, USA - MA170107-3 metaG ...
CAGGACAATCTCGTCTGGCACCTCGTCCGCGCCGCGAAGGAGTTCGGGTTCACCATCCAACTCCACACCGGCTACTCGAACCCGGCCACGCGCGGCAATCCCGAGAACCTCTACAATCTTTGTCGCGACAGGGAATTTACCAGCGTCCAGTTCTACTGTTGCCACGCCGGCTGGCCGCATCACGGCCAACTGGCTCTGATGGCGCGGACCTACCCGAACGTCCACTTCGGTTTCTGCTGGATGCCCGGCCTCTCGATTGCGCTGGCCGAGCGCTTGATGAACGAAATGTTCGACACGCTCCCCGCGAACAAGATGCTCAACGGCATGGATTGCGGCCACGTCGAATCGTTCTACGGCACCGCCGTGATCACGAAGGAACTCGTCGCCAAAGTCCTCGCCGCCAAGGTGGACGGCGGCCTGATCAGCTTGCGCGCTGCGAAGACCATCGCGCGGTGTTTCCTGCATGACAACGCGGCCAACCTCTTCGGTCGCCCAGAGGAGAAACGCGTGGTTTCGAAATGACGCCGAGCGGCTTGGAACTCGTCGCGCGGTCTCCCGTGCCGCCTACTTCTTCGACTTCAGGTAGCTGATGCCGGTCATGGTCAACAAGGGAAGGAATCCGAATGAGGAAGGGAATGCCTTCGTTGATCGCGGTCTCAATCTGATCTTTCGTCATGCGGACCTGCGCACACAATGCGGGATGCCGGGATCGAAGGCAAGTGGAATTGCAGCGCGACGGATGACGGCAACAATGAAATCCAACGTGGCTCGATCCGCCTCAGCACCAGCACAACGCCACGGCAATCCGATTGACAAGCCGTCTCTCGGACGTGTAATCGGCACAATCGTGACTGCTTTCGCACGCCGCACTCCGATCATCGGCGTTCATCTCGATCTCAAGGGGATGAACTTCAAGCCATCGTACATCCCGCAATACCTCGCCGACCTGGCCGGGCAGGGGATCAACACGGTGCTTGTCGAGTACGAGGACGTGTTCCCGTTCCGCACAATCAGAGTTGCGGCCGATCGAGCCACGGTCTGGTCGCCGGCAACGTTGCGGCGATTCTTGTCGGAGGCGAAACGCAACGGCATCGGAGTGGTTCCGCTCCAGGAGTGCCTCGGGCATCTCGAATACGCGCTCGGTTGGGACCGGTACCGGCGACTGGCCGAGGATTACGAGTATCCCAGCACGATCCGCGTCGGCGATCCGAAGCCGGTGGGGTTCATTTTGGGGATGTTGAGGGAGGTGTTGGATGCGCATCCCGACAGCAAATACGTTCATCTCGGCATGGACGAAGCGCATGCGCTCAAGCTGGCGGCGAAACGGTTGAAGAAGGACATCCTCGACGTGTTCCTCGATCACTTGCGCGAACTGCTGCGGGTGGTCGAGCCCACCGGCAAGATGCCGATGATCTGGACCGACATGCTCGAAGATCATTTCCGGCCCGATGCCTTCGAGGAGTTCAAGGGTCGGGTGGTGTTCGTGACGTGGGACTACAGCCCGATCCGTGGGCTGCACAAGATGGCGCGGTTGGCCGGGTTCCGTGTGAGTCGCGAGTGGCTCGAGGAACCGGAGAATCCCGACGCGCCGCCTATCGGCCCGGGCACGGCTTTCGTGGAAGACCACCGCCCGCGGATCGCGCGAATGCTCGCGCCGTATCGGCACGGGCCGAAGTTCACGCCGTTGTTCCAGGCGGACCTGTGGACGAAACTCGGCATGCCTGTCCTCGGGGCCAGTTCGTTGCGCGTCAGCTCGAATCTCTCCGTCCTCCCGCCGTACAACCAACTCTTCTCGAACGTCCGCGGTTGGAGCCGGGCGGTGAAACGCACGAGGCAGCTCGGACAGATCGGCACCTCCTGGGCACGCGGTACGAGTTGGTGTCCGCCGAATTACTGCATCGATTTGCAGTGGCCGGTCGTGACCGAGATGGCTCGAACGATGGACGCGAAGCCAAAGCCGTTCTGGCCAGGCATCGCGCCACGGACGGTGGATCGCATCATCCGGACGCTCGGACGCTGCCGTGAGGACTGGCGTCTCGAAGAGAAGATCGCCGACGAAATGGATCGGCTCGCCCCGCGGGTCAAGGCCCATCGGTACGAATGGGATGGCATTGCCCTGATGGCGCGCGTCCTGGCCTTGCAACGCCGGGCCGAGTACAACCTCGCCGAGGTGGAATTCTTCCACGCCAACCATCGCCCTGTCGATACCGAGTGGCAACGGCGCATTCGGGAACAGAAGGCCACGCTCCGCGATTTCGCCGCGATGAAGCGACGGGTCCGCGCGCACTTCGGCAAGCGCTACCACGGCGCGGCGTTCGAGGAGTGGATCAGCCACCTGTTCGACCTTTTCGTGCAACGGATCAAGGATTGCCGGAAACAGTGTCGCCGAAAGCTACACCTCGCGCGCCGCACGTACGCGCGATGAATCGTTCACACGGAGCACGCCATGAGAAGGATCTATCTCGGTCTGCACGGTGCATTGGCGCCGGACACTTACAGCGAGGGCAATAGGGCGATCAACCAGTTGAGGACGATCCTCGGTGGACAGGTGATGGACTGGCCCGCCGCGAGCACGGCTTATCCACCACCGGGACAAATCTCCGACAAGGCTGGCCACTACGTCGGGTACTTGCCGACGCAGGCGATGCGGTACTTGATCGCGGAAATCCATGCCGCCGAAGCTGCCAACGAGCCGAGCAGCGTCCGCTTGTACGGCTGGAGCACGGGCGCGATCATGCTCTGCGCGCTGGCGCGCGAGTTGGGCCGTTGTCCGGAGATTGCGAGGAAGGAACGTCGGCGCGTGGACGTGTGCGTGGCGTTCGATCCGCTCTGGAGCCTGGAGTTCTTCAAGGTGGACCCGCCCGAGATTCCCCCGAACGTGCGTCGCTGGGTGTGCGTGCGTCAGAACGCCGCCGGCGACCGCCCGCCGCTAGTTCCATTACCAAACGATCGCTTCTGGCAGGGGATGCGGCTCTGGCCCGAGAAGCCGAAGAAGACCCGCTACGACGAGTTCAACGTCGCCAACGGAGACATCGTCGGAAACCCCGGCTTCACGCTCTTTGTGAATACCGCTTTCCAATATCCCACGAACCACCCACGGGTGCCTGTGATCGCTTTCGATGCGGCGCTGGGGATTCTGGGTAGTGGGTCAGTTTGAAGTTGGGGGCTTGGGCAGCGGCGCAGCAAAGTCGGCCTGAGAGCCCTCGTCTTCGTCGTCGTTCTTGAAATCTGCGGAAATCGCGATCGAGGACGAGGACGATTGCGGGAAGTGAATCTTGCAGTGCCGCGGCCCGGCAGCGGCCAACCGGTGTCCCGGCTTGATTCGTTCGCGGCGTGTTTCGTATAAGAACGCCTCTCAATCAGACAACTCATGAACGCGCAACTCAAACAGCTACAGGACACCGTCGAGGTCCATCTCGGCGGGCAACTCTTCACCCGGTATCATTTCGGCAAGCAATGGGCCAAACCGTACTTGTACCCGGTCCTCACGCCGAAGGGGATTCCCTTCACGCGCGGGCACCCGATGGATACCCAGCCCGGCGAGGACCAGGACCACAAACACCACAAATCGATCTGGGTCGCCCACGGGGACGTCAACGGCGCCGATCTCTGGACCGAAGAGCCCGGCCACGGGACGCAAGTGCAACGTTCGTTGACGCTGCAAGGCGACGCGTTCATCGCCGGCATCGACTGGCTCGACAAGGCCGGCAAGAAGCTGCTCGGCGAAACGCGCTCGGTGCGATTTGGCCAGGACGCCGCGTACCGCTGGATGGACGCGGGCATCGAGTTCCACGCGAGCGAAGGCGAGGTCAAGTTCGGCGACACCAAGGAAGGCGGATTGATCTCCGTCCGCGTCACGACAACGATGGACGCGAACAAGAATGGTCGGATCGAAAACTCCGATGGCCACGTGTATTCCGCGAAGGGAGGCACGACCGGGCCGTGCACGAAGTCTGCCGCCGGCGAGCCGACCTGGGGCAAGCGTGCTCGGTGGGTTACGTACACCGGACCGGCGCGTGGTTCGGAGTGCGGCGTGACCATCCTCGATCATCCGCGCAATCCCCGGTACCCGACGCACTGGCATGTGCGGGGCTACGGGTTGTTCACGGCAAACCCGTTTGGTGTGTCGTACTTCACCGACGATCCGAAGCAGAACGGTTCGCTGACGTTGAAAAAGGGCGATCGCGCGACGTTTCGTTACCGCGTCCTCGTGCATGACGGTCGGTTGTCGAAAGACGCGATCGAGAAAGCAGCGCGCCTGTTCGCTTGAGACGGCGCTACTACGAGCCCGCCTTCACCGCCTGGAACGCCTCGATGGCGAACTCCAAATCCGCGCGGGTGTGCGCCGCGGAAACCTGGATGCGGATGCGAGCTTTTCCTTGCGGCACCACCGGGTAGGAGAACCCGACGACATACACGCCCTTCTCCAACAGCCGATCCGCCATGCGCGTGGCGAGAGCGGCGTCCCCGAGCATGATCGGGACGATGGGATGCGAGCCGGGAACGATTTGAAATCCAGCCCTGGCGATTTCGTCCCGGAAGAACTTCGTGTTTGTCTCCAGCCGATCACGCAACTCCGTGGACTGGCCGAGGATTTCGAGCGACTTCAGCGACGCGCCGAGCACGGGCGGCAGGAGCGAATTCGAGAACAGGTAGGGACGCGAGCGTTGCCGGAGCCACTGGATAATCTCCGCCCGCCCACTCGTGTACCCGCCGCTGCCGCCGCCGAGTGCCTTGCCGAGTGTGCCGGTGAGAAGATCGACGCGGCCCATCACTCCATGATGCTCGTGCGTCCCGCGACCGTGTTTGCCCATGAACCCGACCGCATGCGAGTCATCCACCATCACCAGCGCGCCGTGTTTCTCGGCGAGATCGCAGATGGCCGGCAGGTTGGCGATAATCCCGTCCATCGAGAACACGCCATCAGTCGCGATGAGTCTGTGCCGCGCCGCGCTCGCTTCCTTGAGCTTTGCTTCGAGGTCGGTCATGTCGTTATTGCCGTAACGAAATCGCTGCGCTTTACACAGCCGAATGCCATCGATGATCGACGCGTGATTAAGGTCGTCCGAGATGACCGCGTCCTCCGGCCCGAGCAATGTTTCAAACAATCCGCCGTTGGCGTCGAAGCAGGAAGAGTAGAGAATCGTATCGTCCGTGCCTAGGAACTCGCTGAGCTTGCGTTCGAGTTCGTTGTGCAATTGTTGCGTCCCGCAGATGAATCGCACGCTCGCGAGACCATACCCCCACCGATCCAACGCCTCGTGCGCGGCCTGCACGATCTCGGGATGCGACGCCAGGCCGAGATAATTGTTCGCGCACAGATTGAGCACGTCAGCCCGCCCAGCGACGCCGATGTGCGCACGCTGCGGCGAGGTGATCACGCGCTCGGCTTTGAACAGGCCTGCCGCGCGGATGTCGTCGAGATGCTTCGCCAAGCGTCGTTGAAAATCGGGAGCGAGCATCGGTGTAAGGCGTGGTTTTTCGGGGATGTTGACTACTCTGGCGGCACGATCAAGGGGATCACTTCGCGACCATTACGGCGATAGACAACGAAATCTTCGCGATCCACCGGTGCCAATGGTCGCGCCGGTTCAACAGGGCGACCAGCGGTCCGGCGTCCACGATCAGTTTCATGAGCGGCGACGAGAACCGCCGAAGCCGGCGAGGTATTTCTTGTTTGTCGAAAGATCGACCGGCCCTTCCATGACTCCGACGAATCTCGCCAGAGCATTGAGCGCCGTACCGCTGCGGCGGGTGAAGCGCTCCTGCAACGCTTCGCGGACCAGTTCGCCCTTGCTCTTGCGCGTGGCGCGGGACTCCCGATCCAGCCGGCGGGCGGTCTCCTCATCGAGACAAATGGTCAATGTGTGGTTCATGTCGGGCTATGTAACACACCAATGACACCTGCGCAAGAAGCGTGTCGCTTCAGTCCCCTTCCGCAATCCCCTGGCTTTGTCACCCTTCGTTCCAAGTCAGCACGACCTTGCCGGAGTTGCCGGAGAGCATTGCGTCGAAGCCCTTCTGGAAGTCGGTGGAATGGAACCGGTGGGTGATCACCGGGGTGATGTCGAGGCCGGACTGGAGCATTACGGTCATCTTGTACCAGGTCTCATACATCTCGCGACCGTAGATGCCGCGGATGGTGAGCATGTTGAAGATGACTGCGTTCCAATCGATTGCCATTTCGCCGCCGGGCGGGATGCCGAGCATGGCGATCTTACCGCCATGGGCCATGTTGGCCAGCATGTCGCGGAAGGCATTGGCGTTGCCGCTCATCTCGAGGCCCACGTCGAAGCCCTCCTTCATGCCGAGTTGTTTCTGAACGTCCGCCAGCTTCGTCGCGCGCGCGTCCACGGCCAGCGTGACCCCCATCTTCCCGGCCAATTCGAGTCGATAGGGGTTCACGTCAGTGATGACGACGTACCGCGCGCCGGCATGCCGGACCACGGCAGCGGCCATGATGCCGATTGGCCCGGCCCCCGTGATCAACACGTCCTCCCCGAGCACGTCGAACTGCAGGGCGGTGTGCACGGCGTTGCCGAACGGATCGAAAATCGCCTGCACGTCGCGCGCGATGTGCGGGTCGTGATACCAGACGTTGGTCATCGGCAGCGCGATGTATTCGGCGAACGCGCCGGGGCGGTTGACGCCGACGCCTTGCGTGTCCTTGCAGAGATGGCGTCGCCCGGCCATGCAATTACGGCAGCGTCCGCAGACGACGTGGCCTTCGCCGCTGACGATGTCACCGGGGTGGAAATCTTTGACGTTCGACCCGACCTCGACGATCTGGCCGACGAACTCGTGACCGATGACCATCGGCACCGGGATCGTCTTCTGCGCCCAAGGGTCCCAATTGTAGATGTGGACATCGGTGCCGCAGATGCCGGTGCGCAGGACCTTGATCAGCACGTCGTTGATGCCGAACGTGGGCACCGGCACCTCTTGGGGCCACAGCCCGACTTCGGCGTTCCGTTTGACCAATGCCTTCATGGTTTTCATGAATGGGGATTCGCCCTTCGTCGCTGACTCGCGACCATACCACCTCCTGAAAGAAACTCAGCACTAATCTTGAGGGAGAGGTAAACGCATGATTTATGCGTGACTGGCCGGCAGGCGATGCTACCGTGCCTCCGCTTTTCAGAATTGTTCAAGGGATACGCAATGCACAACTCTAAACGAACGGGAATGCAATTTCGATTTACCACGACGAATTGGATCACACGCGTCGTCGCAGCGACTTCGCTTTTTTGCTTGGCGACAACAAGTTCTCTCCGGCTGGGCGCGGAGTCGTCCAATGGCCCGGCCACGGCCGCGACGATAGGCTGGCCGCCCGAATTGCCCGGCGCGATGAACGGCACCGCCACAATTACGTCGCCCGATTTCCTTCCGAATGACGCATTGAAAGCGATGGAGCAGCCGGGCGCGGCACCGTTCGTGATGGCCAAGACGCCGCCGACCGTCGAGTTGGCGTATCATCGCGATCTACCCGATCCAGCGCTCAACGGGACCGGCTGGTCGGCTTGGGGCGACATCTGTGTGGCGAGCGATGGCAAGGTGTATTGCGGCACGGGCGATCACGGAAGGGACGTGCAGGGTGAAGGCCATGTCTTCATTTACTGTTGGGACCCCTCCACCAAAGTGCTTCGGCAGATCGCCGACCCGAACCGAATCGCGGACGCCAAACCCGGCGGGCCGAGTTTCAGCAAAGTACACGCGCGCATCCTCGAAGGGAAAGACAGGAGAATTTACTTCACGTGCACCCTCAACGACGGCGGCAAGGCCGGCGAGGTGAAATGGACGAAACAGATTCCGGGCGGCCTTATCTACCAGTACGATCCACAGACGGACAGGACTGCGATCGTCGGACACATGGATGGCCGGGTCACCGCCACGACGCTCATGGACCAAGGGCGCGACATTTTCTATTGTTGTCTGGAAGGCAAAATCTACGGCGCGGCTTCGCTGGCGGCGTTCGATCTGGGAAAACGCGAATGGATTTACGTCAGCCCACCGGACGCGAACGTGGCGGACCGCAACATGGCGATCGACCGCAAGGGCGCGATCTATTTCAACGGCCAGCAGGGCAAGCTCTGGAGGTATGATCCCAGGTCACAGGAGGTTTCGTCCACCGGCGCAGGCTTTCCGTCGGAGAAAGTCGGCGACAAGGAATTGCAGCCGACCATGCGCTCGTCCACGGTGCAAACGAAGAGCGGTTGGATTTACGGTACGACGATGGGCCCAGGTCGGCTCTTCCGATTTCATCCGGGCAAGAACAAGATCGAGATGCTCGGACCGGATTTTGGGATCGGCGAGTACACGACGGTGACGGAGCTCTCCCCGGACCAGCGGTTCGTCTATTACCTGCCCGGCAGCCATGGTTCGGCGTTCGGGATCGGCACGCCGGTCATCCAGTACGACATCGCCAGGGACCGTCGCAAAGTCCTGGCGTTCCTTCGCGGCCCCATCGAGAAGCAGCTTGGCTACGTCTGCGGCGGCACGTACGGGGTCAAACTCAACGCCGCCGGCTCGACCTTGTACGTCAACTTCAACGGCCACGCGCGCGACGACATTCGTCCGGCGAAGATGCCCGCGAGTGGGTTCGGTTTGACTGCGTTCGCGGCCATTCACATCCCCGCCGGTGAGCGATAGCAGGCTGGCTACGACGGACCGAGCGCGGCGATGGTAATCACCAACGGCGGGTGCGTGGACAGCGGTTGGTGTATTCGACGTTGGTGATCTCTCCCTCACCCAGCGGGAGAGCCGGGGTGAGGGGAAACCGGACGCTCATGGCCCTCAACTGCTCAACAACTGAAATACACTCCATTGACAACGCGCCCCTGCTGCTGGATAAACGGCGTCGCGCAGATGGAACAATGGAAGCAAACCATCGTTGATTTCGCAATTCTCTACGGGTTCCAGATCGTCGGCGCGATCATCATTCTCACGATCGGCGGCCTGATTGCCCGGTGGGTGGGCGCAGTCGTGGGCAAATGGTTGGCCAAGCACAAGCTCGAACCTCCCGTCCAACGTTTGCTCGTGCGAATCGTGCGGTTGGTCGTCATCGCGCTCGCGGTGGTGCTGGCGCTCGACAAGTTCGGCGTCCAGATCGCGCCCTTGATCGCCGGCATCGGCGTGGCCGGCGTGGGCATCGGGTTGGCCGCGCAGGGGGTGCTGGGGAACGTCTTCGCCGGACTGACGATCATTTTCACCAAGCCATTCCGGGTCGGCGAATACGTCGAGATGCTGGACGTGTACGGACAGGTCCAGAGCATCGAACTATTTTCCACGACACTGTTGCACGCCGACAAATCGCGCGTGGTCATCCCCAACCGAAAAATCGTGGGCGAGATCCTCCACAACTACGGCACGATCCGGCAACTCGACCTGAACGTCGGCATCGCCTACAGCTCCGACCTCAACCGGGCACTTTCCACCGTCCACGAGATTCTCAACGCCAACTCGCGCGTGCTCAAAGACCCAAAGCCCCTCGTGGGCATCGAGGCCCTGGCCGATTCCTCCATCACGCTCGGGGTCAGCCCGTGGGTATCGGTGCCGGATTACCAGGTGGCCCAACTGGAGATTTACCAGGCCATCGTCGAACAGTTCCGCGCCAAGGGGATCGAAATCCCGTTCCCGCAGCGCGAAGTGCGATTGCTCGGGGAATCGGCGGCCTAGACAATCGCGGCCGCCTGCTTATTCCTCTTCCATCGCCGAATCGAAAAACTTCACCACGTCCTTACCGTCGCCTTCCTCCATGAACTTCATCGCGGCGCGCGGGTGCTGGTTGAGGTAGCCGGTGATCAGGTAGGGAATCGCGTACCCCCAACGCAGTTTCTCGCGCAGCGGTTCGACGTGGTTTTGCACGCACTCGATCACGGGGCGGAGATTGAACTTCGGGTTGTGGAGGAAACTCAGCAGCAACTCCAACTGGCAATTCCCCGCGCCGCGTCCCAGCCCGGCGAAGCTGGCGTCGAGCAGATTGGCGCCGAGGATGATCGCCTCGATGGTGTTGGCGTAGGCAAGCTGCATGTTGTTGTGGGTGTGGATGCCGATTTCCTTCTTTGCCGCCTTGGTGAACTTCAGGAACTTGTGCATCAGGTACTGAATCTGTTCGCTGTACAACGTGCCGAAGCTGTCCACGATGTAGAGCGTTTCCACTTCGGACTTGCAGAGGATCTCGAGCGCGTTGTCGAGTTCGACTTCGGGAACGGTCGAGACGGCCATGATGTTGATCGTCGTCTCGTAGCCTTTGTCGTGGGCGTCCTTGATCATGTCGAGCGCCGTCGGGATCTGGTGGATGTATGTGGCGACGCGGACCATATCGACAACGCTCTGTTCCTTCGGCGGGATGTCGGTCTGGTGGTCGCATCGCTCGGCGTCGGCCATGATGGAGAGTTTCACCGGCGACTTTTCCTCGCCGATGATTCGGCGAATCTCGTCTTCGTCGCAGAACTTCCAGCACCCGAACTTGTCGCGGGCGTACATCCTTTTCGAGGCCCGGTAGCCCATCTCCATGTAATCGACGCCGGCGGCGACGTTGGCTTGATAGACGGCCTTGACGAAATCGTGGGGGAACTTATGGTCGTTCATCAGCCCGCCGTCGCGGATGGTGACGTCGAGCACCTTGATTTCCGGGCGGTAGCCGATCCAGCCTTTCAGACCGGTGGTTTGGTTCTCTTTTTCTTTCGACATAACAACTCCCTCGTGTCCGATTCCTCGGAAGGAGCGGGATGCTACGGGGGAGCCAGCCGGGATTCAACCAGCAAATGAGGGCGGGCGGAGGCACGAACCATGGCGCCATGGCGCGTCCGGTTCTAGCCTTCGAGCAATTTCCTCCGCATTGTGTTCTAATTCTGTCCATTTTGCCTTCGGGCAAGCGGTGTCGTTCACTGGATGCATGTTTAGCGGCAAAGTGATTGGACGGCACCGATGGTTCTCGTCTTCTCCACAGGTGCCGGTACGGCCAAGCCAAAAACGCAGCATCTTCACGAGGGGAACTCCATGAACTCAATTCATCCTCATCAACTTCGAACGAGTGCTCTGGTAATCATCACATTGGTTGCCGGGATCATTCTGCCGCGTCACTCGATCCACGCCGCCGATTCCTACTGGACAAATTTATCCGGTGGCATCTTCGGCAACTCGGGCAACTGGGACCCCGGTGTGCCCGCTGCTGCTGACAACGCAATTTTCACCAACAACGCGAGCTATACGGTGACATGGGCCGCGAACGCGGCGAACGCCAACGCCTTGTTCAATGCGCCAGGAGGAACGGTGAGCCAGGATATTTCCGGCTCGGCGTGGCTGATCAGCGGGAGCTATGTCGTCGGGCAGAACCTCGGCGCCAATTCGACCGTGGATCACACCACGGGAACGCTCCTGGTCACCAATGCGGCCGGAACCGGCAGCATGATCGTCGGGCAAGCCGGGAATGGCACCTACACGTTGAGCGGCGGGACAGTGATCGCGGATCGGCTGGTCGCGACCAATGCTTCCGTGCTGAATCTCGGTTACGGATCGCTGACGGCCAACCGCGGCGTGAACATTGACACGGGCGGGCTGGCGTTGAAGGCGGGCACCGTCAGTGGCCAGACGATGAGCTTCGTCATCAGCGGTGGGAACAGCCTGATCAAGGTTGGCGCGGGCAACAACGGTTTCAACGTCGGGGCCGGGTTCCCTGGCGGAGTTGGAAATTTCACACTCACCGGTAGCGCCACCATTCTCACCAACGATGGCGCCGTGCAGGTGGGACAGAGCATCAATCCCGGCAACTCCATCCTGGTCGCCGGCGGAGCGCGCATGGTCGTCTTCAATGGCGACATCAATATGGGCGTGAACAGCGGCAACAACTCGGTCCAGGTGTCGGGACAGAATTCTTCCCTCGAATCCCAATTGGCCTTCCGAATCGGACAAAACGGGAACAGTGGCAACACGCTCACCATCGACAGTGGCGGCAGGTTCATCGCCACGAATTTCAACGTCAACGTCGGCTCGGCTTCGCCCGGTAACGTCATGGTGGTCACGGGATCGAACTCGCTCGCGTCGATCATCGGCATGACGGTTGGCGGAGGCGGAAATGCAGCGGGGAACGCACTCTACGTTCTCAACGGCGCACAGGCCGACTTCGGCGGTAACGGTTTCATCATCGGGAACACGGCTTCGGATACCGGCAACAGCCTCGTCGTCGATGGCGCGGGTAGCGTCCTTACGAACAACGGGCTGTTGTATCTCGGCAACGCCGGCGGAAGCGGCCAGATCGTCGTCACGAACGGTGGACGGCTCGTTGTCAATTCGCTGATGAACATCGGCAACCAGGCCGCGGCGACGAACAACGAGGTCACGGTGACCGGCGCCGATTCGCTCCTCAAGGTCAACGGTGGCGGGGGCGGGTTCTTCTATGTGGGCAACGCGGGATCGAACAGCGCGTTGCATGTTCGCAACGGCGGAACGGTTGTCTTCAACATGGGCGCAGGCGACGTGTTCACCATCGGCAATACCGCTTCATCGATCAACAACACGCTGACCGTTTCGGGGGCTACGCTCATCGCGACGAATTCCGCGGCGACCGGCCCGCTCGAAGTGCGCCGAGGGAACATGACGATGAACGCGGGATCGGTTGTGACCGTGGATAACCTCATCGTGAACAACGGCGCGGCAAGTGTCTTCACCTTCAATGGCGGCGCGCTGAACACGAAAGCCACCACCGTGAACAACGGCTCGACGTTCGTCGTGGGCGATGGAACAAGCACGGCGTCTTTGAATTTCGTTGGCGGAACGCATGCTTTCGCCGACGGCTTGACGATCTCCAGCAACGCCACGTTGAAAGGCACAGGCAGCACGACTTCTGCCGTTACTGTCAACGACGGTGGCCATCTCGCCCCCGGCAGCAGCCCCGGTACGCTCACCGTAGGACCGCTCACCCTGGGCGGCGGATCGGTTCTCGATTTTGAGCTTGGCCCTCACGACGCGAACGGGGTCGGGTATGTCGGCGGCGGTACGAACGATCTGATCGTCGTCAATGGCAACCTGACGCTCGACGGAATTCTCAACGTGACCGCGCTCCCCGGCTTTGGTCCATTCCCGGGCGCCGGCCCCGACGCGACCAATGAGTTTCGTCTCTTCAACTACACCGGCATACTGACCGACAATGGTTTGTCGTTCGGATCATTGCCCGGCGGCACGACGGCATGGATTGACACGAGCATCGCCGGCCAGGTCAACTTGTTCATCATCCCGGAATCAACATCCGCCGTGCTTGTTGGAATGGCAACGGTTGTTATATCTTTGCGTCGGCGACGAAGTGCAGCCCATCGAGTTTGAAACGCGAAGCCCGATCACCAGTTAGCAATTGCCAACCACCAGCAACGGCCTTCACACTGATCGAGCGTAACCCAGCCAAGGCTGGAGGAGGTGTTGTCAGAGGAAGGTTCTGACTCGGCCAATTTCCCATTACGGGCCGATAGCCTGATCCTGCGTCGCGCGAGGTAACTCCACGAGCCA
>Ga0187892_10008877_pt1 | contig 13499 bp, 14 predicted proteins | sample MA1701073metaG_FD_139345 | JGI IMG/M metagenome (GOLD analysis project Ga0187892, IMG submission 139345) | Bio-ooze microbial communities from a basaltic lava cave in the Kipuka Kanohina Cave System on the Island of Hawaii, USA - MA170107-3 metaG ...
CCGCTATATCGGTATCCCCTCACGACCGCGTTTCGGCGATCTTCACCACCGCCCCACTCGCGGTATGCTGTGCACCCGAGCCGCTGCGCTCAGCCAAGTTCAACAGCGGGCGAGACAACCCCGCCCAAGCAAACGGTGGTGTTCCGCTCGGAAGACAACGGTTTTGTTCTGAGACCGGGATCAAGAAAGATGATTGGCTAGGCCGGTACTGGGCTCGCTGGAGCGATGCTCTCAGAGAGGCGGGCTTCACACCGAATCGTCTTCAGGCTAGGCTGGATGACTCCCTCGCCATCGAAAGGATGGCACTGATGATCCGGGAGTTTAACCGCCTGCCGACAGAGGCAGAACTCAAGATGCAACGTCGAGGGGACCCCACCTTTCCGAGCCACAACGTTTTCAAACGCTTCGGATCGCGATCTAGGTTGGCGACTGCTGTCATTTCATGGTGTCAACAGCGTAGCGACTATGACGATGTAATCGTGACCTGTGCCTCTCATCAAACGGATGATGTGACCGACGCTCCCGATCAGGCCGTCAGCGACGGCGAGGTATTCGGCTCCGTGTATCTGTTGAGGTCCGGTCGGTACTACAAGATCGGTCGCAGTAACGCCGTGGGGCGTCGGGAGCGAGAGCTAGCTATACAGCTCCCGCAAAAGGCGGTGGTGGTGCACAGTATCAAGACGGATGATCCTCCGGGCATCGAATCGTACTGGCATCGCAGATTCGAGGCTCGACACAAGAACGGAGAATGGTTTGAGTTGACGGCGCTGGACGTGCGGGCGTTCAAGCGCCGCCGCTTCATGTAAGGGCGCGAAGCGAGGGGACAATGGCAGCGAAGCCTGTGAAGCCCTTCATCAGCTACTCCCACAAGGACAGGGCCCTTGCGAGAGAGGTCAAGGACCAACTTGGCCATTTCGGCCTTCAGGCGTTCTTGGCTCACGAGGACATCAAGCCATCGGCTGCGTGGGTCACGACGATTCAAGCGGAGCTTCGGGGATGCGATCCCTTTCTCCCACTCCTCACCAATAACTTTCCGCGATCAGAATGGACGGATCAGGAGTCCGGAGTAGCCCTTGGACTAGACAAACTCATCGTCCCATTACGGGTTGACATCATCCCCTATGGATTCGTTGGGGCGTTTCAGGCTGTGCATCTCGACCCCGACAAACCACGGGCCGGTTGCCGGGCTGTTGTCAGCGCCCTCGTTGAGCAGCGGCCCAGCGAGCGTAGCCGTTTCCTGGACGGGTTCATACCGAAGTTCGCTGACAGCGGATCGTATGATGAGGCTGGACGATACTCCGGTGTGTTGGTCGAGTGCGACGGGTACTCCACCGAACAGGTTCAGGACGTGCTACGTGCCATCATCGACAATCGGCAGATTCATGAGTCCGGGACGGCCCGGGATAACCTCAACGAGTTCCTCAAACGATACGGTAAGGCGGACCCCACCTTGGCGAGAAAGGCCAAGCGTGTAATGGGTGAGTAACCCGGGGCCCCGTAGACACTCTCTATCGAGTCTGGATTTTCTCCCCGCGCGGGGGAAAGGGGTCCCATCGGGACCTGGAATCCAGGCCAACAGGCTGCTACGAACCCCTGAGAACGCGCACGCCGGGACCAGCAGGCCACAGTAGAGCAGGGGGGGTGGAGAGGGGGCCCCGGTCGCCGGGCTGGTCGGCCCTCAGTGAACCCGACAAGGCGCGGCGAGCCTGACGCGTATCGTGGGCACCGCCGACCGCGTGACCCGTGCGGCCCCACCGTGGCGTAGAAGGGCACCCGTCACAGAAGTCTGCGGGGGGCCAGGCCTTAACTCTCGCCTCGGGCGTTCCCCCCTGGGGGTGCGTACATCACCCGGCGGAGATGCGTCCGCGTATCGGCACCATCCAGCGGGAGGACCAACCGGCTACACTCCGGCCCGGGGGCACCAACCTCTAGACCGGCGACCGACGTACCCGGTAAACGTCTCGCCGGCCACGGCCGGTGCTCTGGTCAGGGGGATTCGGGCTTGGCCACCCATTCGACGCTGACGATGGTGACCCGGTAGGTGGCGGCGCCGGCAGAGGTGGTGAGGCAGAACAGCCCGACGCCCCTGGACCAGACCTGGCCGAGAACGTCCCCATCCCGGCGCCCGGCCACGCCGCCGCCCGCGTTCAGCCCCTCAACCCGGACCCGAACGCGTCGGGCGTCTACCGGTCCGTCATTGAACACGCGCCCACACACCGTCTGGAGGCCATGAGCCGGCGGGTCCACCTCCCATAGCACCCGCAGACCCGTAGCGTCCACAGGTTCCTGAGCCCGGCTTGTCGATGGGGAGAAGGCCAGCAAGCCCATGAAGGCCAGTGGCCACATCAGTCGCGTAGTCATATGGGGCTCTGAGACTATGCCCGACTCGCGCTCCGGCGTCCACAGGAACTCGCGCCGCACCGCCCAGCGGTGCGAGACCGCTGGGCGGTAGGCGGAGGAATCAGGCGGGGTGTTGTCGATTGCTCAGAGGGGGCGCGAGCGGACGCGAAAATCGACGTTGCCGTGAACCCACTTCCACAGGCGTGCCTGCTCGCCCGGATTGGCCCCGGCCACGAGCTGAGCCTGCCAGCCCCTCATCACCTCGGCCTCGGTCGTCCAGAGCCTGACCCGATGTCGCGGCACTTCCTTCCGCCACTGCTCACCCACCTTGGGGCTCGAATAGACTATCCGCACGGTCAGGTTTCTCGACAGGTACTCGAGGGGGCTCAGATCGATCTTTCGGTACAGGGCCGGGGCGCCGGGCTTCACGCCCGGGACCCCCACGTCGGGAATGCCGTCGGTCACCAACAGCACCGTGATCGGGCTCAAGACGAGGTTGCGCTCCTTGGCGATCCGAGCCACCTGCGCGAAGAAGACATTGAAGTCGGTCAGGGTGTCGGTGGGCGCGTACCAGCGCCGGAGGTCCGTCTCGATCTGCGCGATGTCCTTGCCCGCGAAGTCTTGAATCGGGTGGAACGCCTTGGGCTCGTTCGCCTCCTTGCCGCCGATGGCGGCGACGAACAGCTCGCGAGGCTGGCTGAGGCCGCCGAGGCCGTTGAGGTGGCCGTAGATGTAGTACGCCAGGAACCGCATGGCGCTGTCGTACTCTCCCGACTGGACGAAGGACCCGCTCGTGTCCACGCCCACGAACAGGCTCTCGCGCAGCTTGTTGTCGGTCGTCGGCTGCGCCGTCGCCGTGGCTGCGAGAAGGACCCCGGCCAACAGCGCGAGGGCAGGCGCGAAGGTGCGGGGCCTCACGGGTTCCCTCCGCGGGGCTGCAGATGCATCAGGTCGGCGAGGACGTCCCGGGTGTCCGTCACCTCCTTCAGGCTCTTGAAGGGCAGGCTGAAGACCGGCCGGGCCGTGACCAGGACCATGCCGAAGTTCAGCGCGGATGCGAGGAGGTGCATGGCGGGCAGGCCGAGGTACTCGAGGAGCTGGTCGCTCTTCTCGTGGAGCCACCCGACCTCGCGCTTGAAGTCCGCGACCGGCTGCCGCCACCAGGCGGGCTCGGGGGTCTTCGGGACCGCTCGCTCTTCAGCCATGGCCATCGGCTGCCGTGAGATGACGGCGAGCAGCGGCGGCGTTCCGAACTGGCCGAACAGGAACCACGTCATGCCGCGGATGCCGGCCCAGCCGAAGGCCGCCACCCCCAGAGTGAACCAGAGCCCGGGCCGGAACTGCTCCCCGGTCTGCTGGGCGATCCAGGGGGTGATCGCGTCCACCATCTCGCGGTAGAGGAACATCACCTCGAAGAACATGACGAAGAGCTCGACCAGCACGATCTGGACGATGAACTTGAAGTCCCGCTTCCGCACGGCGTCGACGAGGGCCTGGATGCAGGCGAAGCTGCCCATGATCAGCAGGAACAAGAAGAACCAGAGCACCGTTCCCGTCGCGCGCGGAATCTGCGTCTCGCCCGAGAGGTCGGCGAGCACCTGCGACAGGGTCGGCATCAGCGTGTAGCTGAAGATCGTGGCCTCGAGCGCACACCAGAAGACCAGGATCATGAAGGCAATCCACGGCACGCCGGGCCGGAAGTACTGGTCGGTCATCCGGCCGGTCACCGCCATCGGCAGGGTAGCGAGCTGGCGGATCGCCCCGAAGAGGAGCTTCACCAGGAGGTGGGCCAGCGTGGCCAGCCAACCGACCGCCACCGCCCCGAGCCGGACAATGCCGACCCAGTACATCCAGGTCGAGCGGGCGGCATCCCACCACGTCAGGAGGAGTGTCGAGACGAACTCGCCCCGTCGCGATCGGAACGGCAATGTGTAGAGGCTGAGCCCGGTGCACCACGCGGCGGCGATGCCGAGGAGCGCGGGGAACAGCAGCCCGATGCACTTGGCCGCGGTCACCCACCCGGACGACGAGTCCAGGAAGAAGTCGAGCAGTACCTGCTGAAGCCGGGGCACCCAGGCGATCGGCGCCGCGGCCAGCTCGGCGACGCTGCGCCATGCCTCCGGAAGTCTGGCAATGATCTGGTCAATCATCGGGTCCTCCTCAGTGAGGTGCCGGGAACTTTTTTCCTGGTTCGGGCACCCTGTGGACGACACTCTGGGCGGATGGGACACCTAGCGGCCACTCACAGGACGCAACTCGGGTGCCAGCCGCCGGCGAGGGAGACCCTGATGCTTATCAGGACGTTGGGCGGCAGACACCCCGCCAGGACCACGGCCGAACGTCAAGATCCCGACACGGCCGTGTCAGGCCGGACCCCTCACCCCGAGGGCTTGGCCGATACTTCGTGGGCAAGGGTGGCGATGCGGGCCAGCACCTCGAGCAGCTGGTCGCGCTCCACCTTGAACCGCTCGCTCTCGTCGCTGAGGCGGCTGATCTGGGCGCGCATCTCATCGATGTGGCCGACCTCGACCCGCAGCTGCTCGATCTCCTGTGCCATCCCGGAGAGACGACTCTGCAGCTCGTTCAAATGCTCGATCCTTTCCTGCCAGAGGTTGAAGAGCCGTCGACCTTCGAGGACCCATGGGGCGATGTCTTCGGGCGGGGCCGCGGCTGCGAGCGGCCCCGCTTCACCGGCCGCTCCGCTGTTCCGCCGACGCGTGTGCCACATCGCGAAGACAATCACCGCGATGAGCAGCGCGACCAGCCCGCCGAGCAAGAGGAGGTCGCGGTCCGGGGTCATTGGTGCGGTACTGTATCGCCATCCGGCCTTCTCCACCACTTGCGGGCGCGAAAATCGGGGGTCGCTCCCTGCAACGAGCGGATCAGGTAATCGAGTAAACGACCACTCCACCACTCTTTCCGCTTGACAGGTTTCAATATGCGCCACGTCGCGCGGCGCGAGCGCCGATAGAAAGCCGGCGTAGCGCGCCGCATCTGCGGAGTGCCGCGCGATCGTCCCGCCTGGGACGAAAGACGATGGCCCGCCTGCCGTTCGTGGCTCCTCGCGGCTACCAGGCGACGCCAAAACCTGGGTGTAGAGTCGCTCCAGCAGAAAAGGAGGACTCGACATGTCGACGCGCCCGCCGGACCTTTCCACCGCCTTGCAGCCCACGTCGCCGCGCGTCGCGGAGCTCGATCGCCTGGGAGACGAGATCGCCGAGCTTTCGGCGCACCTCGAGGCAGCGATGGCCCGCTTGCTTGCTCTCATCCGCGAGTTCGACGCCCGCGGCGGCTGGAACACTGGCTTCCGCTCGTGCGCCGCCTGGCTGTCCTGGCGCGTAGGGCTCGACCTGGGGGCCGCTCGCGAGCGGGTCCGGGTCGCCCGCGCCCTTGGGACGCTGCCGGCCCTGGCCGCGGCCCTGGCGGGCGGGGAGCTCTCCTATGCCAAGGTTCGCGCGCTGACGCGCGTGGCAACCCCGGAGACCGAGGCTCGGCTGCTGGCGGTCGGGCGGGCCGGCACGGCGGCCCACGTCGAGCGCATCGTGCGGGGCTGGCGCCGGGTGGACCGCCTGGCGGAAGCGCGCGAGGCCGCGCGCCAGCACGCAGGCCGGGGGCTGCACGTCTACCAGGACGAGGACGGCACCGTGGTGCTCCGGGGGCGTCTCACGCCGGAAGTGGGCGCGCTGCTCCTGCGGGCCCTCGAGGCGGCCCGCGAGACGCTGTACCAGCGGCGCCGGGCCCCCGGCCCACCCGCCGCCGACCCTGGCACGGAGGCCCCGACCCGGCCACAGCAGCACGCCGACGCGCTGGCGCTGCTGGCCGAGACGGCGCTGCATCACGAGCTCGATCCGGGCGCGCCGGGCGAGCGGTACCAGGTGGTGGTGCATGTGGACGCGGCGGTCCTGGCGGATCCGGCGCAACCCGGCCAATCCGTGCTGGAAGAAGGGAGCCACGTTTCCGCGGAAACGTCCCGACGCCTGGCCTGCGATGCGAGCCGGGTCGTGATGCGGCACGATGGGGAGGGGCAGGTGGTCGAGATCGGGGCCCGGACGCGGACGATTCCCCCGGCGCTGCGGCGGGCGCTGCAGCATCGGGACCGGGGCTGCCGCTTCCCGGGGTGCACGGTCCGGGTCGGGCAGGGGCATCACGTGCGCCACTGGGCGCAGGGCGGCCCGACCACGCTGTCGAACCTGGCGTTACTGTGTCGCCGCCATCACCGAGCGGTGCACGAGGAGGGCTACCAGCTCGCGTGCTTGCCCGACGGGGCGCTCGAGTTCCGACGCCCGAACGGCTGGCTGCTGCCGGAGGTGCCGCCGCCTGCGGCAGTACCTATCGATCCGGTCGGAGCGCTGAAGACGCGGCACGCCGCGCAAGGGCTCCGGCTCCATGCGCGCACGGGGCTCGCCCAGTGGCTAGGGGAGCCCCTGGACGTGGTCTGGGCGATCGACGTGCTGCACCCGCGCGCGAGGCGGCATATCTGATCTGCGGAGCGGCTACCGCCAGGCTTGCTCGACGGGCCGTCCCGGGCGCCGCAGCAGCCCCACCGCGATGCCGACGTTCAGCAGGTTCCACAGGATGCCGTTGAAGAACGCGGCCTGGTAGGAGCCGGTCAGGTCGAAGATCACGCCGGACATCCAGCCCCCAAGCGCCATGCCGAACACGGTGGCCATCAGCACGGTGCCGACGCGCACCCCCGCCTCCTCGGGAGGGAAGAACTCCCGGACGATGACCGCGTAAGCGGGCACGATCCCGCCCTGGAAGAGGCCGAACAGTATCGACACGATGTAGAGCGAGGCGAGTCCGTCGAACGGCAGGAAGAGCACGAGTGCCAGGGCCTGCAGGCTCGATCCCAGCAGCAGGGTGCGCCGCCCCCCGATACGGTCGCAGATCCAGCCCGACACGAGGCGGCTCACGACGCCGAAACCCAGCATCAGCGACAGCATCTTCGCGCCCTGAGCCGCGCCATGCCCGAGATCGCTCGAGTACGCGACGATGTGGACCTGCGGCATCGACATCGCGACGCAGCAGCTGAGGCCGGCGAGGACGAGCACCGCCTGCAGCGCGGCGGGCGACATCCCGAGCGGCCGCGGCGAGCGCGACGCGACCTGCGGGGCCGCGGAGGTGGTCCCGGTCATCGGCGACCGCCGGCGGATGAGCAGCGTGAGCGGCAACATGGTCGCCACGCAGAAGATCGCGATGCCCAGATAGGTCCGACGCCAGCCCTCGGTCTGGATGAAATGCTGCACGACGGGCGGCCAGACGGTTCCCGCGAGATAGCTGCCGCTCGAGATGATCGACACCGCCATGCCGCGATGACGGATGAACCAGAGCGAGGTGTCGGCGACGATCGGCGCGAACGTGGCCGAGCCGGCGATGCCGATCAGCAGGCCCTGGGTCAGGATGAACTGCCAGAGGCTGGTCGCCTGGCTGGCGGCCGCGTAGCTGAGCCCCAGCGCGATGGTGCCGCCCGTGACCGGCACGATGATGCCGAAGCGGTCGGAGAGCCGCCCCATCAGGATGCCGCCGAAGCCGAACGAGATCATCGTCACCGTGTACGGCAGCGAGGCGGCGGAGCGCGCGACGCCGAACTCCGCCTGGACCGCCGGCAGGGCCACGATCACCGACCACATCCCGACGCCCCCGATGGCGGACAGCAGCAGCGCGGCAAAGAGCCGGATCCAGGCATAGGCGGACTCGACGGAGCTCCCGACGTCGCTGGCGGGCTGGGACATGATGGGCGCGATTCAGTATCCGGGATGTCGCGCGGTTTGTACCCATCCAATTCGGATCGGCGGAGAAAGCCATCGGGAGAATCCGGCTCAGGCGCGCGGAGCGGGCAGGGGCCACCGAGACCGTCAAGCTCCTGCTCGGCATCGGCGACCCGCTGATCGGCCGGCTGCTGACCTACGACGCCCTCGGCATGCGCTTCCGCGAGGTCAAGCTCCGTCGTGACCCGGCGTGCCCGCTCTGCGGGGTGTCCCCGACGATCAAGGACCTCTCCGGGCATCCGATCGGGGAGGAGTACTGCGAAGAGGTGCCGGCGGCGCGCTGATATTTGTCTTCGGGGCGCCGTGAAACATCCGCGCCCCTGACGCGCTAAGCTTGGGCCCGATGACCGAGCCCAACATCGCGTTCGTGGCGAATCTCCTGGCCGATCCCTCGCGCGCCGCCATGTGCCTGTCCCTGGCCGGGGGCGAGGCCCGGCCGGCGGGTGAGCTGGCCGCCCGAGCCGGCATCTCCGCCCAGGCGGCCAGCAACCACCTGGCCAAGCTCATCGCGGGCCGCCTCCTGCGGGTCGAGCGCCAGGGCCGCTGGCGCTACTACCGGCTGGCCGGCGTGGACGTGGGCCACGCGGTCGAGGCCCTGTCCGTGGTCGCGCCCGTCCCGGCCCAGCTCCCCTCGGTGAACGGGATGGCCGACGCCGCGCGGCGTCTCAAGACCGCGCGCACCTGCTACGGTCACCTGGCCGGCCGGCTGGGGGTCGCCCTGGCCGACGCGCTGATCGCGCAGCGCTGGATCGAAGACGACGGCCACCGGTACCAGGTCACGCCGACCGGAGCCCGCTCATTGCGCGGGCTGGGCATCGACGTGCGCCCGCGGCGGACCCAGGCGCCTGCGCGGCGATGCATCGACTGGACGGAGCGCCGACCGCACCTGGCCGGGCCGGTCGGCCTGGCGCTGGCGAAGCTGATCCTCGACCGCGGCTGGGTGCGCCGGATGCGGGGGACCCGGTCGGTGGCCGTCACCCCGCTCGGGCGAAGTCAACTGGCAAAGGTGTTCAACCTGCGATGGGAGGAGCGACCATGATCACGCTCAGCATCCGCTACACGATCGACGCCCGGAAGCGGTCCGACTTCGAGCAGTACGCGCGGGCCCTCGTCAGGATCATCCCCCGGTGCGGCGGCGACGTCGTCGGCTACTGGCTGCCGACGAAGTTCGCGGGGCCGACGAACGCCGCGCTGGCCCTGATCGACTTCCCGAGCCTCGCGGCCTACGAGCAGTACCGCGAGCGGCTCGCGAAGGACGACGACAACCTCGACAGCATCCGGCGCGCCGAGGAGAGCGGCTGCATCCTCGTCGAGGACCGCGCGTTCCTCGAGCGGGTCTAGCGAGGAGCGCGACTACCAGCCGTAGCGCAGGCCGGTCGCTCCGCAGGCGCACTGGCCCGCCGAGAAGATCGCCCGGGGGGCCAGATCGTCCAGAGCCGCCCGGACCAGCTGCACGTCCTCGAGGGCGAGGTCCTTCGCGATGCACGCGGCACAGTGGGCGCTGCCCTGGTGATCGCGAAGCCACTGGCGCACCGTACTCTCGAGCACGTCATCAGCCATTCACGGCCTCCTTCACAGGATCGGCTCCTCTCCTTAGATGAGCTCAGGGTAGAGACCATAGCAGTCGCCGGCCTTGACCGGGAAGGGGCCCCCGGACGAGTATCATGCCCGATGGCCAGCGCAGCCGAGCATCCAGAGGTCCGGGCCGCGATCGATCTGCTCGAGGCGTGGCTCGAGGCCCAGCGCGTCGCCCGCGCGCTGCCGGGGATGTCGATCGGAATCGTGCACGACCAAGCGCTGGTCTGGTCGGGTGGCTTCGGATGGGCGGATGTCGAGCGGCGCGAGGCGGCCACCGCCGACACGCTGTACCGCATCGGCTCCATCACCAAGCTCTTCACCGCGACCGCGCTCCTCATCCTGCGCGATGCCGGCAAGCTCAACCTGGATGATCCCCTGACCACGCACCTGCCGTGGTTCCAGATGAAGCCCGCGGCCCCCGAGACGGGGATCATCACGATCCGTCATCTCCTCACTCACACCTCGGGGCTCCCCCGCGAGGGAGCCTTCCCCTACTTCACCGACAGCCGGTTCCCGAGCCTCGATGAGCTCCGCGCGCGACTGCCGGCGCAGGAGCGCCCGCTCCCGACCGAGACCCGCTGGAAATACTCCAACCTCGGGGCCACGCTCGCCGGCGAGGTGGTGGCCGCGGTCGCCGGGGAGCCCTACGTGGACTTCGTGCGCCGCCGCATCCTCGAGCCGCTCGGCATGACCGCCACGCTGGTCGCGTCGCCCGCGCCCGATCATCCGCGCCTGGCCACCGGCTACGCGCGCCGGCTCCTGGGATCCGCCCCGGCTCCGTTCAACGATCTCCGCGGACTCACCGCGGCGGGCAATATGACGACAAGCGTGGCCGACCTGGCGCGGTTCGCGATGCTCCAGCTCCGCGGCGGGACGGCCGGCGGCGCCCAGATCCTCTCCGGCCGGACTCTCGCCGAGATGCACCGGGTCCACTGGCTCGAGCCCGACTGGCAGGCGGGCTGGGGGCTCGGCTTCCGCCTCCTGCGCGTCCGCGGCAAGACCCTCGTGGGACACGGGGGCTCGGTGCGGGGATTCCGGAGCAATCTCCAGATCTGTCCGGCCGACAAGGTCGCGGTCGTCGCGTTCGTGAACTCGGACGACGCCGACGCCTGGCTCTACGTGGACCGGGCACTCGAATGGGTCGGGGGGGCGATCGCCAGCGTGACCCGACCGGCGCCGCCCACCGCCGACCTGGCCTGGCAGCGGTACGTGGGCCGGTACCGGAGCGCCTGGCGCGACGTGCAGATCATCGTTCACGGGGGCCGGCTGCTCGCCATCGTGCCGGACGGCCCCGACCCACTGCTGGCGCCGGCCACGCTCACTCCGGTCGGCGCGCACACCTTCCGCGTCGAGACCTCCGACGGCTATGGCATCCCCGGGGAGCTGGTGGTCTTCGAGGTCGACCCGGCTGGCCGCGTGCGGCGCGCCCGATTCGGCGAGAACCCCATGGAGCGGATCGAGACCTGGGAGGGCCCCTGATGGTATGTTCGGTGGGCGGCAGATCTTCCGGGGAGGGGCATGCATGAGCGGAGCGAACGGGACGCCGGAGTTCAAGGACGTGGTGGGGACCCTCGACGAGCTGCGCGCCCTGATGGGCGAGCCCTCGGAGATCGCGCGGCGCAAGGACATCGGCCGGCTGGACGAGCATTGCCGCGCCTTCATCGCGCGGTCCCCGTTCGTGCTCGTGGCCACCGCAGACCGCGAGGGCCGCTGCGACGTGAGCCCCAAGGGCGACGCCCCCGGCTTCGTCCTGGTGGTGGACGACCGGACCCTGCTCATCCCGGACCGCCCGGGCAACAAGCGCTTCGACGGGATGCGGAACCTGCTCGAGAACCCGGGCATCGGGCTCATCTTCCTGCTGCCGGGCAGCGAGGAGACGCTGCGCGTCAACGGGCGCGCGAAGGTCGTCCGCGACCCCGAGTGGCTCGGGCGCCTCGCCGCTCAGGGCAAGACCCCGCAGCTCGCCATCGCGGTGGAGGTGGAGGAATCCTTCCTCCACTGCGCGAAGTGCGTGAAGCGCTCCGGCCTCTGGGAGCCCGAGCGCTGGCCGGACCGGGAAGGGTTGGCGTCGCCCGCCCAGATGTTCCGCGACCACGCCAAGATCAGCACGATGACGGTCGAGGAGCTCGACCAGCGCCTGCAGGACGGGTACCGCAAGAACCTCTACTGAGGAAGGCGCCGCGGCGATGCCGATCGAGGTCCGTCCCATCACCGGCGCCCTGGGGGCCGAGATCCACGGGATCGATCTGGGCGCCGAGCTCGACGCCGCGAGCGTGGCCGCGGTCCGCCGCGCCCTCCTCGATCACTGCGTGGTCTTCTTCCGCGACCAGCGCTTCGACGCCACCCAGCACAAGACGCTCGCGCGCCGCTTCGGCGACATCTTCGTGCACCCGAACTACGCGAGCGTCGTGCCCGACCGGGAGATCATCGAGATCCGCCGGGAGCCGGGCGATGTGCGCGTCGTCGGGGAGGAGTGGCACACCGACACCACCATGATGGCGGAGCCCCCGATGGGGGCCATCCTCTACGCCATCGAGGTGCCTCCCTACGGCGGCGACACCCTCTTCGCCAGCCAGCACCTCGCCTACGAGGCGCTGTCCGACGGCATGAAGCGCCTCCTGGAGGGCCTGCGGGCCGTCCACAGCGATCGCAAGGTGGCCGGGCCCCAGGCGGGGATGAACGCCTACCGGTCGACGAAGGTGCGCGAGGAGGGCTGGGAGGAGACGGTGAGCGTCCACCCGGTGGTGCGCACGCATCCCGAGACCGGGCGCAAGCTCCTCTTCGTCAACCACTCGTACACCATCCGCTTCGACGGCATGACCGAGGCCGAGAGCGCGCCCCTGCTCGGGTACCTGTTCGAGCAGGGCCACCGGCCCGAGTTCACCTGCCGCTTCCGGTGGGCCAATGGATCCGTCGCGTTCTGGGACAACCGGTGCGTCAAGCACCTGGCCGTTCACGACGCCGGCCCGTTCCGCCGGATCATGCGCCGGGTCCAGATCGCGGGCGACAAGCCGGTCTAGGCGCGATGGACGTCGCCGGAGCAGTCGCCCTCGTCACCGGCGCCGGCTCCGGGATCGGCCGAGCCACCGCGCGGCGGCTCGCGCGGGACGGCGCCGCGGTCGTCGCCGCCGACATCGATGAGCTCCGCGCGCGGGACACCGCGCGGCTGATCGAGGACGCGGCGGGTCGCGCGACGGCGATCCGGGCGGATGTGGCGGACGAGGGCGACGTCCGCGCGATGATCGCGCGCGCCCGCGAGCGCTTCGGTCGCCTGGACATCCTCGTGAACAACGCGGGGGTGGTCGAGGGCCTCACCACGCGACGGGTGGCCTTCCCGGAGCTCGAGGCGGACCGCTGGTCGCGCATGCTCGACGTCAACCTGCGCGGGGTGATCCTCGGGACCCAGCACGCGATCGCGGTCATGCGCGAGACCGGGGGCGGCGTGATCGTCAACGTGTCGTCCATGGCCGGCGTCGGCGTCGGTCCAAGCCCGTCCCCGGTCTACGCGGCGAGCAAGGCCGCCATCATCCGGTTCAGCGCCGCGCTGGCGCCCCTCGGGGCCCGGCTGAACATCCGCGTCAACTGCCTCTGTCCGGACTGGGTCGATACCGAGATGGTCCAGCAGACGCGAGCCGAGCTATCGCCCGAGGTGTGGCAGGCGATCGCGCCGCCCGTCATGACCCAGCCGGAAGAGATCGCCGACGCCGTCCTCCGGCTCATCGTCGACGACACGCTCGCGGGGCGCGTGATGCTGTGCGTCGGTCCGAAGCCGTGGCCGCTCGCCGAGCTCCCGAAGCGACCGCCCTGATCAGC
>Ga0187892_10008878_pt1 | contig 13499 bp, 14 predicted proteins | sample MA1701073metaG_FD_139345 | JGI IMG/M metagenome (GOLD analysis project Ga0187892, IMG submission 139345) | Bio-ooze microbial communities from a basaltic lava cave in the Kipuka Kanohina Cave System on the Island of Hawaii, USA - MA170107-3 metaG ...
AACGCCGGGGAACTCACCGGCATCAACTACAGCGATTCAACCGCCGACGTGACGTACACCCTTGACCGCAGGGGACGCAGGACTTCCGTCACGCAGGGGACAAACGTCACCAGTCTGGCCTACAACAGTGCCGGTCAACTGACGAACGAGACGTATTCGGCCGGCATCCTCAGTGGCCTCAGTGTCCTCAGTGGTTACGATAATCTGTTGTGTCGTACAAGCTTGTCGGTACTCACGAACTCAGGCACTCAGGCACTTGGGCACTGGATGACATTACTCGCGGCTTGACCCGCCCCGGCTGGCGCGTATCCTCGGGCAAAAGGATGACTGCCACCGCCAGAATCGCGCCCGCCGGTCGCCCGCGCGTGCCCGAATGGATTCGTGTACACCTGCCCACGACGCCGATTTTTCACGAGACCGCCTCGTTGATCGAGGACCTGCGGCTGCACACCGTTTGCGAGAGCGCGAAATGCCCGAACCGCTGGGAATGCTGGGGGCGCGGCACGGCGACGTTCATGATCGCCGGCGACCGGTGCACCCGGGCGTGCGGCTTCTGCGCCGTGACGACCGCCAAACCCTTCGCGCTCGAAGCGGACGAACCGCAGCGCGTGGCCGATGCGGTGCGCCGGATGCAGCTCGAACACGTCGTAGTCACCGCCGTGGCGCGCGACGACCTGCCCGACGGCGGGGCGTTGCACTTCGCGGAAACGATTCGCGCGTTGCGGGAAACCTGTCCCGGTATCGTGATCGAGGTGCTCACTCCGGACTTCAACGGCCAACGCGCCTCGTTGCAGACCGTGCTCGACGCCGGACCCGACGTTTTCAACCACAACCTCGAAACGGTCCGGCGGCTCACCCCCTCGGTGCGTTCGCGCGCGACTTACGACCGTTCGCTGGAGGTGCTGGCGATGGCGAAACAAATCGACCCGGGCGCGTGCACCAAATCGGGCATCATGCTGGGTTTGGGCGAGACGGAGGCGGAGGTTCAAGAGGCGCTGCGCGATCTGCGGCGTGTCGGCTGCGACATCGTGACGATCGGGCAATACCTCCAGCCCACGCTGCGTCATCTTCCCGTGCGCGAGTTCGTGCCGCCCGAGCGCTTCGCCCACTGGGCCGAGATCGCGCGCCGGCTTGGGTTCACGCATGTGGCTTCGGGGCCTCTGGTGCGCAGTTCGTACCACGCGGACGATTTTCGCCCGGTGCGTCGGGGCCTTGCGTCATGAAACGAATCCTCATCTTTTACGTCACTGCCGGCACCGGCCACCAGGTCGCCGCGAACAACGTGCGCGAAGCCCTGCTCCGCATCCATCACGACCTCGAGGTGCGCGTGGTCGATTCCCTCGCCTACACCAACCCCATGCTGGCCAAGTTCCTCATGCGAACCTACCTGAGCATGATCAAGAACACGCCCGACATCTGGGACTACCTTTACGACAACCCGAAGATCAAGCGGCGCACGGCGGGCATTACCGATCTGATCCACCGCGCCAACTCGCTCAAGCTGCAATCGCTGCTCGATGAGTTTCGTCCCGACGCCGTCGTCTGCACCCAGGCGTTCTCCTGCGGCGTGCTCAGCGAATACAAACGCGCGACCGGCAAGCGCCTGCCGTTGGTGGGCGTGGTCACCGACTTCGCGGCGCACTGCTATTGGGCGCACGAACTGGCGGACCTGTACATGGCGCCGACGCCGGCGGTGCGCGGCACGTTGATCAACCTCGGGGTGCCGGCGCGCCGCATCCGGGTCACCGGCATTCCCGTGCACCCGGTGTTCGCCGAGAGCGTCAATCTTGACGCCGTGCGCAAGCGGTTCGGTTTTCGGGAAGACACCGCCAAGATCCTCATCATGGGCGGCAGCCACGGCATCGGCCCGGTCAAAGAGATCGTCACGCAGATCGACCGCCTGCCCCAGCCGCTCGAGATCATCGTCGTCACCGGCATGAACGAACCGCTCCGCGAACGGCTCGAAGCGCGCCGGCGCAAGATGGTGCATCCGTTCCACCTGTTCGGGTTCGTCGAGAACGTGCACGAACTGATGGAGATGGCCGACGTGCTCATCAGCAAACCCGGCGGCGTTACGGTCTCCGAGGCGATCATCAAGCGCGTGCCGATGGTGATCTGCCGTCCCATCCCCGGCCAGGAGACAAAGAACACCGAGTACCTGCTCGATCAGCACGTGGCGGTGAAAGCCGAGGACCCGCAGGACGTGCCGGCGCTGATCGAACAGTTGCTGACCAGTCCGGCCACGCTCGAACGGATGGCCCGCAACATCGAGCAGCTTCGCCGACCGTACGCAGCGGTCGATATCGCGCGGGAGGTGTTGGACCTGATCGAATGAAGTATCTGGCGTTCCGCATCGCGCAGTTCCTGGCTCGCAGCACGCCGCGGCCGGTGGCGTACTGGATCGGCGACGTGATTTCCTGGTTTCACTATCGCTTCAACCGCCAGAGCCGGAGCGCCGTCATTGCCAACCTCTCGATCATCCATGCGTTCTCGGGGGAACCGGCCACGCCCGCTCGACTGCGCCGTGAATCCCGGGCGGTCTATCGCAACTTCGCCCGGTACATCGTCGATTTCTTCAGCCTGTTCCATCTCGACGACGACGAGCGGCGCAAACTCATGGACCTGGCCGACCTGTACGACGCGATCCAGCGCGGCCTGGCGCGTGGCAACGGAGTGATCACCGTGACCGCGCACCTGGGCAACTGGGAACTCGGCGGCGCGGCGATGTGCATGGGCGGGTTCAAGGTCAACGCCGTCGCGCTCGTGCAAGCCGACCCGAAGCTCAACGAACTGTTTCAAAGCCAGCGTCTCGCGCGCGGGATGCAGGTCATTCCCATGGGCCACGCCGCCCGGCCCTGCCTGCTGGCGTTGCGCCGCAACGAGGTCGTGGCCGTGCTCGGCGACCGGGATTTCACCGCCGCACGCACGACCGTGCAGTTCTTCGGTCGTCCCGCGCGTCTCCCGCACGGCCCGGCGCAGTTGGCCGTGGCGACAGGCGCCACCGTGCTCGTGGCGGTGATGGTGCGCAAGAAGGACAACACCTACCAGTTGGTGCGGGGCGAACTGATCCATCCTGAGGGGCTTACCGCGGAAGAAGTGACGGCCCGGATCGCGCGGGTGCTGGAAGGGTTCATCCGCCAACACCCGACGCAGTGGTACATCTTCAACCATTTCTGGGACATCGAAGAGGACCTCGCCGTCTCCCACGGCGCGTTGGCGGCGTCCCTGCAGGCAACCGAGGCGACGCCCGCCGCGGATGGCGAACGATGAACGACCGGGTCGTGGCGCTGGTCCCTTGTTACCGGGAGGCTGCCCGTATCGGAGACGTCGTGCGCCGCGTTCGACCGCACGTGGACGCCGTGGTCGTGATCGACGACGGTTCGCCCGACCAGACAGCGAACGAAGCGCGGCAGGCGGGCGCGATCGTGCTCCCACACGCCGTGAATCGCGGCAAGGGCGCGGCGATTCAAACCGGCATGCAATACGCCATCGAGAAGGGCTATGACCTGATGATCTTCCTCGATGGCGACGGCCAGCATAACCCGGAGGAGGTCCCGCGGTTCCTCGAAGCCCGGCGCGCGTCGCAGGCCGGCATCGTCGTCGGCAATCGTATGGGCGACGTGAAGAAAATGCCGTTGCTGCGCAAGTGGACGAACCAGTTCACGTCGTGGGTGCTCAGCCGCCTGGCCGGCCAGCCGATCGCCGACAGCCAGTGCGGCTACCGGTTGTTGCATCGCGACGTCGTGCCTGACATCCGCATCGAGACCTCGAACTTCGACACCGAATCGGAGATGCTCATCCAGGCCGGTCGGCGCGGGCATAAGATCGTCTCGGTCCCCGTGCAAACGATCTACGAAGGCCAGGAGAAGCAAAGCAAGATCCGTCCAGGCCGCGACACGGTGCGATTTTTCAAATTGGTGTGGCGGAATCGAAGACGATGATGTCGCGGGGCTGATCTGGACTCTGCCGTCCGGCATGAATCAGTCAACACCCGGACACGCCGCGAACAATTCTCCCTCTCCCAACCGACGAGGGCCGGGGTGAGGGGGGACCCGACGATCCATCGCCTGCTCGCGCCTGCTCGCATCTTGCAAATCCGTGCTTGCGTCTTTCGACGCAGCGAAGTAAGAGAGCATCTTAGAATTCACGCGAACCATGCTGCCACGCGGACGACAGAAGCATAAGCAGCGCACGGCCATGCCGGTGCGCGCCTTGAGCGACGGTCATCACCACAAGCTCGAGCCGGTTGTGCCGCTCGACCTCCGTCAGATCCGCACCGCCAACGAGATGCTGACGGCGATGCGCGACACGTCGTTCGGCGCGCGCGACGTCGGCAAGGCGGCGGACGTTCTGTACGAAATGGTGAACGACCCGGACTGCTTCGTCGTCTGCACGCTCTCGGGCGCGATGACGGTGGCCAAGATGGGTCTGGTGCTCTGCGAGATGATCGATCGCGGCATGATCGATTGCGTCGTCAGCACCGGCGCGTTGATGACCCATGGTTTGGTCGAAGCCGGCGGGCTGACGCATTTCAAGGCGGACCCGAAGGTGTCGGACGAAGAGTTGTTCTCGATGGGCTATGACCGGGTGTTCGACACGCTCGAACTGGAGCGGAACCTGTTGCACGTCGAGGAATTTCTCTACGGCGTGCTCGATCGTCACGATCCCGAGAAGCCGCTCAGCAGTTGGCGCATCTGCCAGATGCTCGGTCGCGAACTCTGCCGGAAGGTCAAAGGCCGCGGCGTGCTCAAGTCCGCCTATCGCAAGGAGGTGCCGGTATTCATTCCGGCGTTCACGGATTGTGAGCTGGGCCTCGATTTTGCAGTCTATAACCGCAAGCGCGTCGAGGAAAAGCGCGAGCCGCTGTTCTTCGACGCGATCGACGACCTCGAAGCCTATACCGGCCTGATCGAGAAACAGAAGAAGCTCGGGATTTTCACCATCGGCGGCGGCGTCCCGCGCAACTGGGCCCAGCAGGTCGGGCCGTACCTCGATTTGATCCAGCAGCGGCTCAAGGCCAACGGCGGCGGCTTCAAACCGTTCAGCTACGGCGTGCGCATCTGCCCCGACCCGGCGCACTGGGGGCATCTGTCGGGTTGCAGCTATTCGGAAGGCGTCTCGTGGGGGAAATTCGTGCCCGAGAAACGCGGCGGCCGCTACGCGGAGGTGCTGGCGGACGCCACAATCGTGTGGCCGTGGATCGTGAAGGCCGTGACCGAACGAATGACCCAGGCCAAACGCCGCGGGGCAAGGCGCGCCGCGAATGCGTGAGCGTCACCTCCCGCCGGCCCGCACGAACCGGCTCAACTCGGCCGTCATCTCGTATTTCACCATCGGTGTGATCAGGTAAACGCCCTGGAAGAACGCCAGCACTTCGCGCGTGACTTCGCGGGCCACGGCCAATCCCTCCCGGATTCCTTCAGGGCCTTCTTTTCCGCGCATCCGGTCGCGGACGGGCTGCGGGATCTCGATGCCGGGCACTTCGTTGTGGAGAAACTCGCAGTTGCGGGCATTCAACAACGGCATCACGCCCACCAGGACCGGCACGCCGAATTGTTTCGTCGCTTCGTGCGTCTCCTTGGCCCTGGCCGGGTCGAAGATCGGCTGCGTCATCACGTACTGCGCACCGGCCTTGAGCTTGCGTTCAAGGCGTTTGACCTGCACATCGAGGTTCTTCACGTTCGGGTTGAACGAACAGCCGACCACGAATCGAGTGGCGCGCTTGAGCTGCCGGCCCGATTGCATGAAGCCCTGGTTGAACTTCCCGAGCAGTTCGATCAGGCTGATCGAGTTCAAGTCATAGACGCTCGACGCTTCCGGCACGTCGCCGACCTTGGCCGGGTCGCCCGTGATCGCCAGCACGTGATCGAGTCCGAGCGCGGCCATGCCCATCAATTCCGATTGCGTGCCGATCAGGTTGCGGTCGCGACAGGAAAGGTGGATCAATGGGATGATGCCGACGCGTTCCTTGATGAGCGCGCCCATGGCGACGTTGCTCATGCGAACGACGGCGAGCGAGTTGTCGGCCAGCGTGATCGAGTCCGTGCCGGCTGTCTTCAACGCCTTCGATCCTTCGACGATCCTTTCGAATTCGAGCGTGCGGGGTGGATCGAGCTCGGTCACGATCAACGTCCGTTTCTTGATGATGTCGAGGATCGTTTCCTGCGGCGGGGCGATCTGCGCCGGCTTCGGCGCAGGCCGTTCGGTGATGGTGACCACCTTTGACGTGATGGGCCGCGCCTCGCGCGCGGCTTGGGCGATGGCGCGGATGTGGTCCGGCGTCGTCCCGCAGCAACCGCCGACGATGCGCGCGCCCTGCGCCACGAGTTTGAGCGACATTTCGGCGAAATACTCCGGCGTGCTCAGATAGACGTAGCGTCCGTCGATCAACTCCGGGCGCCCGGCGTTCGGGTTCACGAGAATGCGTGTCTCTTCGTCCACGGGCACGCGCGTGATCGCCGCGAGCGCGCCGCGTGGACCGACGAGACAGTTGATGCCGACCACGTCCGCGCCTGCCTCCTTGAGTTGCGCGAAGGCGTCGGCGACGAATACGCCGCCGGGCGTGAATCCTTCGTCGTTGACCGAGAGCGAGCAGATGACCGGCTTGTCCGTGAGCGTCTGGTGGGCGCGCAAGGCTTGCTTGAGCTCCGCCACTTCGGTGAACGTCTCCAGCATGATTACGTCGCACCCGCCGTCGAGCAGCGCGCCGATTTGTTCGCGGTGGAGTTCTTCCTTGTTGAGGGTCGCAGCTTCCTCGGAATCGGCCGGGATGTTGATTGGCCCGACCGACCCGGCGACGAATACCTCCTTGCCGGCCACGTCGCGCGCCAGCCGCGCTGCTTTCCAATTGATCTCGTTGACGTGGTTGTCGAGTCCGTGCCGGGCGAGCTTGTAGCGGTTGGCGCCGAAGGTGTTTGTCTCGATCAGGTTCGCGCCCGCCGCAACGTATTCTTCGTGGATGCTGCGGATGAAATCGGATTGGCTGACGCTGAGTTCGTCGTAGCAGATGTTGAGCGGAATGCCGCGCGAGTAAATCAACGTCCCCATCGCTCCGTCGCCGACGAGGATGCCGTTGCCGAGTTGGTCGAGGAACTTGCTCACGTCGGCGGCATCTTAGCGGAGGGGGAAGTGAAGGCAAGAAAGTTGGCTGCGTACGGTAGGTCGGGCATTCTTGCCTGACCCATCCGTGCGGGTCCGTCGGATCGAGGTCAGCCAAGAATGGCCGACCTACCAGGAGGAAGAATGCAATCGGACGGATTGATCTGGCGGCAATGCTGCGAGCAGTTCCCGCACGGTCTTGTTGTGTCCCGGCAGAACCAGGTCGGGCGAGAGATCGCAGAGTGGCTGCAACACAAAGCGGCGCAGGTGCGCTCGCGGATGTGGAACCACAAGGTCCGGAGTCTTCGCCTGTGAGGTGCCGCAGTAGATTAAATCCAAATCTATTGGTCTCGGTTCGTTGTGGACGTGTTTCGGTTTGCGCCCGAGCTTGGTCTCGATCGCCTTCAGTTTCCATAGCAGGTCGTGTGGCGACACGACGTCGCCCACGTCCAACTCGACGACCGCGTTCAGGAATTTGGGTGAGTTTGGTGGGCAGTCCACAGGTGTGGTCTCATATACTTTGGACCTACGAACAGGGTTCTGCGCCAGCGTCTGCAGTTCCCTTGCGGCGGCTTGTAGGTTATTGAGGCGGTCGCCACGGTTGGAACCGAGCGCGATTCCAGTTCTCATGATTTGGGCGTCGCCACGCGGCGATTGTTGGTGATGACGATGCACTTTCGTTCGATACGCCAGTACGCGCCTGCTTGCTTGCAGATTTCGTTCAAGAGCTGTCGAGCATTCATGTTCTTTCCTGATATTGTTACCCGCGGTGATGGCTCATCCGGATCAAGCGGAGGAACAACCTTGTCAGGCGCATTTGCACCCGGCATGGCTGGCAGGCCTTGGTCCGGGGTGGTCCCCAACCGCATGACAACTGAGCATCCTCGACCGTCAGGAGAAAAGCGTCTGACGCTCTCCACCCACAAAGAGACTGCCTCCTCGACTGGAACTCCTTTGAGACTTACCTCAGGAATCATCGTGCGATCCAGATAGGCCTGAACACGATTGGGATACGGATTGGCACCCGGGACTTCTCGATCCGATGCGGTTGAACAGGAAATGAGAACAAAGCCCAGCGCAGAAATGACGATGATTCGGTGACTCATCTATCTGTGAGACGCGGGTGACGCAACGTTGGTTCCCGAGTCCTGGACCTGTCCGAAGCCGAACCCATGTGTAGGACTACTTCAACCCCAGCACGTCCTGCATGTCGTACAGGCCGGCTTTCTGGTTCACGACCCATTTGGCGGCACGCAAGGCGCCTTTGGCGAACGTCTCGCGGCTGCTGGCCTTGTGGGTCAACTCGATCCTCTCGCCGGCGCCGGCAAAGATGACCGTGTGATCGCCGACGACGTCGCCGCCGCGAATGGCGTGGATACCGATCTCGTGCGCTGTGCGTTCGCCGACGATGCCCTCGCGTCCGTGCCGGACAAGCTTCTTCAGTTCTTCCTTTTTCACTTTGGCCAAAATCTCGGCAAGTCGCGCGGCGGTGCCGCTGGGCGCGTCCTTTTTGAGACGGTGGTGCATCTCGACGACTTCCTGGTCGAAGCTGCCACCCAAGACCTCGGCGGCCCGGCGCGTGAGGGCGAACAACAAATTCACGCCGACGCTGTAGTTGGCGGCCCAGACGACAGGGACAGAAGAAAGAAGATCGAGGATGGAGGATCGCTCGTCAGCGGAGTGACCGGTGGTCCCAATGACCATCGCTTTGCGGTTCTTCGCAGCGGCCTGCGCGATGCCCAGCGTCGCGGAATGAAAGCTGAAATCGATTACTACGTCGGCGTTGCCGATGCGGGCGTTGATGTCGTCGCCGAGATCCACCTGACCGACGACTTTCAGCTCGGGATCGTTCGATGCCAGACCGATAATGGTCTGGCCCATGCGGCCTTTAGAACCGGTGACGACGATTCGTGTTGGGTTCATTACCTTTGCCTCTTGAGACGACGCCTGCAGCGAAGCAATTTTTCGAGCATCGGCAGGGTCGCAACATCCTTGTCCCGTCCCGACGCCTTCTTGCTTGCAATGACCCGATCCAATGGGAGCATCCGCACCCACTGGCCTTCAATGCGGCACAACTTGCAGCGCCTGTACTCCGTGTCAAAAGACGCGAGGCCGTCTGGCTTGAAGATCGCGTTCACTTGCATTCCATCGGGCAACTCGTACAGCGTACGAGCCAATATCTTTCCGTTGAGGTGTTGTACAATGGTCAGCAGTCGTACATATTGCCGTTCGGGTAAACGCACCCAAAAATCGTAATCCCAAGTCGTCGCCGTCGCACCCTGCCGCACGGCGGCCATCATCCCGATCAGGATACAGTTTATCCCCTCTTGACGGAGGGCCTTGATAAACTGACCGAGTGGGCGGTTGCGAGGCTGATTCGGCATCGTTCCTCCGGCGATTTTGAAAGGCTTAGTGCAAACTGCCAACGTTCGTGGTCGTCCAAACCACGAATACCACGGAGTTTGTGGTAGATCCTCCGAACCTTCGCCAAACTCGTCTTGGTCCGGCTTGCTGGACGTTGAATGTGGGATGCTTTCACTTGAGAATTCCCGACTTCTCCATCGCCGACCGCAATACTTCCCGGTTCTTGTTCCCGATGCGGCAAAGTGGCAACCGGTATTCTTCCTCGATCATGCCGAGCATCGCCATCGCGGCCTTGACCGGGATCGGGTTGGTCTCGACAAACAGGTCCTTGAAAAGCTGGTAGTACCTCAAGTGCAACGCCTGCGCTTCGTCCACCTTGCCCGAGTTGTAGCATCGCACCATCGTGCTGACCTGTTTGGGAATGATGTTCGTCGCCACGCTGATCACGCCCTGCGCGCCGACGGCCAGGAACGGCAGCGTCATCGAATCGTCCCCGGACAGAATGAGCAGGCTGTCGCCGCAGGCGAGCCGCAACTGACTGACCCGCTCCGGTGTTCCGCCGGCTTCCTTGATGCCCACGATGTTCCTGCAATCGGCGTGGAGCCGCCGCATCGTTTCGACCCCGATCTCGATTCCGCATCGGCCCGGGATGCTGTAGAGCACCAACGGCAGCTTCGTGGCCTTCGCGATGGCTTTGAAATGTTGGTACAAACCTTCCTGCGTCGGCTTGTTGTAGTACGGCGCGACGAGCAAGCAGGAGTCCGCGCCCACCTTCTCCGCCCGGCGCGTCAGCGAAATCGCTTCGTCGGTCGAGTTCGACCCGGTGCCGCCCATGACGTGGCAACGGCCCTTTGCCGCCTTGACCGCGACCTCGATCACGCGAACGTGTTCGGCATGCGACAACGTCGGCGATTCTCCCGTGGTGCCTACGGGGACGAGGCCATCGATGCCGTTCTTGATCTGGTGCTCGACGAGCTTGCCGAACGTCTTCTCGTCGAACCGCCCGCCCTTGGTGAACGGAGTCACGATGGCCGTATAGGTGCCCGCTGTTGGATTGCTCATAGCGTTCTCAGGAGCGGCAAGGATACCATACGCAAGGGAATGGTCAATGGCGGTATCCGGAGCGGGGTTGATTTTCGCCGCGCGGCGACTAAGCTGAACTCGTGAAGGCGAAACGGATCGTGGGCATGTTTCTCTTGGCCGCTGCACTCGCTTCAACACCCGGTTGCACGACCGCCAAACGCCAGCAGCCGCCCCCGCTGACCCAAGAGGACGTCATCTCGATGGCCCGGGCCGGCAAGACCGACGAGGAGATCATCGAGGAAATCAAGACGCGCAACACGTACTACCGACTCGCGGTCAAGGACATCATCCACCTGCACGAACAAGGCGTGAGCAATGCCGTGATCGACTACATGATCGAGACCCATTTGCAGGCCGTGCGCGACGAACAACAGCGTTACGATAACAGGTACTACTGGCACCACTATCACGACCATTGGTACTACCACTCTCCGTCCGTCATCATCATCAGACGGCGATGACAACGGATGAACCGGCTCCACATCATCGCCGTCTGCGCCATCGTCGCCCTATGCCTCCCGGTATTCGCCGAGGCGGAGTCAGCCGACAACGCCATCACCAATCTGCTCTCCAACGGCAGCTTCGAGAAACCCATCCGCTGGGGCGACGACTGGAGGACGCCGCAAAAACCGCTGTTGAGCGTGGTCGGCAACGCCAGCCAGGGCGCGAAGTGCATGCACATGAAAGTCCCCGCCAAGGAAGCCGCGGTCGAAGGCGTCGTGTTCACCAGCGAATTCGTCCCGTGCGAACGCGGCGGCACGTACCGCGTTCAGTACGATCTCAAAGGCACCGGCCCCACCGTGCATATGTTCGTCGAAGCGTATGATCCCAAGTACATCGACCGTCCGCAGGGCGATTACCGCATGCAATGTGGGCGCGTGGGTGCCGGCAAGGAATGGAAAACACACACCTGTGTGTTCCGGATCAAGAACGCACCGCGGTCGAGGGCAAACATCAGTAAGATGCAGGTCAAAGTGTTTGCGTATTACCCCGAGGGCGAGGTGTGGGTGGACAACATCGTCTTGCACCCGATCTCGCAGGAGGAGTTCGAGAAGTTGAACCAGTGATCGGCTATTGGTTATGGGCCATAACGCTCATAACCGATGACCAACGCCCAAACTTTTCATTGGCATTTCCCGCCCTTTCCTCCATCTTACCCCCATGACCACCACCACAGCCGAAACGCCCAAAAAGGCCGCGCGCGTCAACCTGCGCCGGCCCGACATCATGGAGGCCGTGCACGCGCAGGTCGAACAACACTACCGCAGCCTGATCATCGAGCGGTTGCGCGAGCGCGGAAACATCCTCACCGCAGGCGGACTCAAGGTGCGCCTGGCGAAGGAATTCGGCTTCTGCTACGGCGTCGAACGCGCGATCGACCTCGCTTACGCGGCGCGCAAGGTCTTTCCCGATCAGCCGATTTACATTCTCGGCGAGATCATCCACAACCCGGCCGTCAATGACCAGATCCGGGTGATGGGCGTCAAGTTCCTCTCCGGCCAGTACAAGGAAGCCTCCATCGACGACCTCAAGGAAGGCGACGTGGTGATCATCCCCGCGTTCGGCTCCGAGGTCGAGACGATGAAGAAGCTCGAAGCCAAGGGTTGTCAACTCGTTGATACCACGTGCGGCGACGTGATGAGCGTGTGGAAACGCGTCCGCCAGTACGCGACCGATACCGTCACCAGCATTATTCACGGCAAGGCGTGGCACGAAGAAACGATGGCCACCAGTTCCCGCGCCCGCGGCAACGGCGGCGGCAAGTATCTCGTCGTCTATGATCTCGCGGAGACGGATTATGTCTGCAACGCCATCCGCCACGGCGTGAACAAGCAGGAGTTCCTGGAGAAATTCAAAGGCGCGATGTCCCCCGATTTCGATCCCGACCGTGACTTGGCGGCCATTGGCGTGGCCAACCAGACCACGATGCTGCGCGGGGAAACCGAGGATGTGCAACGCCGGCTCAAGCAGGCGATGATTGATCGATACGGACAGGAACAGATCGATCAGCACTTTCGTTTCTTCGATACGATTTGCGGCGCGACCCAGGAACGTCAGGACGCGCTCACGCATCTGCTCAAGGAGCCGCTCGATCTGATGATCGTGGTGGGCGGCTACAACAGCAGCAATACCTCCCACCTCGCCGAGATGAGCGAGCAGCGCGTGCCGACGTTCTTCATCAAGGATGCCGGCAAGATCCTGTCCGACACCACCATCGAACACTACAACCTCAAGAGGAAAGAGGAAATCCGGACCGAAAGCTGGTTGCCGGGCGGAGACGTGTACATCGGCGTGACGGCGGGCGCGTCATGTCCCAATAACCTGATTGATGAGACGATTCGCCGGTTGTTCGCGCTGCGTGGAATCTCAGTGGACGACCTGCTGAAGTGATAGCCGGCGACCGTTTCGTGGAGGCCAGCAAGCTGAAGGTTACTCCAAACGTCCCGTTCGCCCGGAAGACGTGTTGGGAGTACAAGCTTCAGCTTGTCTGCTCTCATTCCCGCATCGTTTCCGGATCGATCCCCACGCTGCGACACCACTCGCGGTACGCAAACGGCGAAATCTCCGACGGTTTGATCTCGCTGCGTCCGCCCCAAAACACGTTCGTGTAGCCCACCGGTATGCAGACGCTCGCAAGATGCGCGTCGATCGCTGCCTTGTGTTGCAGCAACACACCTTTGTCCGTGCCGTGCGCCACGCCCATGACATTGACGTTTCGAAACTCGGGCCCGCCTTCGCGCCAATAGGCGTGCGTCATGATGTGATGACGTCCCACCTCGCAGCCCGCTTCCATTTCGCGACCCGGCGGGACGGCCCAGTGAAAGAGCGCGTTGAACCGCGTCACGCGCTCGCCGTTTGCCAGCGGCTTGACGTGTTCGAGGAACGTCGAGAACCGTCCAATGATCTTGCGCCGGTCGAAATCGGCGGCGACTTCGTGGAATTTGTCCAGGGAA
>Ga0187892_10008879_pt1 | contig 13497 bp, 13 predicted proteins | sample MA1701073metaG_FD_139345 | JGI IMG/M metagenome (GOLD analysis project Ga0187892, IMG submission 139345) | Bio-ooze microbial communities from a basaltic lava cave in the Kipuka Kanohina Cave System on the Island of Hawaii, USA - MA170107-3 metaG ...
CCGGAAACGCCATCGGGAACTTCGCCGTGACCGTCACGGATGGCCTGAGTCGAGCCACCAACGCAGTCGTCGCGGTGCATGCCTCGAATGCCGCCTTCATCCACGTCGACCTCTTCGTCAACAACCGCAGCGACAATGGCGACGGGACTTTCACCAGTGTGCTTGGAGCCTTAGTAACCGATTCGCAGGGAATCGTGGTCGAGAACGGCGTGCCGGTCGAGTTTACGCTTGTGGCGCCGGTAGCCGGTGTCTCTGTTACCAGTCCTGGGTTCACCAATCAGGATCCGCCTTGCACGGTCAGCTTCCCCGTAGTCGCGCAACCTGGCGATGCACTATCGTGCATCAAGTATGCGCAAAGCTTACAGGGGGCGACGGTGACAGTGCGGGCGCGCGTGCTGACGGCCGATGGCACCTTCATTGATGACACGGAGACCATCACCTTGCCTGACACACGGCCGACGGCGACGCCGACGATGACGTCGCCTCAGGCGCCGACTTCTACGCCGACGACTACGCCGACGCTGCAGCCCGGAATGGGAACGTCGACACCCACACCAACCGCAACCGCACCCGCGGGCTCGATTCAATTCGTCGACGCCATGCCCGCGGCAATTGGTGTCCGCGGCTCGGGATTGCCCGAACAGGCGATTCTGAGGTTCTTGGTCACGAGTACGCAGGGTGCTCCGATTAGCGGGGCTGCGGTGCAGTTCACGCTCACCGGCACCGGTTCAGAGACCTTGAATCCCACCATGGCGTTCAGCGACGCCAACGGTTTTGTCACCACCGCCGTGACGAGTGGTATTCAAGCCTCGACCGTGCGCGTCGTCGCGTCGGTGATCACCAATCCATCCATCAGCGGACAGTCGACGGCGGTGAGCATCTTGGGTGCAGCCCCGGCGTGGAACCATTTCAGCGTCAGCGCCGAACGCCTGAACATCCAGGGGCGGGTCACCTTTGGCATCGAGAACCAGATCACGGCGTTTGTTAACGACCGCTTTGGCAACGCTGTGCCGCCTGGGACCTCGGTATCCTTCATTACCAACGCAGCCAGTGTTGTCAATCCGATGTCCACGGACTCGGCGGGGATTGCCAGCGGGATACTCCTGAGCGAGGGGCAAGTGCCACCCAGCGGAATCGTGACCGTGCTTGCCTATACGCGGGGCGAGGAATCATTCCTCGACAATAACGGCAACGGCATCTTCGACTCGGGAACGGATACCATTCTGACCGATGACGTTCCCGAACCCTTCATCGACTTCCGCCCGCCGCCACCGTTGGATGCCGGGTGTCCGATTCCACCGCCCAGCGCGTTCTGCAACGGCGCATTCGACCCGAATACCCAGTTCGAGCGGTTTATCGATCTCAACAACAATGGGATCTGGGATGCCCAGGGTACGACCGGTGTATGGGACAGCGACATCTTCGTCTTCGCGTCGATCCCAGTCACGTTCTCCGGCGGGCCGCCGATCGTCGAGCTGGTTGGCTGCTCGAGCCCGCCGTGTGCCAATTTCACCATTCCGAACGGAGGTTCCATCGACTTCGTCATCAACGTGCGGGACGACCTCGTGAATCCAATCGTGTCGGGATCGCAGATCGCCGTCACCGCTACCAACGGAACAGTCAGCGGCGGGAGTATTACGCTGTCCGACGTCGAGTCGTTCAACCAACTGGTTGGCGGGATGACGCAGTTCAGCTTCCGATTGTCAGATGCTGATCCAGACCCGATGTCGATGTCGGTGCCATCGACCATCACGGTATCGGTGACATCGCTCAACGGCAACGTTTCGGCCAACGTGGCCGGTGGGACGATCCAGTAACAGACGCCGAGGGCGGCCGTTGCGGCCGCCCTCGGCCCCGCGACTAGTATTCTGCCCGAACAATCTGGTACACGCGGCGGCATGGCCGCGAAAAGAGATGGTCTGCCGGCCGCGCGCCGGGCGGCACGTCACGTACTCGTGCTGCACGGACCCAACCTCAATCTGCTCGGTACGCGCGAACCGCAGGTGTATGGCCGAGACACACTGCATGACATTGAAGAGCAGCTCACCGCACTCGCACGCGAGCTCGGCATATCAGTCGAATCGTTTCAGTCGAACAGCGAAGGCGAGCTCGTCGACCGCATTCATACGGCGCGCGGCCATGCGGACGTGATCCTGATCAATGCCGGTGCCTATACGCATACCAGCGTGGCGATTCGCGATGCACTGCTGGCGGTGGCCGTCCCTGTTATCGAGGTACACCTCTCCAATACGTACAAGCGCGAAACATTTCGGCATCGCTCCATGATTGCCGACGTTGCGGTCGGACAGATCGTCGGCTTCGGAGCGGACAGCTACTTGCTGGGCTTGCGGGCCGCAGCAACGCTGCTCAAGCAGTCGGTGAGAAGGTCTTCTTCAGGCGCGCGCGTTGCGCGTAGCGCTCGCAAGCGAGCTCGATCAGGCGGTTGATCAGGTCGCGGTACGGTAGGCCTGAAGCTTCCCACAGCTTTGGGTACATGCTGATCGATGTGAATCCAGGGATCGTATTGATCTCGTTGATGTAAAGGGTGCCGGTCGCGCGCTCGAGAAAAAAGTCGACGCGCGCCATGCCGCTGCATTCGAGAGTCGTGTACGCCCGCACCGCAAGGTCACGGACCGCGGCGCTTTCGGCTTCGGTGAGCGGCGCGGGAATGCGCAGTACGGCGCCGTGCTCATCAACGTACTTGGCTTCATACGAGTAGAATTCGCTTTGCGGGCACACTTCGCCAGGAATGGATGCCGCAGGATGCTCGTTACCGAGCACGGCACACTCAATCTCACGGGCGTCGAGACCCTTTTCGATGAGGATCTTGTTGTCATAGTCGAGAGCCACCGCCACCGCTTGCGGTAGCTCGGTGAGCACCTTGACCTTCGAGACGCCCACCGAGGAGCCCAGGTTTGCCGGCTTCACGAAGAGCGGTAGCCCAAGCTTGGCAGCGCGTCGGCTGACGTCCTCCGCGTCGGCGTCCCAGTCGCTGCGCAGAATGGCGAGGAACGGGACGATCGGAATTCCTGCGGCGTGCAAGAGTCGCTTCTGCACGTCCTTGTCCATGCCGAGTGCCGACCCCAATACCCCAGCACCCACGTAGGGCAGATCAGCAAGCTCCAAGAGGCCTTGGATCGTACCGTCTTCACCATAAGGTCCGTGCAAGACGGGGAACACCACGTCGATCCGTCCGATGGCGCTTGTGGGATGGCGCGCATCGAGCAGCTGGCCGGCAGCCGGCACTGGGGCCAGCGTCACCTCGCTTCCGCTGCCATCGAGCGCCGGCAGCGCCGTATCGGTCAATTGGCGGAACCGCGTCTCATCCAGCACGTGCCACCGGCCGGTTGTATCGATCCCGACCACAGTAACGGCATACTTGCGGCGGTCGATGACATCAGCGACCGAACGCGCCGAACGCAGCGAAATCTCGTGTTCTCCGGAGCGCCCACCGCATACGATTGCTACGTGCAGCTTTCCAGATTCGACAGTCACCGCATCAACCCCCAACGCCGGGGAAGATAACACACTTCACGGGCCGGCTCACTCCACGACCGTGAAAAGCACGCGCTTGCATCCGGTCACGCCCTGTGGCTAAATCACCTCAACAGGCCAGAAGGATAACCGGCGAATGATGCACACCGCACAGCATAACCAGAACTCGCGACACGACGCGTGCGCGCGGGTGTGCGGTGGCGCAGCCTTCGTGACGACGGCGCATGTGGCCGGCGTGGCGAAGCGGGTGATGGTGCTCACCGCCAAGATTAACCCGCGATGGGCGTCCGGTGGCCTTCTGATGGAGGGAAACTCGTAAGATCTGATTTCACTCTAGGGAATAAGAAGGCCACCGGACGAAAGTTCGGTGGCCTTTTTGTTTTGGGCTCAGTTTCCGCGCGGGGCGGAGACGACGGGATTGCGGATGGGCCGCGGTCCCGGGGGACGATCCGAAGAGGAGGGTAAAAAATGGAACGGATCGATGCACAGTTGGTGGCTACACGGTTACGCGAGGTCGTTGCCGACGAGCCGAAGGCCTTTGCCTACGAGATCGGCGTAAGCCTGTCGGCCCTGTACAACTATCTCAACGGCCGTATCCCATCGACGGAGATCCTCTTTCGCATTGCCAGGTATACCGGCCGACCGATGGAGTGGTTCCTGGAGAACGGTGGCCAAGCAGCCAACCTGGGACTGTTGCGAGAGAGGGTGAACAGCGGTAACGGCGCGGGCATCGCCGTCGCCCACTGAGTGTCGCGGCGGTGCTGTGGAGCGCGCGCAGACGCCGGGGGCCTGAGGGACGGAGCCGGGCCCCCGGCTCATGGCGCCTCCGCATGGCGCACTAAGTGCGTACCCGGAGCAGTGCGCGTTCTATGCTCGGTGCTCAACGCCGTTGTGAGATAATCCTGCTCACCCGCCAGCGCGGTATTTGAAGAGCCGACCGCGATACGTCGAGTCGCGGAGTTCAAGAAAGAGCAGGCCGCGCATGACCATTACGAAGTAGAGCAAAAGCCCTACAACAGCCGAGCGCACGTACAGAAGGGGACCGTCTACCGGTGCCGAGGCGACGACATAGACGATCGCGGCAGCAGCGAAGTTCGCTGGGAACCATTCGATCCAGTTTGCGGTCACAAAATTGTAGCTCTCAGAAAGCAGAGCTACCGACGAGTGGCGTCCGAGGTAGATCAACTCCGGCACGGCGTTGAAGAAGACGAAGATGGCGATCTGAACGAACATCAGGATCAAGATTCCCTGGGGCATCTGCAGGATCGCAGGCGTCGCCAGCGTGAAGAAAATCCAACCGATGAACGTGATGCCGACCACGTCCCAGACGTATGCGCCGAAACTTTGGCGGAAGTCCTGCAGCGTCACCTTCGAGGTCCGCACGATCATCTCCACGAGATATAGGAATGAGCTGGCGCATGCCGCCCACACCAAGCTCAACACAAAACCACCTAGCAAGCCGAGGAAGGCAGCCGCGACAGCCGTCAGCGTCATGATGGCTGAGTAGACGAACACGCTCCCCAAGACCGGCCAGTTGCGCAATGCTAATTGGGTGGCGCGCACGAAGACACGCCGATACATACTCAGGGTAACAAGCAACCACTCCACGCAGGACTCTCGATGTGAGGGCCGGACTCTAACGGCCGGGATCGATGGGGTCAACTCACAAAGAAGCACTCAAGTGGTATGTCCGTCGACGAACGGTACGCGGGTCCACTACCCACGACCAGTGCCTTGACAAGTACGCGGCGCAAGGCGAGGGTCCTGAGATGGGCGAAGGCGGGATGCCGGGGTGGATCATCGAGGCTGGAGATGCAGACTTCGAGTCGGCGGTAATTGAGCGCTCGGCCTCGACGCCGGTTGTCGTCGACTTTTGGGCGCCGTGGTGCGGTCCATGTCGTGCGCTCGGACCTTTGCTGGAGCGGCTTGCGGACGAGTACCAGGGCGCCTTCATACTCGCTAAAGTCAATATCGATCAGAACCCAACGCTGGCATCCGCGCTCAATGTGCAAAGTATCCCGATGGTTCTTGGATTTCGGGATCGCCAGGTTGCGGTGGAGTTCGTGGGTGCGCTGCCGGAGGCGGCGGTACGCGAGTTTCTCGCGAAGGTCCTGCCGAGCGAAGCCGAGCAGATCGCGACCGCTGCCGATCAATTGCTGGCTGAGGGGCGGCTTGACGAGGCCGAGGCGCAGTACCGTGACGCACTTACAAGAGAACCGCGCTGCCCTCGCGCATTGCTCGGCCTGGCCCGCATCCTCGCGGATCGTCGCGAAGACGCGGAAGCGCAGAAACTATTGGATCGCGTGTTGCCCGGACCGTTTCAGGCCGACGCCGATCGCCTCGCCGCAGAAATACGCATTCGTCAGGGTGGCACCGGTGACGTGGACGCGTTACGCCGGCGTGTCGCAGATGATCCCGCCAACCTCGAAATGCGCTTCGAGCTGGGTCAGGTGCTGGCACGGTCGGGACAGTATCCCGAGGCGTTGGATCACTATCTCGACATCGTCCGTCGCGATCGCAGCTTTCGGGACGGCGCCGCGCGCAAGGCCATGCTCGATATTTTCGAGCTCCTTGGTTCGCGGAACGAAACGACCGAGCAATACCGCTCGGAGCTGGCGAAGGTCTTGTTTAGCTGACGTCCAGCTAGTGTCCGAAGCTCGCGGATTCTTCACAAAGCGGAGCCGTACGCCGCTGGTTGGTTGCTCGAAGGCCGTGCGTAAGGAGGCTGTGCGCCCACCTCTGAGCGGGTTTCGGCGTACAGGCGCCGCAACAACGCGATTCCAGGTGTGCGCTCGCGGCGGGCAATCGCATGGATCATCGCTTGCATGCGCCGGTTGAGCGGAACGTCGATTTGCGACTCTTCACCGCGCCGCACGACCTCACCGTTGAGGAAGTCGACCGCCGGCTCCCGTCCCCGTTCGATGGCGATGAGCATCGATGACCGCAAGCGACGAAACTTGGCGCCGACCGCGAGGAGCAAAGCGTGCTTCGCCATCAATGAAGGCGAGCCCGATACCGCGCGCTCGCTTGCGCTCAGGGTGACCCAGTCGAGGTCGATAGTCCCGGCCACCTTCTCGAGTTGTACGTCACGAGCGTGGGCGACCGCCACGGCTTCCGTCATTACCTCGAGAGCGAGCCGTCGCACAAAACGATAGCGCAGCAACGCACCGAGCCGATCGCCGCCAATGGTACCCAACGCGCTGATCGCGCAGTTGATGGCCAGCTTGCTCCAGCGTGCGCCGCGTAAGTTGTGGGTCAGCTGTACTGGACCACTAGGCGCGAGGAGCGTCTGCAATTGATTCAAGCGCGAGTCGTCGGCCCCGTCCAGTCGACCGATCACGAAGCCACCTTCGGAGGTTCGCTCGTACTGGCCGGGCGCCAGCATCGATCCACCCCAGGCGACAATTGCACCGATGGTCCGCTCCGCACCAACGATGGCGGCCACGCGTTGCTCGCACAAGCCATTTTGCAAACATACCATGGCACCATTTGGCGCCAACGCCGGCAGAGCGGCACGCGCCGCGTCTTCAACCTGCGGTGGCTGCGTCGCCAGCAACACAAAATCAAACGGCCCCGCATGAGCAGGCAAGGTGGGAGTTGCATGCGCGGGAACGGTTTGCCGCTGGCCGTCGTCGTGGACGATCAACCCATGCTGGCCAATCGCCTCCGCGATCGACGGGTTGTGCGTGACGATTGTCAGAGGGCGCCCCGCATCGAGAAGCTTGGCTGCTAGTATCCCGCCGATCCCCCCACACCCCATCAGCAGGTTTCTCGAATCCGTCATCGAGCCACAGCCTTTCTCCCCCCGGACCCGAAATCATGCTCTCCGCAAGATGCCTCTGCAAGTCTGTATTTCGAAAAACCGCACGAAATCACTTGCCCCCGACGGTCTACGCTATGGAAAAACGGCGGTGGAGAGCCTATCGTGCGATTCAACGCATGGAACGGAGCGCACAATCAATTGATCAAGCGAGCGCCGGGGTCACGCCGCTGACGCGTCCGCAGACGTCGTCGGCGCGAGACATCCTCAAGCTCATGCGGCCAACGCAATGGAGCAAGAACACTGTCCTGTTTGCCGCGCTCATCTTTGCCAAACATCTGTTCGATCCGCATTCGGTGCTGCTCGCCATCCTGGGGTTTCTGGCGTTCTGCGCAGTCTCTAGCGGCGCATACGTGATGAATGACTTGCACGACATGGAGCGCGACCGCCAGCACCCTCTCAAGTCGCTGCGCCCTCTCCCTTCTGGTCGCGTCAGTCGCCGTACGGCGGTTGTGCTGGCCTTTCTCCTGATGGCCTCCGGCCTGCTCGGTGCCGCGGTCCTCGGCGCGGGATTCGGCCTCCTGACGGCGCTCTACCTCCTGCTGCAGGTTGCATACACCTTTTCCGTCAAGGACGCTGTGATCCTCGATGTCATGTCGATCGCTACGGGATTCGTGATCCGAGCGGTTGCCGGCGGAGTGTTGATCGCCGTGCCGATCTCACCGTGGTTGATCATCTGCACGTTCTTGCTGGCGCTCTTTCTCGGTTTCTGCAAGCGGCGACACGAGCTTGTACTCCTCGACGACCGCGCCACGGAGCATCGGACCAGCTTGCGCGAGTACAACCCCTACTTCCTCGATCAGATGATCTCGGTCGTGACCGCGTCGACGGTGGTTGCCTATGCGATCTACACCGTGTCCCCCGAAGTGCGCGAAAAGCTCGGTACCGACCAGCTCTACCTCACCATTCCCTTCGTGCTCTACGGGATCTTCCGCTACCTGTATCTGGTGCATCAGAAGGAAGAAGGTGGAAACCCGACGCAACTCCTACTCACCGATCGGCCGTTGGCGCTCGACGTCGTGCTGTGGGTCGCGACTGCAGCCATGCTGCTGTACTGGACATGAGCGAACCGGCGCGCTCGTATGAAGGGCGGCGTGTCGTGAAGCCCTGGGGATACGAGCTGATCTGGGCTGAGCGCGAGCGGTACGCGGGGAAGATCCTCCACATCGAGCGCGGCCAGCAGCTGAGCTATCAATACCACCGCCACAAGGAAGAGACGATTTACCTCCTCACGGGCATTCTGGACCTCGAAGTCGCTGCCCCCTCCGATGGCGAGCGGCAAACGATCCGTCTCACTCCCGGCCAGAGCTTCCACATCACCCCATTGCTGCGCCACCGCATGACGGCGGTCGAGACCTGTGACGTTCTCGAAGTCTCGACCCCCGAGCTCGATGATGTAGTGCGGTTGGAAGATCGCTACGGGCGCGTGAGCAAGTAACCTGCCTTCAGGACGGCCCCCGCGCGGTGACCACCATTGTCTCAGCTAGTTGGTTGGCACACTCCGGGGTTCGTCGCAGGCCCGACGCAGACAAAGCAGTCGCAGAGACTGCAGCTCCCTTCACTGAACTGGTTGCCGATACAGCCGAAGCCTGCCCCGAGGTTGCGGCAGTCGTCGGCGTCCGCCGCGGTGAAGACGTAGCTGCAGCCGCAGTTGCAGTCTGTCAGTGCGCACGACATTTCCGAGAAGCTACTGTCAGCGCACTGCCGTTGCGTTGCCTGCGAGGTGCACTGCATCTCGTTGGCCACGGTCACCACCAGGTCGCACGTCGTCCCGAAGGAATTGCAGTCACAATCCTCGAGCGAACACAGCGTTCCGTTCAACGTGCTGGTGTCACAGTTCAGCAGGTCGACGAGACTGTCGCACTCCTCCTGCCCGGTGACGACAAACGCATACCCACACTCATCGTCACCGCATCCACTGGTCGACATTACGAACGCGAGACCGGCGATGCCCAAGGTGATCGCCGCGGTCAGCCATGCGAAGGGCGTCGAGCTTGACCAATCAACCCATGAGTTCGCGTTCATCCGCTCTCTCCCTTTCCGATCTCAGTTCAATTGGTACGTCACCCGCGCCGACACCTGCCCGCGGTCGCGGAAGAAGCCCACCTGGTAGTAGTCGCCGACAATGCCGATCATATCGACCCCGAACAATAGCCAGTCCGTCCATCGGTAGGTCAGGCTCGGGTGAAACACCCACACGTTTTCGCGATTGATGATCGTCGTCATGCGCGGTTGCAGACGGCCGTGGAGGTAGTCTGTTTGCAAGGTGAACTGCGCAAAAGCATCGACCTTGTTCAGATCGACGAAATCATCTGGGACGGTACCCAACGCTCCGGGAACGCGGATGCCATTGAAGCGATAGTTGGTCTGCGACGTCTCGCTCAGGTTGTACGCGCCGACCAGTGCACTCACCAGCACGAAGCTATTGGTCGGGTTGAGCCAGCGCATGAAGAAGAAGCGATCGAACCCGACCTCCCAACGTAACACGTCCTGCTTGGGCACGCTGCCCACGTTCGTGAGAATCGTCAGCTGATCTCGCTGTTCGGGCCGGCAATGCGGCGGGAGCGGTTGACCCACGGGCACGGCGCAGGCCCCCAAGTTGATTTGCGGAACGAAGCCGGGCTCGTCGATGAAGTAGACGGCGTTGATCCGCACGATACCGTCGACCGGTTCGAGGAAGAACGTCGTCCCGGCACCGACCACGGATGTCAGTTCATGCACGGTCTGCGTGGTGAACCCGAAGATTCGTCCTCCGGCCGGATTGGCGTACGCCGTCGATCCCAGTGATTGCGGCACGGGCGCATTGGGAAACGTTCGATAGAACCACGCGCTCACGGTGTAGTCGCGCGCGACCACGGTCTGCAAGCGAACGCCCCATCGGCTGTTGCTCATGGTGTTCTCCGGCAGCCGGTCGAGCAATACGAACTGGTACTGTAGGCGGGCGCCGGTTCCAGCCAGGAGTTGCTCAACCGTGCTCTGTGGGTTCTGGCCGCGCGGCGAGTAGGGACTAGCGGTCAGCATCGGCAGGAAGCCGATGTTGGTGTCGATGTCGCCCGGCACCCAATAGGCCTCGACAAACCCGCTTGAGAACGGCCCGAGGGTGTTGAAGAGATTGAAACTGCCGCGCACCGTCCACAACGGAATGCGGGCTTCGTCGAGATCTTCGAAGAGGCCGGGTGCGGCGAGGGTAACGTCGAAGGGATTGTTCTGGTCGAGCAGGGCGATGGTGTCGGACTCTCCCCACGAAATCGCTTGGCGGCCAACCCGGAGAAACACCGGCCCTTTGCTGTAGCTCAGGTACAATTCGTTGACACGTTGCTGATCGGAATAGATCTCGCGCGGTTCGAGGACCTCCGAGTTTGGATAGCTGACTGGTACGCTCGGGATCGGTCGACCGTTCGGCAAGACGCACACCTGCCGCAAGTCGCCGATGTCCGTCCGTCGTGGACAGGCGAACTGGTCGCCTTGCAAGAAGAAGGCGCCGGTACGGATCGTGACGTTCGGATACGGGGCGTTGATTTGACTGGCGGTATTGTTGAATTGGCTCGACCCGTAGTCGTAGATCCCGTCGTAGAAACCCCATCCGGCGACACGCATGCGCAACTCGTCCGGAGCCAGCCAGTTGAGAAACGTGCCCCGCAATCCCGTCGTATAGTCCGTGAGCTTGGCATCGAGCTCGGGGTGGAAGATGTTGCGGTGCTGCACCAGTTGGCCCGCGAATGCTGGGGGAACGGTGTCGATCTCGGAGCGTTGGATGCGGACGCTGCCTTGGCTGTAGACACGCGCTCGCAGCGACCAGTTCTGCTCCTCGTCGATGTAGATCGCCTGCGCTGTGCACGCCGCCACGGCGACCAGCAACGGTGCCAGCAACCAGCGCCCGCCGAACCTGATGAGCCGCATGCGCATCCCCCTTTCACGTCCGCCACGGCTGCCAAAGGCATCAGGCCGCAGCACCCGGTACCCAATTCGATGGGGGGCTTTTAGTCGCGCACACGCGAGCCTGTCAAGCAGAGTCTGGCTGCCGCAGAAGAGCGTCCCACGGAGCGCAGTCGCCAAGTGATCCCTCCGGAGACGAACGGACTGCCGCATCAGGGAAGAGTAACTAGACAACGACGCTAGTGCACTATATTGTACAGTCCATGTATAAGCTCATCATGTGTGTCTGTCCGGGGAACCGCGTGCACGGCGCCGACCGGGCGCCCAAAGGAGGTTCGATGATGAAGAGTATTCGAGGTTGGATCACAGCCGGCGCGCTGGCTGCGACGTTGGCAGTCGCGTCACAGGCGCTGGCAGTGTCTACGGAGGAGAAACAGATCAACATCAATACGGCATCGGCGGGAGAGTTGGCAGGGTTGAAGGGGATCGGCGATGCCAAAGCGAAGGCGATCGTGGAGCATCGGGAGAAGAGTGGGCCCTTCAAATCGGTTGATGATCTGGAAAACGTGAAGGGCATCGGTGACAAGCTGCTGGCCACGCTGCGGCCGCAGGTAACGGTGGGAAGCGGTTTGGAAGGGAACGCAGCCGCAGCGGCGCCGGCAGCTCCGGCACCGGCCAAGCGCTAGCTGTCAAAGCGGGCGGTGACCCCGGACGGCACACTCCCGCAGAACCCGAGCCCAGAACTCAGAATCCAGAGCCCAGAATCAACTGAGACTGACACGCCTTTCGTGCGAGGTCTTGCCCGTCTCGCGCCTTGACTTTTCGGCGCGCCATCTGACATTCAATCATTTGATTAAACTACTTGATTGACCCGCTGCCGCGGGAGGGATGGTCATGGCGCCAATCATTTATGAGAAGAAGGGACGGATTGCCTATATCACCATCAACCGTCCGGAACGCCGCAATGCGCTGAATTTCGAGGCCTTCGGACGGTTGGCTCAAGCATGGCTCGACTTTCGTGATGATCCCGACCTATGGGTCGCCATCATCACTGGGGCCGGTGATAAGGCATTTTGTGCGGGGGGCGATCTCAAGGAGTTCATCCCGATGGTTACCCAGAACATCGGCGAGCTGTCGGCCTCGGGCGGGACTCAGACGTTGGGCCAGGAATTCCCTGTCAATGCGTCATTGGTCGCGGTGCTCCGCGAAGTCGAAATCTTCAAGCCGATCATCGCGGCAGTCAACGGCTTCTGCATCGCCGGTGGCATGGAGATGCTGCAAGGGACCGACATCCGTATTGCGGCCGAGCACGCGACCTTCGCCATCGGTGAGCCACGCCGTGGCCTCTTTCCGGGCGGTGGCTCTCCCACCAAATTGCCGCGGCAAATTGCCTTCCCGTGGGCGATGGAGATTCTCTTGACCGCCGAACCTATCAGCGCTCAAAAGGCCTACCACTACGGCATCGTCAACGAGGTGGTGCCGATGGCAGATCTCATGCCAACTGCGCTCCGTTACGCTGAGCTGATTTGCAAGAATGGCCCCCTGGCGGTGCGTAAGGTCAAGGAAGCGGCAGTCAAGGGACTTGGCATGACGCTGAAAGAATCGCTCGACCAGGAGATGGTGTACGCCGGCGAGGTCTTTTCGACTGAAGATGCCATGGAGGGCATCCATGCGTTCCAGGAGAAACGTGACCCGGTCTGGAAGGGCCGTTGAGCCGTGGAGACTACAAGGAGCGAGTAGTGGGTTCGATCAGCGGACAGTATGCCATCGTCGGCGTCGGCACGTCGCGCTTTGGCAAGGTCCCGGGCGTCAGCACCATGAGCCTGACGCTCGAGGCGAGCAAGACTGCGATCGACGATGCCGGCATCGCGCGTGACGCAATCGACGGCGTGCTCGTTATGATGCCTGCCATCATGGGTGAGCAGCACGGTTGGGCAGCGCGCGTGGCATCGTACCTCGGGATCGAACCGACCTTCTCGGCCACAATGGACCTCGGCGGGGCGACCGCGTGCGGATCCGTGCAAACCGCCGCTGCCGCGATTGGGGCAGGCTATTGCACGACCGTGCTGTGTTGTTTCGCAACCCAGAACTGGCCACAGGGCGTGATCATGCAGCTCTTCGGTTCCGAGTTTCAGGTTCCGTATGGTGACGTCGGCGCTATCACGCTCATGGCGCACATCAAGCGTCGCCAACAACACGATTACGGCTACCCGGACGAGACATATGGACGCATCGCCGTAACCTGGCGTGAACACGCGCAACGCAATCCGGACGCGCAGATGCGCAAGCCGATGACGCTGGAGAGC
>Ga0187892_10008880_pt1 | contig 13495 bp, 9 predicted proteins | sample MA1701073metaG_FD_139345 | JGI IMG/M metagenome (GOLD analysis project Ga0187892, IMG submission 139345) | Bio-ooze microbial communities from a basaltic lava cave in the Kipuka Kanohina Cave System on the Island of Hawaii, USA - MA170107-3 metaG ...
ATGAGTACCACGTTGGCGGGCTTGCCGTTGTCGGAGTGCACGACACCTTGGCAGCGCTCGCCAACGCTCAGGTAGACGAACTGATCCTCTGTGCTTCGCTCGAGGAGATTCACGACGACGAGGAGGAGGTGGGCGCTGCGTTGGCCGCCAATGTCTTCGTCAGTGCTTCCACAAACAGTGAAACCGGTCCGATACTGATGGCCGACCAGCTCGTGACGCGCGCGCAGCAAACGGGCGCGCGCATCAGCTTCATTGAGGATGCGACGCTGCTCGCCGATGTCGGCGGTGTGGGTTCGATGTTGCGTTATCGACTTTAATACGGTGCGACCGTCACCTCCGCAAGCACTTCGCTGGTGTGGCTCACGCGCACTGCAATGAGGGGAAGGAGCAAGGGTCATTCCGAAAAAGAGCAATGTGAATCCTGATCATTACAAGACGGCTGGGCGTGAACGACCAGGCCAAGGCATTGTCCAGGAAGTAAACAAGAAAGCGTATACCCAGGCGAAAGCGCGTCACAGCAGGGGCAAGCTCAAACCCTATATTCCACCCGTCGCTGCGTCGGTCGGTGTAGTTGGCCAAGCCAGGGAGATGATGAGCCAACAGGCGTCACACAAGAAAGCGAAACGTTCAACGGGTCAGAAGCAGGCATGATCGCACCACGGGCTTGGTCCTACGGCTACCTGAGCGTAGGGAAGCTGCAGCCGATTGACACACTCAGGGCGGCCTCCGGCTCCAGCATGGGCCGAGTTCTCCGTAACGTCGGGAACCGCCACACAGGGCGCCACGGACCTTGGTCATGTGTGCCTCCACACGACAGCGACACCGGCGATGGAAGAAGCTCAAAAAGCCTTCAGCAAACTTGGCCCGCGATAGCCGTTTTCGGAACTCGATTTCTCGAACACAGTCCACCTGCGGCTCAGAATGTTAGCGGATGACTGGCGACTTGCCGCCGATCATTTGCCGGGGAAAATCCCCTACCACTTAGAGTTTCGTCAAGCCAGAAAGGATAAGCCGATGATGTTCATATTGTCTTCCCTCATAGCCGTGGTTGCATGTGCGGCTTGGTTGTCATTGCGCAAGAAGGCCGTCCCGCCCACGGCTCGAATGGATGAATTCGAACTCCAGAAGAACATGGCGTATAGGACCGCAACGATGGTCAGTGGCGGTTTGGCTGGGGTTGCTTTACTGATCGCCCTTGCCCAATGCTTGACGCAAATCCCCGCAGGTCATGTGGGTGTTATCGATTTCTTTGGACAGGTGTCCGAGAAAACCGTGAAGTCGGGTGTCAACGTTGTCAATCCGATGGCACGGGTTATCAAAATGTCGGTGCAGACCAAAGAAATGCGGGAACAGATGCAGGTTCTCTCGAAAGAAGGGCTGACGATCGCTCTGGAACTAAGCACTCTCTACAGACTGAATGCCGAATCGGCAGCCGACGTTTACAAGACAATTGCGGGCGGCAACTTCGAAGAAGTCATCCTGGTGCCCCAGTTTCGTTCAATCAGTCGAGCAGCTACGGCCAGTTTCCAAGCCAGTGCCTTGTACTCCGTGGAACGGGAACAGCTCGCCATCCAGATCCAGCAGGAACTGTCAAAAGTCGTAGGACCAAGGGGGGTGATTATTGAGTCGACCCCATTGCGCGGTGTCGGCTTGCCGCCTCAGTTGACCGAAGCGATCGAACAGAAACAAAAAGCGGATCAGGAGAGTCAGCGCATGGAATTCATCCTGACGAAGGAGAAGCAAGAAGCCGAACGCAAGCGGATCGAAGCTCAGGGGATTGCCGACTTTCAGAGGATTGTGGCCGCCGGAATCAGCGAACAGCTGTTGCGATGGAAAGGCATTGAAGCCACCCTCAAGATCGCTGAATCCAGCAACTCAAAGGTCGTCGTGATTGGCAGCGGTAAAGACGGGCTGCCGATCATTCTCGGTGGTCAATAGCACGCAGGCAGACGCTCTGGGTGATTTCGCCTCACCGATTTTCACAAGAATAATCACCCCTTGCCTGTATGGCACCGAGGTTGCGGCACCATATAGAGACAACTGTAATCCATCTCTGCCCGCTCAGGAGGCTGTGATGAATCAACTCAGGAAACAGGATGACCTTTGGTCAATCATTTTGGCCGGCGGTGAAGGTGAACGGCTCAGGCCCTTAATGCAGCGATGGTTAGGTCAGCACAAACCCAAGCAGTATTGCACCTTCATTGGGACCCGCTCCATGCTCCAGCACACGTTAGACCGGGCTGATCAAATCTCTGACCCCAAACAAAAAGTGACCGTCATCGCGCGATCACACCGTGGCCACGCCTGGCCGCAACTCGCGAGACGGAAAAATGGCAAAGTCATTTTGCAACCCGCCAATCGGGACACGGCAGGCGGAATCTTCGTGGCTCTGAGTTATGTGCGAGCACTCGATCCTCAAGCCACGGTGGTCATTTATCCGTCAGATCATTTCGTACATCCGGAATACCGGTTTGTGGAGACAGTGCGGAGTGCCGCGTATGCCGCTCGACAGTTGAAGCACTGGCTGTTTTTGCTGGGCGTCTCCCCGGACCGGCTGGAACCGGAATACGGCTGGATTCGACCGGGTACGTATCTTGGCTCGATCATGGGGCATCAACTTCGGGGCGTACAATCCTTCCTAGAAAAGCCGAGCTATAAGAAATGCGCAGCAGCCCTGGCTTCAGGAGCACTTTGGAACACACTGATTTTGGCAGCGAAAGCAGAAACTTTGTGGAATTTGGGGCAGCGCTGCTTCCCGGAGATGATGCGACTGTTTGAGATCTATAGCGAAGCAATTGGAACCTCGGAAGAAGATTCAGTGTTAGAAACTGTGTATCAGGTGATGCCGGCTCGCAATTTTTCGTCTCATTTACTGGAATGCGTGCCTGACGAGATTGCGGTCATGGAACTGAGCGGAGTGCTCTGGTGTGACTGGGGCAGGCCTGAACGGATTGTCGAGACGCTCCGCCGGCTCGGCAAACCTCCAGCGTTTCCCCTGGCCAATGCCGCGGCCGGGTAGACGTGATCTCTTCGCCCTTGTAAGCGCCTTGATCGAAGAACCTATCGAAGCGGTCCGAGTGCGCCCCTGGCCGACTGGAGCTGTGGTGTGCATCTTGTCAGCCGTTCAGAATTTCAGGGCATGCGCTGTTTGTAGTACCGGCTTCAGCCGGTCCGCCTCAAGGCGGATTAACGAACGAAACGCAGTTATGTGCTCCTGCTTATGCTCCCATTAATAAGGGCATGACGCGGGTGGCAGCCTGCTCGAAGTAAGTCCTCAGGTGAGGGAGCGCACCGAAGAATTGACTTCTGCTGTGGCGGATTCAATAGAGGCAAATGGCCTTGCGGTAGAAGCTGCAGTGCGCGAGGGTGACCCGCGATCCGTCATGGTCGACTAGGCCAAGGAGTAGTCAGCCGACCTGATCGTGATGGGGTCGCAAAGTCACACGGGCATCACGCGCTGGTTGCTGGGTAGTGTGGCGCAGTTCGTGGTGAGCCATGCTCCTTGCTCCGTCGAGGTTGTTGCACCAGAAGCAGGAGTGAGCATGAAGCGTATTGCAGTGTTAACCAGTGGTGGTGACGCTCCTGGCATGAATGCGGCGATCCGAGCCGTGGTGCGTACCGGGCTGGGTAAGAGTTGCGAAGTCTTGGGCGTGCGACAAGGCTACGCCGGTCTGATTGCGGGAAACTTCGTAACCTTGGCGGCTCGGGATGTCGGTGGGATCATTCAGCAAGGAGGCACGATCCTGGGCAGCGCCCGCTGTCCCGAGTTTCAAGCTGAGGAAGGCCGGCTAAAAGCCTTGAGAGGGTTGCGGCAGCTCACAATTGAGGGCTTGGTCGTAATTGGCGGAAACGGATCTCAGACCGGCGCCTATGCGCTGTCACAAATGGATTATCCAGTTGTCGGAGTTGCCTCCACCATTGACAATGATCTTCATGGCTCCGAGATTACCATTGGGGTGGACACGGCCCTGAACATTGCCTTGGAGGCCATTGACCGGCTCAAGATTACAGCCTCCTCCCATCAGCGTGCCTTTCTGGTGGAGGTCATGGGTCGTGATTGTGGCTACCTCGCTCTGACGGCCGCTATTGCGGGGGGTGCTGAGGCTGTGGTAATTCCTGAGCGGGACCTGGATGAGGAAGCTGTGGCGACCGAAGTTCGCACGGCTTATGAGCGAGGCAAGGCCCACGCCATCGTGGTGGTCGCTGAAGGTGCCCGCCACAACGCTGAGAGTCTGCATCGCTACTTCCAGCAGAATCGCGATCGTCTGGGTTTTGACCTGCGAGTCACCACCTTGGGACACGTGCAGCGAGGCGGCGCCCCAACCGCATTTGATCGTTTGCTGGCCACCCGCCTGGGTGCAGCTGCGACGGAGCAACTCACCAGCGGCTCGCATGGAGTCCTGGTCGGGCTGCTGAAAGGACAGATCGCGGTGACACCACTGGCGGAAGTGGTCGGACAGAAGAACCCGCTCGACCTGAGCCTTCTGGACTTGGCCGCCGTGCTGACCAAATGATCCAAAGCTGCAGGCGCTCTCTCCCGAACTATCAGAGAAGGTTCGTCAGACAAGACTGTCTATTGGAACCCTCTGCACATCCCTGAGACACAAGGTTGTTGCAGCGAGGGAAGGGCGGCCGCCCAACGTCCCGCCGGAAATCGGCTGCGCAAGCCTCTATCGATCACAACGATCACCAAGATTCTCCTTGCTCAAATGTCCTAATCGTTCTGCCACATAGAAAACAGAGGAGGTCGACCTATGAAGGTCGCGGCCTTCAGCAAGAAGTCCTATGACAAATTCTTCTTGGAGGCCACCAACTCCACTCATCGACACGAACTCACATTCATCGAGCCCACGCCTGATTCGCGAGATGAGCGCACTGGCAGCTGGCTTCCCGGTAGTCTGCGTGTTCGTCAATGATCAGTTGGAGCAGAAGTATTGACCGGACTCGCCCAACAAGGTGCCCGGCTGATTGCGTTGCGCTGTGCTGGTTTCAACAACCTGGTTTCAACAACCTCGACCTTCAGGCCGCTCACCAATTAGACTTGACCATCGTCCGGGTACCGGCTTACTCGCCTAACGCGGTGGCTGCGCACACTGTGGGCTTAATATTGAGTCTCAACCATTTAGGATAAAGGTGAGCTTTAGGGAGCTTCTATCCCTGAGTCGTTAGGCAGCGCGAAGTGAAGACACACATTTGCGGCCGCTGAGTGAGGAGCCTGAGACGCATGAAGAAGAACGACGCCGAGCGAGACCACCTTTTGTTTGCAGCACGCGCTCCCGGAGTGCTGATACTGCAACTCTTCTCCCTGAAACCTGAAACCGACCACGACGGGACGATTCAACAAGTCAGATCAGACGCCGAGTTTCGCAGTGGAAACATCTGGGCGCTGGTGTTCGCGATTCTCATCGCTTCCGTTGGCCTGAACGTAAATTCCACCGCAGTGATTATCGGCGCGATGCTGATTTCCCCGCTTATGGGTCCGATCATGGGTGCGGGCTTTGGGTTAGCAACGAACGACTTCACGTTGCTGCGTCGGAGTCTGCGCAATCTGCTGCTGGCCACTACCGTCGCATTGGTGACATCGACGCTGTACTTCTGGATCTCGCCTCTTGCGGATGCGCAATCTGAGCTCCTCGCACGCACACGCCCAACACTGTACGACGTGCTCATTGCACTGTTCGGTGGGGGTGCTGGTGTTGTCGCGGTGTCGCGCAAGGGCTACAAAGGCAATGTGGTGCCCGGCGTTGCCATCGCCACGGCGCTCATGCCGCCCCTGTGCACTGCGGGCTTCGGAATCGCCCAAGGGAATGTCTGGTTCTTTCTCGGTGCACTCCACCTGTATCTCATCAACGCGCTATTCATTTGTCTGTCAACGCTAGCATTTGCTCGTCTGATGGACTTCGAGCGTGTTGCAGAACTGGACCCACGCCATTTCACGCGCGCCCGCTTCGTTATCGTACTTGTCACGCTCGGCATCGCATTCCCAAGCGCTTACACCGCTTGGATCGTCGTCCAGGAGGCGCGTTTCCAACAAGCGGCTCGGCGCTTTGTAGCCGAGAGCCTCGATTTCTCGGACCGGGCCATTCTGAATGTTGAGACCCACTACTCCCGTGCAGGCTCGACGATCAGCGCGACTCTATTAGGACAACCAGTCTCTGAAGAAGTCGCCCGTTCGATCGAGCAGCGACTGGCATTGTACGGTTTGAACGGAACCCGTCTTGTTCTCAAGCAGCCAGTCGCCGCTCAGGCTTCTGTCGATCAGCTCAGTCAGATGGTTCGTCAGGGAGTTCTCGAGGATCTCTATGGGCGCACCGAGAAGGCGCTTGGTGATAGGGATACGCGCATTCGGGCTCTTGAGGATGAAGTCGTCAGACTGCGCGCGGCTGAGGTTCCGGTTGGCACCATCACCCGCGAGCTCGCGGCGCTTTACCCGTCCTTGGTCTCACTTGGAATAGGGCGGGAGGTGAAAGCCGCCGACACGACTGCTGGCTCGCCTTCAACGGTAGTCGTCTTCGCCTCGTGGCAGAGGCTGCCGACTCCCGGCGAGCGAGAAAAACTGCGCGATTTTCTTGCCCGTCGGTTAGCAGTGGAGTCCCTGAGACTTGTGAACGATGTTGCACGCTAATGCGTCTTGGCTGTTTTGGAGATGGGCACAGTGGATTTGTCTGATGAGGCGCTACAGTTCGAGGTAGACACCATCGAGGACGAGCCCCGATGTCGTCTTTTGAAAGCACCGACTCTGCCATAAAAGTGGCCTGTTTAAGTCGCACAGCGAGTGACGCGGTTTCGACGTGGTGGGTTTTTCACAATTGCAAGATCTTTCATCACGATTGAAAACTGTGGACTGAAATCAACCAACCGACAGGCTCCGGTGGCATAACGGATGTTGCAGAGAGATCGGTAGAACTCCGAGGTCATGAGCCCGATGACAAACCCAGACAAGTCAGGCAAGCCCTCCCAGCTCGTCAGCTTCATTCAGAAGTTCATCCAGAGTCAGAGCTTGGGCGGAATGGTGCTGATCTTCAGTGCACTGCTGGCATTTATTTGGGCCAACTCGCCCTGGTCAAGCCAGTATTTTGCGTTAAAGGAAACACCTTTGGGTATTCGCCTGGGACCCTCAGCGCTGGAGAAGCCGCTGGGACTCTGGGTCAACGATGGCTTAATGGCTATCTTTTTCTTCCTCGTTGGCCTGGAGATCAAGCGCGAGCGGCTTGTTGGCGAGCTTTCTAATCTTCGAGACGCCATTCTGACCATCGTGGCTGCGCTGGGAGGGATGATTGTTCCGGCGGCAATCTATGCGACTGTGAACTGGGGGAAGCCTGGAATCCAGGGATGGGGAGTCCCCATGGCCACCGACATTGCTTTTGCCCTCGGTGTCCTCTCCCTCTTGGGCAACCGGGTGACGCCCTCTCTCAAGGTGTTTCTTACCGCGTTGGCCATCATCGACGACCTTGGCGCCGTTCTGGTCATTGCGCTGTTCTACACCGCAGACCTCCATTGGCTCAGCCTCCTCTATTCAATGGGTGTTCTCGCGACCGCGTTCACATACGCGCGCTCTGGAGGGCGTACCGGCTGGGTTTTCGGGTTGCTAGGAGTCGTGATGTGGTACTTCATGCTGAAATCCGGTGTGCATCCGGCCGTGGCTGGAGTCCTTCTGGCATTCACGGTTCCTATCAGTCGCAAGGTGAGACCCGACAGCTTCGGGTCTGAGTTCAGAAATTTTCAGAACCAGCCGTTTGAGGATGCCGAGGACGCTATCGAGCGCGCGGAAACGCTTCTGGCGGATGCCCGGAGCCCTTTGCACCGGATGGAGCGCCTGTTGCACCCGTGGGTCGCGTTCCTGGTGATGCCCGTGTTTGCATTTCTCAATGCAGGAGTAGATGTCACCGCCAGCGGGAGCGCCCTGAGCCCGATAGCGCAGGGGGCCTTCTTTGGCTTGCTCCTGGGCAAGCCGATCGGTGTTCTCAGTTTTTCCTGGCTGGGCGTTCGGCTGGGCTGGGCTTCTTTGCCAGGCGGCTCTACCTGGATTGCCATGGCAGGAACAGGGCTTCTGGCAGGTATTGGATTCACGATGTCTCTGTTTATTGCAGGATTGGCCTTCGAAGCGCCGGAGTTACTCGATCAGGCCAAGATTGGAGTCTTGACAGCGTCAGTTCTGGCCGCCGTCATGGGCTTGTGGTTGGTGAGCCGCGCCACGCGCCCAAGTTAAGCCCTGGAGAGCAGTCGATTGGATCAAGCTGGGTAGACGGATTGGTCCATTCGTCGTGATGAGGTGTCTCGCTCGATTGAACGATCGAGCGCACTTCTGCCAAGGCCTCTGTTGGTTGTGGGCACAAAGTCCAACGGATACCGCTGTCGCATGTGGAGAGAGTTGATGCGCATCAGCCGAAGCGAATAGGCCCAAAGCCATTTTACAAAGGCCACAGCAACGGCACCAAGACCAAGCCGATGAGGAATGCGATTACCGTAATCACGGCGCCGTTCTTTACGAAATCCAGAAACTGGTACTTTCCCGGACCGTAAACCATCAGGCAGGCCGGTTCGAAAGGCGTCATGAGCGAAATGGAGGCCGCGATAGCAACCATCATCGCAAAGCCGCGGGGGTTCTTCCCCGCGGCCTCAGCGGCGGCGAGGGCAATCGGCAAGACCAGCAGACCTGCCGCCGCATTGGAAAGTGGCTGGGTCAATAGAACAGTAATCCAGAACAACGTTGCCAGCAAAGCAATCGGCGGCAAACCAGCGGTCAAAGTATGCATCACGGCGGCCACGTAGCCAGCGGCCCCGCTGCTCTTCATTGCAGTGCCCAGAGAGGACATTCCGGCAATCAGCAACAATATTCTCCAGTCGATGTGTTCGTAAGCCTGCTGAGTCGAGAGGCAGCCTGTGAGGACCATCAGCGTCGCTCCCAGCAGAAAGCAGAAAGCCACTGGAATCACACCAGCAGCACTCGCAGCGACGGAAAGGACAAGGATGATTATTGCAAGGGCAGCCTTTCGGCGCCGATACACGGGGACCGCTGTTCCACCAAGCGGAATCAGGTCTTGATGCACTCCCAACGAGCCCACCCTGTCGTCTTCACCCTGAACCAGCAGCGTGTCTCCCGCTTCGAGGCGGATTCTCCCCAGCTTTTCGATCAAGCTTTCACCTTGCCGGTAAATGGCCAGGACATTCAATCCGTAGCGCTGCCGAAACTGGCTTTCCTTCAGCGTCTGGCCAATCAGCTCGGAACGTGGCGCGATGAGCACTTCCCGCATATGCACCTTGTCTGAATCCAGTCCGCCGGCCTTTTCGGGCCGGATCTCCACGTTTGCGGCTTCTTTCAGATGAAGAATGTTCTCCAGCTTACCTTCCAGCAGCAAAAGATCATTGGCCCGAATGTCCTGACGCGGGTGGGGGGCGAGGATACTTCCTCCTTCACGGATAACTCCCACGAGATTCACTTCGAACCGCAACTGCAGCTCACAATCGTACACCGTCTTGCCGGCCAGTTCTGAGGCAGGCGGCACAACGATCTCAGTCAGGAATTCCTTGACGTGGTACTGCTCCGCCAGATCGGCCTGCGTGCGGTCCGGAATCCATCGTCTCCCCACCAACACTAAGTACAGAATGCCGCCGCAGGCGATGGAGACTCCGATCGGAGCAAATTCAAAAATTCCGAAGGGCGCCAGATGATATCTGGGCAGCGAGCTGCTAATGGCAACGTTGGTGGAGGTGCCAATGAGAGTGCAAGTCCCACCGAGGATGGAGCCAAAGGCCAGCGGCATTAGGAATCGCCCCGGGCTCCATTTCTTTCGGCGAGCCACGCCCATCACGATCGGCACGAAGATGGCAGTGGCTGCCACATTATTGATGAATGCTGAAAGAAAGGTTATTCCCACGAGGCTGAACAGGAAAACCCGAGTCGAACTCCGACCGGAGATTTGAGCGATCCAGAGACCGAGTCGGTTTGCAACCCCGGTGTGAACGATTCCTGCCGTCATCACCAGAACCGAGGCGATCATGACGAGTGACGCATCACCGAAACCGTCCAGGGCTTGTTCCGGAGTGATGAGCTTGGTGATCACCAAGGCCACAACCACGAGGAGGGCAACAACCTCCACCGGCCAGAGTTCGCATGCCATGAGGACTATGGTCAGCACCAGGATGGCGAGAACAGTCGCGATTTGGATAGTCATAACATGTGGGCAGATCCACTGGGTTGCCAATCAGCCAAGCCGACTCGTCCGTATGGAGATGGCCCGGTGGTCGTCTCTTGCGAAACGGGCATTCTGCGTCCGAAACCACTTTGCAAAGGACGCATTCATCTCGGGGAGCACGCTGGGCATAGCTCGTTCTCGGGCCATAATTCTACGATCACTGACCCAGGAAATAGACCGCATCGCCGGGCTACGATCTCGGTAGCGGGGATTCCAGCGCCGCAACGTCCCGTGAGGCTGAGCAGAGTGGGCACGAACGATAGCGTGTCGTAGGGTTGCTGAATCGACAGGCTGCGAGGAATGCCGCCGCCCGAAAACATCAGGGTGCCCCGGGTGGATGGGTAAAAAAAGGAACCATGGTTGCCTCCGGGATTGAAGCCGCGAACGTTGAAGTTCCAGTGGTTGGCTGCGAACACCAGCAGGTCCGGTTCACTTGCCCTCCACTGGCGCAGGCGAAATCGTCGGAGAAGGCGCTGTTCGCGAGAAAGAGATGGGTCAGCCAAGCTTTGGAGTTTTTCACTGTCTGAAGTGAAGTGATCGCAAAGACTGATCAGCCCGTTACTATACTGAGTGCGGTGAATTGCTCCAAACCACTCCGCTTCAGAATGCCACTCTTCCAGCCAGTCGGCTCTCGGTTTGACTGGAGGTTGAAGCTCCGGGTCTTCCCACAGTTTCAGCGGAAGATCCGTGAGCCCTCCGATCCGCTGGAATCTCAGGCGCCTGCGCGAGTCTTGCGCGAGATGAGCCACTGGCAGGTACCGGATCCACATCGTACCTAACGCGTCTTGTCTTGAAAGCAGAAGCGCCTGCCGGTCTTCTGATGCGTAGAGCCAAACCGCATCTCGGTCGGAAGCCAGATCGGCTGAAAGTTCTGGGATCAATACTTCGCGAGGAATCCTGATTGCGATGAAGTCGACCGGATAGCTACCGACCCCTGGTTGCACATTGTTGCGAGCCTGCAAGGCCGCGAGACTCTTCAAGTAGTTCACTTGTTGAAAACTTTGCTGCAGGTCCAGCCTGCCGTCAGGCTGAAGAACCATGCCATCCGGATTCGGGCCCACGATGTAGTTCTGCAAGTCGTAAAGCGAATTGTGACTACCGAGGCTTCTCTTAGGAATGACGTCGCCGATTCTAATTTTGCGCGAGTCAAGATCTGCCGGAGAAAGGCTCAGAAGGCGCGTCATACAGCGTTCAAACACTGAATATGCCTGAAGATCGGCATCCAGGCGAGCCTGGAAAGACTTGTTTTGCAGCTCTCGCAGCTTTCGGTTTCCGCCCGGAGGTTTCTGAGAAACCTGAGGCTGGCTGCCAAGGCTTCGCAATGTTGCCAACTCGTCCCGAATTTCAGCAAGTTCACGGCTCCAATCAGGCCGCCGCTGGTTGAGCGTATCGAAAAAGGCATCGACGATGGCTCCTCGCCGGCCGTCCGGAAGAGGTCTTTCCAGTTGCTGAAGCAGGATGTGCAGCCGATTCAGATCGCCGTTACGCAAGTGGATCGCTGCTCTCTCGTTGCCTTCAGAATCGAAAAGAGCTGTCGGATAACTCCCGGACTGACCCTTCAAGTACGCAGAGGCTCGGGAAGCAATGGTTGCGGGAGGAACACGCGGATCAAGCGATTTCAGGCTGTAGTCCATGAGCAAGGGGCGATGGGTAAAAACATGATGTCCTCCACCCTCGGCCTTCACCAGCCAATGGATGAGATTGTAACCCTGACTGTACGTTTTAGGTGAGGCGTTCATTCCATGATCTGACACTAGGACGAGGACTGTATTCTGCCAGAGCGCCGAGTTGCGGATGGCGGACCAGATGCGTCCGATCAGGCCATCCAAATCCTGTAACGCCTCCAGCAGCGCTTGGCGGTTGTTGGATCCATGCGCAACGTGATCAAACTGACCCGTAAAAAAATCCAGGTAGCGAATCTCACGCATGTGCAGACGTGCGATGAGTTCATGCTCGAGTTGCCGAAAAACTTGTTCGCTCATGTCCATGCCACCGGCCCACTCGTCCAGGAGGCGACGCGGGTTTTGTAGAAGAGCTCTGCCCAGCGTGCCGCGCAGAGTCGACCATCGTGTCCCCCGCTGGTAGAGTTGGAAGCTGGTGTAGCGCTGGGACTCGGGGTAAGAGTCCATGAAGAGAGGAACTCCAAGATCGTCCAGAAGCTCGACTCCAGGCATATCAACACGTTTCTTGAAGGCGTAGCCCAGGTGGAAAGAAAAAAAGTTGAGATAGTCTCCCGGCTTCGGGAGGAAGTCTTGCTGCCCAAGTCTGCATAGAGAAATGGAATAGTGGCTGCCAGCTTCTGGGTCCAGGAGGGCTGCGTCGACGTATGCACCCAAATATCCCGTAGCTGATCATTCGCCGGATTGTCATCCCCCAGGGTATCTCTCAAGATGCTGACGAGAGGCACCTCATGAGCTGTGGCAGGATTGTCGCCTCCACTCCTGCCAAATAGCGTCAACAGTTCTGCGCCGCCCGGCACAGCGAGACGCTCGACCCGGACTGCGGAATGGTCGGCGGGCTGGGTACTGGCACTCGCTGGAGTGCTCTGCCAGATTGCCAGTATCAGCAGAACGATATGGAAAAACAACAGTCGCGGCGTCCGGAAGCCGTTGCGGAAGCCAGTTGCACACTCAGACAAAATGGGAACAGCTTGTGTTGGATCACTTCCAAAACGTTGGTTCACTGGTCAGTTCAAGGCTCCGCGATTGCACGATTCTACTAGAATCTAGACTTAGACTAGTCCACCGGTGAAGAAAGGCATCTAATGCACAACGGAACGTTAGCAGAGACCCAGACGCTGTCTTGAGGTATGTTCCCGAGGAGTTGGTGTGGGAGGTCGAGCAAGCGGTCGCCCATGGGCGGCAGTTGCAGGAGTTGATGCGAGAAGCGAGCCAGCGGTATCTGGCGGCCCTGAAGCGGGAGCGGGGCTTGGGCCGAGCGTTTCGGAGAAAGGCGAAGAGGGGATGATCGAACCGCGCTACCGGCAGCAGACGCTGTATGAGCAGGCGCTGGAGAGCTTTATGCCCGACCACAAGAAGTTGCTGTGGGAAGGCTGGATGCTGAAGGTGGATGAGCTGTTGGAGCAGGACGGGCTGGTGGAGATCTTGCATCAAGCCTTGCAGCAGCGGCATCCGAACAGTGGGACGCGGGGAAGGAAGGCGACGCCGGCGGAAGTGGTGTTGCGGCTGTGTAACGCGCCGCGATAATTTGCTCTGAGTTTCTCGCGATGTTTTCAGATAGTTTTTTCAAGCTCTTTTCGGTCAATGGGGCTGTCGGGCTTGGTGGGCGAGTTTTTCAAG
>Ga0187892_10008881_pt1 | contig 13492 bp, 19 predicted proteins | sample MA1701073metaG_FD_139345 | JGI IMG/M metagenome (GOLD analysis project Ga0187892, IMG submission 139345) | Bio-ooze microbial communities from a basaltic lava cave in the Kipuka Kanohina Cave System on the Island of Hawaii, USA - MA170107-3 metaG ...
CCTCCGGTCCGATACTCCCTGCTACGCGCTCGTTCTCTGTCGACATTCGACGCCCTCCTCAGGCAAGGAGGGTGGGGAAATTTCAATGACCACAGATGGGGATTATTGGATGACCGCTGACACCGGGGCGGATGGGCATGCGCTCGAGCCAGTCGGAGAACCGCGGGGCGCCCTGGTTGAGCGCGGCCTGCACGTGGGGCTGGGCGGTCAGGGCGGCCTGCGTGTTGTAGGCCGAGTGCCAGAAGGCCCAGGCCAGGAAGCGCAGCTCGAGGGCGCCGCCGTGGCGCACGCTCGACTCGTGGGCGTCGGCGCCGCTCATGTTCGGGATCATGGTGGCCAGGCCCTCGGGGCCCAGCGCGGCCAGGGCGGTCTGCGTCCAGCCGGACCAGGAAGTCCCGAAGGTGCCCACTGTGCCGTCGCACCACTCCTGCTTGCGGAGCCAGGCGACGGTGTCGGCGCCGTCCTCGGCCTCGGGGATCAGGAAGTTGACGTCGCCCTCGGAGCCGAAGCAGCCGCGGCAGTCCTGGTTCACCACCACGTAGCCGCGGGCGGCGAAGAAGCGGCACTGGCCGGAGGTGGCCTCGGTCTCCACCTTGTTATAGGGCGTGCGGTGCAGGAGGACGGGGCGGCGGTCGTTCAGGGGGCGGCCATTGCGGGCCGGGCGGTAGACGTCGGTCGCCATGCGGACGCCGTCGCGCATGGGGAGCATGACGTTCTCGGTGAGGTGTACGTCGTGCTCCGGGCGGGACGGCCGGGCGGCGGGGTCGAGGGGCTTCATGCCAGCGATGGCTCCTGTGGGCGAGGCGTGGGAACTGGGACGCGGCGCACGTCCGAGGGAGTCTGCCACAGGGCTTCGCCACCCGTCCAGCGTGTGTATCGCAACCGATTCAGATTGACGGACGCTGTGCCCTGCCGTATCAACGGCTAGCGAACTCGCATTCAAGAAGGGGACAGTATGCGGGCAAACTCGCTGGCAAAACGATTCGACCAAGGCCGTTGGCCACAGGCGGTCCCGCCGCACTCCGCTCATCACCTGATGGTGCGCCGTGTGCGGCCGGTTACCGGGCGCCGGGTCGCTTCGCGCTACGGTCTCCTGGCGCACTATCTGCCGGCTACCACGCTCCCGGCCGTCGTCGCCCAGGCAGCCCTCGGCGGCCCAGGAGGGACATGGTTGACTCCTACACCCTACGCGGGCTGCGTTGCCCCCTACGACCTTGGATTGAGGAGCCCCCGCGACCTCTGTATGCTGGTTGACGTCAGCCGCCTTGCGCACATGTGGGGACCTGGAACCGCGATACCGTCGAATCTCTTCCCACGATCTGGAGAGGGGGCGCCATGGAATTCTTCGTGCCTGGGCCGGTCCCACTGCAATACGTTCGCGCGGTGATCCGTCTCCACACGTGCGGAGACCCGATCTGATGGACTGGCTCGTTATTCTCTCGAAGGTGGTGACCCAGGCGTGCAAGCAGGGGGACGTTTCATCCCCGGACGTGGCAGGAGCTTCGGATGGGGACGGCTGGATCTGGCGCTGGGAGCTACCCCGGCAGGCGACTGACGCATATCGGGGAGATGTCACGCTGGTCTTCAAGCTCGATGCCTTTGGCGAGCGCCTCCTCCCCCAGCTTGTCGCGAGCGCCCGGTCCCAGAAGACGACCGACGCCTGGACTCAGAGCTATCCCCTGGCCCACCTCTCGATCCGCGATATCCGGGCCCACCGCGGCGACGCTCTGACCTTTGAGGGCACGCTGGCCGCTCAGCTGAGGGTGTCCTGGCAGGACCTTCGGGAGCGTGCGCCCCGTCTAGGCGAGATCGGTCAACGTCAGGCGGACGCTCTGAGGAAGCTCGAAAAGCGGGGTCTCAGGATCACGTAGTCGGCCTCTCCGCCGACAGTAGTGCCCGGTGTCCTTACACCGTAGCGAACTAGGGTTCCACCGCTCCGCCATGGTCCACGAGCTGGACGCCGCCGAGGCCGACCCAGGCGATCTGGTCTCGTCCCTCGTCGTTCCCGACCAGGCGCTGCGTGACGGTCCGGCGCCCGAGCTCGTTTGCCTGGATTCGGCCGCGGGTGTCAGACAGCACGCCAAGGATTGGATCGAAGCCAGGCTCGCACGCGGCATCTCGCCGGGAGATATCCTCGTTCTGGGTCACAACCGACTTGGAATGGAAAAACTCGCCGATTGGCTAGTTGCACAGAAGATTCCGGCTTCATTCCTGCCGGACCGAAGGGTCGATGGGACCGTCGGCGTCTCGACCATCCACAGCTCGAAGGGCCTGGATGCGGGGCACGTGTTGATCCTGAATGCCCACGAGCTGGACGGCCTGAGGACGCAAGAGGAGGCCCGCCGGCTCCTCTATATCGGCATGACGCGCGCACGGGATGAGCTCGGCATCTCCTTCGCCCGTCCGTCGTGGGTCATGGACGAGCTGTCCCGCGCGCTGCAGGTTGAACGTCCTTCCTGATTTCCGTCGTCACGTTCATTCGCGCTTGCTGCGTCGCTCGGGGAGACCGGCTGGCGGGACGCATCGCGAATGAATAGAATGGGCTCCGCGCACCTCATGTGGACGGTACTCGGGCTGGTCGGGTATGTCGGCCTTGCCATCGCCGGGTGCGCGACCGTGGCCGGGCATCTCCCGCCCCCACACCCCGCGCGCGCCAGCGGGCACTTCCAGGCTGGCGTGGCCCGAGTCGACATCACGCCGGCGCCCGGCTTCCCCATGGGTGGGCACTCCAAGGTTGGCAAGACCTCGATCGGCTACTGGACGCGCCTGTTCGCCCGCGCCTTCGTGCTCGAGGACGCGTCTGGCAACACCCTCGTGCTTGTCTCGTGCGACCTCTGGTCGGTGCCGGCCGGGCTCGTTGATCGCGTGGCCGAGATCCTACTGACGAGGGAGGAGACGCGCTACATCGACCGGGACCAACTCATCCTGGCCGCCACCCACACGCACCACAGCCCGGGCAACTTCTCGACGTCGGCCTTCTACAACACCTTCGCCTCCCCGTCCGTGGGGTTCGATGCCCGGCTGTTCGAGTTTCTGGCGCAGCGGATCGGGCAGTCCATCACCGAGGCGGTGCGAGCCCGGCGTCCAGCCACCGTGTCCTATGTGGTGTCGCCGCTCCCCGCCCTGACGCGCAACCGCAGCTTGCCCGCCTTTCTCCTGAATCGCGACCGGGAGGAAATCGGCGAGCGCGGGGTGGATCCGCGGCTCGCCGGGCTGTGGATACGCGACGCAGGCTCGCCGGAGCAGGTTCTTGGCGTCGCCGCCTTCGTGGCCATGCATCCAACTGTCCTCGGGCGGGCAGTGCCCGTTTACTCGGCCGATCTCTTTGGCGTCGCCGCGAACTACGCCGAACGCCTGCTCAACCTCGAGTCGCCCGGGGCCGTCGTCGCCCTCTTCAATGGGGCGGAAGGCGATCTGTCCATGACCTCGAGGCATGGGGATGTGAGCGCGGCGCGGGAGCTCGGAGGGCGTCTCGGGCACGCCATCGTGGCGAACCCGGCTCGCGACCGCGTGGACGGCATCATCCGCCACCGCGTGGCGCGACAGCGCCTCGCCGGGCAATGCCTCGAGGGCGACGACGCCGTCTGTACGGCTGACTTCCCCCTGTACGGGACGGGCGGCCTGGGCGGCTCGGACAGCGATCACTGGTTCCTGTCATGGCTCGGCTGGCACGAAGGCGCAACCGGAAGCGGCATCCCGGGCCAGGGCGCCAAGCGGGCCGCGCTCGGCCCCTTCGGTCGCCTGCTCATGCCGAGCACCGCCCTTCCCGCGGAGGCCCCCCTCGGCGTGCATCAGGTGGGAGGCCTGCTCCTCGTCAGTCTCCCTGGCGAGTTCACCACCGCGATGGGCCGGCGGGTGGCACACGAGGTGGCCGCTTCCGCGGACTGGCCAGCCGCGCGCGTCTTGCTGGTCGGGCTCGCCAACGAGTACCTCTCCTACTTCGCGACTCCCGAGGAGTACTCGCTCCAGCACTACGAAGGCGCGTCCACGCTGTGGGGCCCTCAGGCCGGCCCCCTGCTCGGTCGCCGGCTGGCCCAGCTGGCGGCCACGCTGTCCACGGCGCCCCGCAGGAGCGCGCCGACCGACTTCCATCACCGACCCGGCCTGGCCCGAGTCTTCACGCTGGCCGCGGCCGGTACGCGGGCGGACGCGCCCCGCGCCGAGATCGAATCGCTGCTGCGGGATGCCGAGCCCGGCCGACGGCGGGCTGACCCGCCGACCTTCTGCTGGGACGACGTGGTGCCCGCGATGTCGGCCGAGGCCCGCGTGACGCCGCGGGTGACGATCGTCAAGGCCTCCGCGCCCGAGACATTCTCGCCGCTGTTCGTCGACGGCATCGCGGAAGACGACGGCGGGGTGAACTTCGTGACGGTGGCGGGCCTGGCGCCCGCGTCGAACGGCACCGCCGAGCCTCACTCCAGATGGTGCACGATGTGGCTCGGCGCCCCGACGGCAACCGAGCCGCTGCACTTCCAGGTCCACACACTCCGAGGCGCGACGGTGACCTCGCCGCCAATCCCGCCGCCGACGCGGTGATCGCGTACGTCACCGTGGTCCCTGTTTTGCGTCGCCACGCTCATTCGCCCTTGCTGCGTCGCTCGTAGGAGAGGGCATACGCGGCCGACCGGGCCAGCAGGATCGGATCGCTCGAGAGGTCGATGCCGTCCGTCCGGTTGGTGGGATCGAAGATCAGGCGCCGCTCGTCGCCCGCGCTCGTCGGGGAGATACCCGTGATCTCCAAGCGCCCGAGCTCGACCAGGGGCCGCCCCTCGGGCCACAGCGCGGTGACGTCGTCCGTCGGGTCGCCGGCCTCGGCCACTTGCAGGAGCAGCCGGAAGGCCACCGGGGCGGTCCGCAGCCGGCCGTCCAGCTCGTGGCTCAGGAAGCTCGCGCTCCGCTTGCCGGCGTCGTCCGGGGAGAGGAAGGCCTCACCGGCCTGCGGCACGAAGCGATAGCGGCCGAAACGGCTCGTGCCATCCGCGGCGGTGAAGCGGAAGGCGTGTTCGGCAAAGTAGGTCACCTGCCCGTAGCTGGCCGGCACGGGCCGCTTCATCAGGCGCTCGACGAAGCCGCGGGCGGCGGGATGGCTGGCGAGAAAGCGCGGAAGCGCTTCGGGGTCGGGCCGGCCGGTGGCCGGCACCGGGAGCTGCGCCCGCAGGAACTCAAGCAGCTCCTCGGGCGTCCGGGCGACGAACCCTTCGACCGAGTTGGCGAGGATGTCGGCGCTCTTGCCGTCGCCGAGCTAGAACTTGACCGCCATCGAGCGCACGTTGGGGGCGCCGTCGTGCACCTCGGAGTTGCCGTTGGAATTGGCGAACCGGATGACGGTCGGCACCGGCTGCCCGGCGAAATGGCGCGCCCGGGTGACGCGGGGGGCGTCGGCCGACGCGCGAAACGTACCCGAGCAAACGAGGCCCTTGGCGTGGACGGGACGGAAGCCCGGATGTGGGCCGGCCAGCATCCTCATGGCGTCGACGATCTGACGGATGACGGGTTCCGGTGTCGCGGATGCAGACATGGGCGCGTCTCCTTCCCGCTGGTACTATACCTGGACGGAAGTCTCGTCGGCCCGGCCCGTTGAGAGTTTGAGGAGAGCGCCGATCATGGCGAAGCCCTCGCCACCGCCCCAGTTGCGAGCCGGGGATGTTGTCGTGCTCCGCCAGAGCCAGGAGCACGTCGAGGGCGAGATCATCACGGTCGTGGGGGATGGCCGCTACAAGGTGCGCTGGCTGACGGGATCCGACTATCAGAATCGGGTGACGACCGTCACCACGGAGGAGGTTCGCAAGAAGTGAGCTACCCGGAGCCGCCGTCCTTCCAGGTGAAATCGGTGACGCTGATCCGGTAGCTCGCGCCGCCTGTCTTCAGGGCAACCACGAAGGGGGCGCGGCTCAATGCCGGGACCGCACCGACCACGAAGCCGTGGGCACGGTCAGTGACCTGGCCATTGCCGTCGAGCGTCTCGACGAGCAGCCGTACACCCATCGCGGGCCGCATGTAGTCGTTGACCACGTAGCCCTGGACCTCGGGGCGGCCACCGCGCGTCTGGCCCACCTCCCAATCCAGCCGCAGCCGCGCGTCGATGCCAGACGGACTGATCGTGGCCAGCGCGCCGTGCGTGCCGCCCAGGATGAGCAGCAGCGCCCCCAGGATGATCCGGTGTGGTCTCGTCATGGCCGCCTCCTCCAATTCCCCTCGCCCTGGAAGCCTACACCTAAAGCGCTCGCTCTTGTGAGACACGCTATAGTCGACCAATGCCCTCCGACGAGACCTCGATCTGCCGCGCATGCGGTAAGCCCATCGAAGAAGACGCGGCACGCTACCGCACGCCGGCCGGCGATACCCATGTGTACTGCCGCAAGGAGCCACGCGTCCTGGTGATCGAGGGTGACGCAGCGCTCCGCGAGTCTATCGTGGGCATGGTGACGCGGATCGGCTATCTCGCGGACGACGCCGCGAACGGCGAAGAGGCCATCGAGCGCTTACCCCCATACCCCTATGACGTGATTCTCTGCGCCCTTCGCATGCCGGCGATGAACGGCCTGGCCTTCTATCGAGAGGTCCGGAGGCGATATCCGGGAGCTGGCTCACGGGTCATATTCATGACCGCCCACGCCGAGCTCCAGGAGTATGCCCCCTTCCTGACGGATGTGGGGGCGCCGGTTCTACGGAAGCCATTCTCCATCGAAGAGCTTCGTCTTGCGATCGCCAGCCCAGGAAAGGACAAGCCTTCCTGAGCGGACGCCGGCCCCTCACCCTGCCCTCTCCCCGGAGGGGAGAGGGAGAGTAGTGCAAGGTCGTCGGCTTCACGTTCGACCTTGCGGTTGATCTGCGTGGTCACGTCGAAGGTGCCCCACTGATCTCCGTCGTCACGCAGTGGCGAGTGGGGCCGGGCCGTTCAGCGGCCCCCGCGCCTCGCTGGCTGAACCCCGGGGTGCCGGCGGCGGACGTCTCGCAGGGCGCCGGCTTCCTGGTCCGATCCGACCAATCTTGAGATCACAGACTGTGATCTCAAGACCACGGCCTGTCATGTTCTGTCGACTCTTGCGCTCGCCGAGCATGCTGGATACGAGCAAGTGTGCAACGTTTCGCGATCCTTGGCCGAATCACCGACGTGCAGACGATCGCGGTGGGCTCCGCGATTCATGAGATTCGTCGTCTAGAAAGGGCTCATGGCAGGGGCCGCTGGTTGAAGAGGAAGGGGCGAGCACGAGTACGTCTGGACGATGGTACTATCTGTCTCGCAGAGGTTCACTGGTATGAAGCGCGTGGCATTGGAAAGAAAGATCTCGAGCTCAAGAGGATCCTCGAAGAGGATTGACCCGATCGAGCGTCAGGCCCGGTCGCGATACGTCCTCTGCGTGAAGAACCGAGGCTATACTGCGTCGCTGGAGCGGCGAAAGATCTACCGGCAGCTCAACGATCTTCGCGCAAGCCGGCATGGCCTCATTCGGGTGGTCGATGAATCAGGCCAGGACTACCTGTATCCAAGCAGCTACTTTGTCTCTATCGCAGTGCCGAAGCCAGCCCGACGCGCCCTCTCCGCCGCACGTTAGCCGCGACGTTCACCCGTGGCTCATAGGCTTTCCTGAGCGGGCCCCGGCCCCTCACCCTGCCCTCTCCCCTCAGGGGAGAGGGAGAGTGGCGAGGTCGTGGGCTTTGCGTTCGACCTTGCGGTTGATCTGGGTGGTCACGTCGAAGGGGCCCTCGATCAAGCCCCAGCTGGCCATCCATTCCCAGGCCCAGCGGGCTTCGTCCTCGGGAATCGGGCCCGGCTCCTTCAGCTGGATGCGGCCCAGGTCGAAGTCCTCGGGTCGGAGCGCGGCCACCTCGGGGTGGCCGGCCCAGTCGCGGATGAAGTAGGAGACGTACCGGCGCTTGTCGGCGTTGATGCGCCGGACCGCGCGCGTGATCCCCCGCAGGAGGGCGGCGTACGCCTCCGTGCTCGCGTCGGGGGTGGCGACCCAGGTGCCGTGAAAGAACGTAGTCGAGACCAGGCGGCATCCCGCCTTCTCGGCCACCGTGATCCAGGGCTCCTGCAGCACGGTCGCGTCGAACTCGCCCCGCATCAGGCCCGCGAAGCGCTCGGCGGGACTCGTCGCGGCGGGGCAGCTGGTGACCGCCTCGCGCGGCATCGCGCCCTCCAGCATCTGCAGGCCGGCGTAGGCGGTGCCGTTGCCGTAGTCGAGGGCCACCTGCTTGTGGGCCAGCTCCTGCGGCGTGAAGACCGTGGAGGTCGGCGGGACGACCAGGGACGCACAGACGATCATCGCGCGCCGTCCCACCTGCAGCGCGCCGACCGGACTTTCCGCCACCCGGCGGTTATTGCCGCACTCTCAGGCCTGGAACATCTGCGCGGCGCCCCGCGCCTGCAGCTTGCCCTGGTTCGTGGTGGGCTTCGAGGGCGTGCCTTCCGCGGCGGAGCGGATCTCGTCCGGCGGGAGCGCGGCGATACGGAGATCGAGTCCCTCCGCCTCGAACAGCCCCTCGTCCCGCGCGACCAGCACGTCGAGACCCATGAACGCCATCACCCGCTCGATCGTCATCGTCATCGCCATGGCAGCCCTCCTCTTGATCACGAAACAACACGAGTCTGTGAGCGCCGCGGGCCGGTTGTCAACGCCGATCCGGGCGGGCCCCTCACCCTACCCTCTCCCCGGAGGGGAGAGGGAGAGAGGTCAGCTCGGGCGCACGAACGCGGCGGCGAAGGCCTCCAGGGCCTCCCAGTCGTAGGGGCCTTCGCGGAACGCGATGCAGAGCCGCGTGTAGCCGAGCGCGCGGAACTCGTCCACCATGGCCCGCGCGTCCGCCACCGTGCCGCGCAGGTGGCCGGTGCGGGCGGCGCGTTCGGGGCTGCCGCCCCAGTGCCGGCGGAACGCCTCCTCGCCGCGCGCCGCGCCTTTGGCGTCGGCCCCGAGATAGAAGCCCAGATTCACGGTGCGCATGATCGTCTTCGGGTCGCGCCCTTCCTTCTCGCACCACTGGTCGAGGACCTGGCCCAAACGCTTCCAGTCGTCCGGGCCGATATAGGCCCCGTTCCATCCGTCGGCGTACTTCGCGGCGGCCCGGAGCGTGCGCTTCTCGCCGCGCCCCCCGATCCAGATGGGGATCCGGGGCTGGAGCGGCTTGGGCTTGTTGGGGGCGTCCGTCACGCGGAAGTGCTTGCCCTCGAAGCTCGCCCGCCGCTGCTCCGGATCCAGGAGGAGGCGCATGATCTGGGCGTACTCCTCGAGCATGTCCTCGCGGGGGCCGATGGACGGAAACGGGAAGCCGAAGGCCTTCGCCTCGACGTCGTGCCAGCCGGCGCCGAGCCCGCAGTCGACGCGGCCGTTCGACAGATGGTCGATGGTGGTGAGCGACTTGGCGAGCAGCCCGGGATTGCGGTAGGCGACGCAGTAGACGCCGCTGCCCAGGCGGACGCGCTGCGTGTCCATGGCGGCCGCCGTCAGGGTCGCGATCGCCTCGTAGCAGTCCATGTCGCCTCCGCGCGGGGGTGACTCCTGGAAGTGGTCGGACACCGAGAACCAGTCGAAGCCCTTGGCGTCGGCGAACTTCCACAGCTTGCGCATCTCGCCGAGCGGACCACCCATGTGGCCGATGTGGATCCCGAACTTCATGTCTTCCCCCCTTGTCGGTGGATCAGCTAGACGGTTGCCCGGCCTCGAACATACCGCGGATCTTCCCCATTGGACCTAAGACCTAGAAATTCGAGATCGGAGAGGATCGCGGTTAGACTGGGCCATGAAAACAAACACCATGCGGCCTAGCACGGCTCCGCCTCTGTACCGCCTGGCCTTTGACGATGTTGTTTCTGATCTACTCAAGGTGAAAGCGGCAGCCGATACCTCTCAGCGGGCCGGCCAGAAGACTCAGACGCGGCCGAGCAAAGCGAGGGGCCGGTCAAGACGGAAGGGATGAGCGACGCAGGGCTACGTCAGTTCAGTTCAACTGAGCGCGCAGTTGATGAAGCGTCTTCGCGGCATGCACGTCGCCCGGAGCCGCCCGCACGGCTCCCTCGAACTCCCGAAGCGCGTCCCACCAGCGCCCTTGCTTGAGATAGAGGCGCCCAAGGTTCATGAACGGAAACTGGCGCGGCTCGTAGCGTCTCGCCTGCTTGGCTTTCCCCAGCCAGGGGATGGCCTCGTCGAGCTTCCCCTGCTGCATGAGGTAGACCCCGATATCGTCGTAGGGGTTGCCGAAGTCGGGGTCGATCTCGATTGCGCGGAGGCACTCGGCCGTGGCCTCCTCCAGTCGGCCCTGGAAGCTCAGGGACCAGCCCAGGAAGGTGTGGGCCTCCGCCGTGGGGTGCACCGCGACGGAGCGTTCGTAGTGCTCGATGGCCTGGTCGAGCTCCCCCTCCATCTGGTAGCGATAGGCCGCCCGCCAGAGCGCCGTGGCCCGTCTCAGGTCGTCTGACTCATCCACCCCTTCACTCTAGCGCCGAGGCTTCCACTCGCCCAGTGGACTTTGGTCCATGGGCCCTTCCTGCGGCCGCCGGCCCGAGATGAGGCGCGCGGCGACGATCGACAGGATCAGGATCACGGAGACCGCTGGCCACCGGAGCGCAAGGCGCAGGATTCCCGCGGCCGCGATGCGGCTCGCGAGAATGTTCATTCTCCCTCCAATGTCGAGCGGGAGAACGGCGACGATGCGCGAGTATGACCCGGGGCGTAAGAACTACTCGGTAGGTCTTCCCCGACCCGGCCTGCCTCCGAAGCCCCCACGCGGACCTTCTCCCGCGCGCTCCCGAGCCGCGAAGAGAGTTGCGCCTTCGCCTGGTCGAGCAGGGTCTCGGACCTCTGTTGCACCGTCCGGAGCAACTCCTCCGCCTTCTCCCTGGCGGGTCCCGCGTTGCCCTTCGCGTACTCACGGATGGGGTCGCGGTACTTCCACACCACCAGCCCGGCAATTGCCGCCACAACGAGTCGTCCCAGCATGTGCGTCCTCCTTGAAAGGTTTGGTCTCACGTTCGGTGCAGCATCTCGCGTGCCAGACTCGAGGTGACATTGCACCCATGGTTCTCTAAGATGGCGCGAGGCAACCTATCGGAGAGGAATGGGACTCGGAATAGCTCGGGCGGCGGGCCCGAGCAAGAGGAGGAATCCGGATGGCGCGTGTGTGGGTAGACTACTTGATCGCAATAGGATGGGGCGTTGTCGGTGCCGTATCGATGGCCTTCGGCCTGGCGATTCTCCTGAAGGTTTTTGACTGGCTGACTCCCATCGATGAGTGGGAGGAAGTCAGGAAGGGGAACATCTCGGTCGCCATTATTCTGGCCGCGGTGATCCTTGCCCTGGGGATCGCGATCGGTTTTGCCATCATGCCGGTTCCGGCCGCCCGATAGTACGAAGGTCGGCCGGCCGAGCGGGCGCGGGGGTTGGGGCGCCGTCCCACGGCGCCGGCCTCCGGGCTAGGCCGGATTCGGGCCCTGGAGTATCGCGCGTATCGTCTGTTCCAGGCGTCGCACGCGGCGCGACAGGATCGTGAGGATCCGCCGCATCAGCTCCGGGGTCTCATCCAGCAGTCGCCAGAAATGGGAGCGATCCACGACAAGCAGGCGGAGATCGGTGGCCGCCACGATTGTCGCGGATCGGGGCTCCCCATCCACCAGGCTCATCTCGCCAAAACAATCCCCTGGCTGTAACTGGCCGCCAGCCCCGACCGGAGTCCGCACTGCCGCCGTCCCGTCTATGATGATGAAGAATGAATCACCCGCGTCGCCAATCTGCGTGATGACAGCTCCCGCCGGAGCGTCGACGATCCTCGAGTGCTCGGCGACCCGGCGAAGCTCCTCCTCGTTGAACCCGCTGAAGAGCGGAACTCGCTGCAGATGCCGTAGCTGCGCATCGCCGGAAGGCTCGGCCGCGCCAGCGTATGACTCCTCGGCTTCATCCGGATCATGGAAGGGCAAGCGAATTCGTGGGTCGATCTCCATGGCCGCCTCCTTCTAGCACTGGCACTCGCTACAGGAATCCAGGAGTCTGGTACTCACAATATCCGTCCAGTATGTTCGGACGCCACCAGCCACCCTGCCGCTCGCAAGTGGCCCTGAGCTCTTCAGGCGTATACAGTGCCGGGCGCGGAGGGCCGCTGCAACTGACCAGAATGGCCAAGACCGAGCCAAGGAGGAGCCCCCGGCTCAACGCCATCGTCGGCATTACGCGAACAATTTGACGGCCCACTCTTACAACTCTACGGCGGGCAACCGGGCGGCGAGTCAGAAGGATAGTCTCGTGTCGGTAACGCTTACCCGGTCTTCCGGGTACATACTAGCCTACTATTGGCAATGTTTCTCCGCGTTTGCGGTTAGGCACACACCTTGCGAATCCGGATCGTAAGAGCATGAAGCGCATCTTGATTGTTGATGACGACGACAATGTAAGAGAGGCGCTCTCGGCCATTCTGAGCGAGAGAGGCCGTGCCGTGGATACTGCCCGCGACGGGATCGAAGCCATCGCTCTGCTCGATCAGAACGACTATGATGTGATCCTCAGTGACCTGAACATGCCGGGCCTCGACGGCCCCGCCCTCTACGAGGCACTTCGGGCCATGCGCCACACGACCACGGCTCCGCGCGTGATCTTCATGACCGGCGATGTCGCACGAAGGGGCTACGCCGCCTTTCTGCAGGGGAACACCGAGCCGATCCTGGAAAAGCCGTTCAGCCTAGACGTCGTTCGACACCTGGTGAATGTCCTGCTGAACGAGCCGTAGCCCTAGACTTCTTCGGTTCCGCCGAGAGCGATCTTCCAGAACCGCGGAGCCGAACGCGCGCCCGAGGTCGTCCGAGCCGAGCCATCAGCGCCCGCACGTCTAAGCTCCTCTGCTTCTTGACGAATTCGCTCCAGCTCACGTCTCAGCGCAGCGTTCTCCCGGGCGAGGTCCATCAGCTGGTGCATGGCTGTCCTCCCTGCCCAGATAGCAAGACGTCGGCCAGTAGGGAAAGCGGGCCAAATGCGCTGGAAGTGACCGATATGGAGCAAGCCGTGGCTGCTCCGACCGGAGGTTCTTACACGGACACCCCCCAAGAACTTCCCTGTGCTACGGTTGGCGCGACAGCTCGCCATCACCCTCGACACGGAGAGGACCGCATGCCCGAGCCATCCGCGCGCTTCACCTTGATCACGGCCGCCCGTCTCCTCGACGGCACCGGAACGGCACCGATCGCCGAGGGGGCCGTGCTCATCGAGGGTGACCGCATCGTGAGTCTGGGCGGCGCGGCTCAGGTCCGCGTTCCGGACGGCGCAACCGTGGACCGGAGAGACTACGGGGCCTCGACGATCCTGCCCGGGCTCGTCGACGCGCACACCCACCTGGTCGCGCCGGGCGACGGCACGCTCGGCGACGATATCGCGAAGGAGGAGGACGGCATCCTGCTCCTCCAGGCGGCGAAGAACGCCCGCACCCTGCTCCACTCGGGCGTGACGACGCTCCGCGAGAACGGCGCCAAGGGCAAGGTGGCCTTCTCGCTGCGCGAGGGCATCCGTCGCAA
>Ga0187892_10008882_pt1 | contig 13492 bp, 1 predicted proteins | sample MA1701073metaG_FD_139345 | JGI IMG/M metagenome (GOLD analysis project Ga0187892, IMG submission 139345) | Bio-ooze microbial communities from a basaltic lava cave in the Kipuka Kanohina Cave System on the Island of Hawaii, USA - MA170107-3 metaG ...
AACAGCCGGGTTGCGAACGTTCATCCCCGCAGCGTCTGAGTCTCCAAGCATTCCACCCCGCGCCATTTCCCCGAACGCATAGCTGAAGGCGCTGGTGACGGCCCCATTCGCAAACTTGCCGCCACTCAGCACAGACGCCGTTCCGCCCACGACCGCTGCGGCGGCGATCTGCTCAGCGCGCGACCCTAGATTGTTGATTCCTCCTGCGAACGCCTTCGTGACGCCTGCTGCCGCGAAGCCATGACCAAACTGGCCACCTTGCAGCTTGGTCATCACACCGCCGGCGACTCCGTGTGACACGACGGCAGCCGCGTAGCCCGCTGCATTTAGCTCCGTGCCAAGGACGTGTGTGCCTTTCGTCGCCCAATCGCCGGCGTTCGCAAAGGCGGAGCCTATTCCGTAGAAGACCGCCGCGCTGAATGCCCCCCAAAGTCCGCCTTCCAGACTGCCCGACTGGACCGCCCCCGCCGCGAAACCGGCGACAATAGTCGTTGTGAGGCTACCCGCCCCGAGGTAGTAGCCAACCTGCGGCGCCCAGATCGAGATCGCAACTGCGACGATAGTCCGCCAGTTTTTCCCGACGAAACTCAACCCGGATGGATCCGTGAGCGACAACGGGTTGTTGAGGACGTACGTGTATCGGTTGAGGTTCTGCGCGTTCTGCGGCTCCTGCACGATTGGATCGGGCGAGAGCATGCGTCCTAGCGTGGGGTCGTACAGTCGCCCGTTCATGTGAACGATGCCGGCGTCGTCGACGTGCTCGTGCCCGGTGAAGCCGCGATTCGTGCTCGGTGCGCTGTAGCCTGCGATCGCGTCGCGCCAGACGCCAGCGTTCGCGGCGACACGGCGCGTGCCGTGCGCATCGAACGACAGCTCTTCGACGATGGTGCCGTGCTCGTCGACGATCTTGTCGGGTGAGCCGAGGTGATCGGTGAGCTGGTAGCGGTGGCGTCGCGCGAGGACGGTTCCTGCCGCGTCCTCGGTTTCGATCACGACGAGGAAGCCGCCGATGAAGCGCTTCCGCTCACGCGTGCCGTCGCTTCGCGAGACCCACTCGACGTTACCGATGTAGCGCGTCGTCGTGGTTCCCGCCGTGCCCTGATCGATTCGTTGGTAGCGACCGCCCGGCCCGTATCGGAACCATGTCGCTGAGGAGGACCCGACACGGATTTCATCCGCCAAACCATCGCCGTTGTAGCGGACGTAACGACTCTGAGCCGGATTCGCCGTGTTCGCCGCGACCGTCTGGTTGCCGGCTTGATCGTAGTCGTAGTTGATCACGCCACCGGCAATCGCGCGGCTCTGAACGGCGTGGGGGCTCGCGCTCTGATCAACAGGCACGTTGCACCCCGAGGCGCCGTCGTACGCGTACGTGTACCCGTTCTTTGAACAGACGTTCCCTAGCTTGTCGTAGCCAAGATCGATCGACGTGAACGGCTGAATCGGATTGACGAGGGCCAGTCCGCGGACGTTGGCGCGGCGCAGCCGATTGAGTCGGTCGTAGATGAATCGCTCTTCGAGCTCGGCACGCAGGTCTTTCCGATACTCGAGGTTGCCCTGTGCGTCAAACGCGTAGGCCAGATCCTGGCGCAAGTCGATCAGCGCACCACTGGCTGTTGCGGTGCCCGTGCGAATCGACTGCAGGCGCCCGGTGGTTGAGTCGTAACCCTTGTGACGCGTGATTCGCGCGTTGCGATGCAGCCGATCGCGCATCGCCTGACTGCGCGCGTCGGTTTCGAAGAGCTCCCAGTAGACCGTTCCCGGATTCACGCCGTCGCGGATGCGCCGCAGGTACCCGTGCGACGAGTACATGTGTTCGGTGGTCGCACCTGTCGCGTCCGTGTTCGTGGCAACACGCCCGAGCAAGTCGTATGTCGTTTGAGTCTGACGTTCCGTTTCGCCTTCGCCCGGTCGCGTGCGTGTCGTGGACGGTCGTCCGAGATGATCGAACGTGAACGTCTGCACGAAGGTGTCTTGCGTGTACCCCGCACCGATGGTGTGGCGGCGCTCGAGTCGGCTCGCCTGGCCCTTTACATTGGCGCTAAGGTCGTAGGTCGTGACGTCGACGGCCCGCGATGCCCCTATGGCCAACGTCGGGAAAGCCAATTGGCTGTTGCTGGCTGAATCGAAGCGGATTGCGCTTGTGGTTCGCGCAGCGCATGAACCCGGTTCCGTGCGCTGGCGCCAGATGCGCCCGAGTGCGTCATAGTCCTTGACCGTCGCGAAGCCTCGTTCGTCCTGGTGGCAGATCAACTCACCGGCAGCGTTGTACGCATAGTCGATGCGACCCGCGTCTGGATCGTCCTGCTCGATCTTGCGACCGAGCCGGTCGTATCCGATCGTGCTGACGACGTCGTTGGCCGCAGCACCATCGCGGGCATTCCGGCGCACCGAGGTGAGGTTGTCGAGCTCGTCGTAGGCGTAGGCGGCGACGAGGCCGTCGTGGTCCGTCATCGACACTACCTTGCCGGTCGCATCACGGACTTCCGTCTGTTGCATCGTGACCGATTCGCGGACGCCGTTTCCGTCTTCGTCACGCATCAACATCATGCGCGTCGTGGTGGTCAGGCCTGCCAAGGTCATCGAGGACTGAGCCGCCGCGCCAGCGCGATGCTCTGGCAGCGTGATCAGAGTGACCCGGTCGAGTGCATCGTAAGCTGTGATCGTCTCGGGTCGCGACACGCACGGCGCCGGATCGCCCGGTGCTACGCCCAATGACGGATCGTTAGCCGCGACGAAGAACGGTTCGGAGACCCGAGCCGTACGACCGCGCGAATCGTAGGTCGTGCATCGCGCTGCCCACTCGTTGTCGGCGGTCTCGTCGTCGCGGTTGAACGTTTCGGCGAGCGCGAGGAACGAGCGACCCAAGCGGTCGAAGTACGTAACACTGCGCGCGCCACCGAGCACGTAGCTCGTCTGGCGGAAAGCGGCTCCGGCTGGGCATCCCGCGACTCGCGTGCTCGAGTTCGTGCCCGAGCACCAGTGGAACTCCGTCGCACCCGCGGCACCATCCGCTGCCGACGTGGTCTGCTGCCGGCCGAGAATCCCATAGGTCGTCTGGGTCCACATGCCGTTCGGCATCTCGACCCGCGTCGGGTTGCCGCGTACGTCGCGCGCGGTGACCCGCTCGAGCGGGCCCTGCGCCTGCTGCACAGACGCCGGTGAACCGCCGGCGAAGTAGGGAACCTTCGCACCGATCGCGAAACGCTGCGCGCCGTCGTATTCGCTCAGCGTGTATCGGTGCACGCGTTGCAGCGGTGCGTTGCTGGCGCCAGCCGGGCGCTGGATTACGGATGCCCAGTCCTCGGCCCCGTCGCATTCGGTGGCGGGCACGCCCCGGCTGCAGGTCAGGGTCGTCGTGACGTTCCCGAACACATCGTGGAAGTAGCGCGTCGTGAGCGTCTCGTCGTTTCCTCCATTGGGCTCGACATGCTCTGCCGTCAGCAAGCCAGTCACCGCCTGGCTCGACGTTTCGTACTCGAACGTCGACTCGCGATCACTCTGAGCCGTACCGCGAATCTGCGTCACGACCGAGCGTGTCATGCGACCGAGACGCCACGCTCCCCGGCTCTGACTGGATGCGGCGTACTCCGCCCGCGTGATCGTGCGCTTGATGCAACTCGAACCGCAGCGTGTCTCCCACGCACTGTCCAGACGCGCGTTCGCCTGTTGCCGCAGTGCGTCCACGCCGACGTAGGCAGCGCCGGCTGCGATCCCGACCTCATTCCGCAGCAGATTGCCGTCGCCGTCGTAGTCGAACGACGTCACGGTTTCGGTCAAGGTGTTCGCGTGAGTCCCGAGGGTGTCGACGTCGTTCGCGGCCTCGAAGGACGAAACTACGTGTGGGAAGCGCGCGAGCACGCCCCCTGACCCCGCGGTCGCAGTCGATCCGAGACGGTTCAGCGCGAAGCTGATCAATCGCCAGCTCGGGGATTCCGGCTGCGACGTGTTGTTTGTTGCGCCGGCGGTGTAGCAGTCCGGAAATACGCCGCTGGGATTCTGCGGATCGTGCGGCTCGGGTCCCGCGATCCGGCATTCGCCCGGTACGTACCTCGTGGGAACGAGATACTTCCGGGTCTCGAGCGGCATCCCGACGAACGGGAAGGCCTGCTCGTACTTCGTGATGCTGACGATGTGCTGATTCGCGAAGTTGGGATCGATCGAACGGATCTCGCGGAATCCGAGCAGCCCGCGACCACCGCCCTGCACACGAGCGCCACGGTACTGGTAGTACAGCTTGCTCGTTGAATTCCAGTCAGCGATCGAGGGCGCGTCGCTCTCCACCATCGACACGACGTACATCGGTCCGAGCAGGTCCTGCACCGGTGAGCCGCGTCCCGGTGGCGTCGCCGTGTTTCGAGAACCGTGGTCACGAATGTAGACGGCACCGTTCGTCAGAGGCTGATACTGGATGCGTGTTTCTGCGCCATAGCCGTTCCTGATCGACACCAGTACGTCCTTCGGCTGGTGACGGGTGCCGCCGGCGCCGTTGAACGTGCGTGCGATCCCACGCGAGCTGTCGTAGTTGTCGTTCTTGGCACCGGGTGTCGTCTGCGACTGGCTGTGGCTCGTGTGCTGGCGCGCGATCGCGTCCATGTGGCCGTCGCCGTCGACGTCGGTGAAGAACTGCAGCCAGTACTTCGGGGCTTTCGGTGCGACGTTCGGGATCGGCGTTGATGTCGCCGGATAGCGCCCCTCCTGATCGGCGAGCCGCACGAGATAGGTTGCCTCCGACAAGGCGTGCGTCGGATGGATCAGGTCGGCGCGGCCGTCGCCGTTGTAGTCGGCGAACTGCGCATAGGTCTTCTCATGGACGTTGGTGAGCTGGAAAGCCTGCTTCAGACCGCTCCCTGTGTTCATCAAGACGTTGATCGAGTTGTCGTTCTCCAGCCTGCTCGTGAGGAACAGGTCCTGAAGGCCGTCGCCGTTCGCGTCCGCCGCGGTGGCGGTGAACAACCGCGAACCGCTGCTCAGCGTGCAGTTTCGCTGGCCGTTCTCGGCGGTCGCATGCTGTCGGAACACGACTCGGCCGGGCGTCGCTCCGACGGCCGGTTCGATGCGATCGAGAGCGATGCCGTAGTAGTGGTAACGCTTGATCGTCTGTCCGCCGCCGACAGGCTGGCCCCCGCAATCGTTCGACGGCGCGTACTCCACACCGATGCCGTCCGCGACCTGGGTCGCGGTGCGCGTGGCGGGAGGCGGCGGGCAGGAACCAGGCGGATTGCAAGGCTCGAGATATGTCTTCGTGACCGACAGCAGGAGATCGGCGCGGCCGTCACCATTCAGTTCGGTCGCGCGCGGGAAACGATCGCTGCGATGTCCCGGTTCCGTCAGGGCGATGGCGCACCCGTGAAAGCCGAGGTCCTCCCGGTGTGCCGGCAGCGGCGCACCGCAGTAGTCGGTGCCCGCGACCGTCCATTCGATCGTCGTGTCGTAGGTCTTCGAGAAGCGGAACCCGGATCCGACGCGCTCCTGCAGCTTTGCCTTGAAATCGTCGAGGGTCGCGCCCTGGCGCTGCGCGCTGAAGACGAGATCCGGCAGGCCATCGCCGTTGAGATCTGCCAGCTGCGCGAGGAGGCCACGTGGACTGACCGGAACGCAGTGGTCCGGTGACGCCTCGCAGCTCGGCAGCAGGTCGTTGAGGCTGTCGAATACCGTGCTGCTGGATGTCAGCACCGGATGTGCCGGAAACACGTGCCAGCGCGGCTGCGTTCCCGCAGGCGCTGTCGACGGCGAATCCGCAATGAAGAGATCGTCCCGGCCGTCGGCGTTGAAGTCGAGCAGGAACCAACCGTCGTCGAGGTCGTTGCGGTTCGTCTCGTCGTTGAGGATCTCGCGCGTGCTGCACGTGGGGAGCTGATTGGGGTGGCGCCGCCACACGAAGCGCTTGCCGTTTACGCCGGGAACCACACCGCCGAAGTGGACCCAGATCCGCTGGTTGCAGGCGCCTTCGAGATCGTCGAACCAGACGAGATCGAGCATGCCGTCGCCGTTCACGTCGCCGAGCTTCGAACTGACGTACTTGGCGAAGTCGCTCTCGTTGGTGCCGTTCTCGCTGATCCGACCCTCGTCGATCAGCCCTTCGCTCGCCTGCGACCAGCCGAAGGTGGTGGGCTCGTAGCAGACGGCATTCGCCGTGCCATCTGCGCATTCCTTGAGCGACGTCAGGATGTACGCCCTCGAGCCGGACGCGCTCGGCAGGTACTCCAGGCGATAGCTGCGCACCATCGTCTGGTCCGCGTACGAAGCGATGCGATCGAGCCGCATCGTTTGCGAGACCAGCATCCCGGACTGGTAGCGGCGCGTCGGAACGAAGTCCGGTGCTTCCGGGTTGACGTTGTAGAGGAACTGCAGCCTCGCAAACGTCGGCACATCGGGAAGAGTCTGCCCGGCAGGAGCCTGCCCGAGCAGGTACATCTTGCCGGTGTAGAGCACCTCGCTCAGCACCTGCTCGCCGAAGCCCGCGTTCTTGATGTACTTGAAATCGACGTAGTTGCCGCTCGAGTCCATGCTGCGCGACATTGCCCATGCGATCGCGGGCTGCGGTGTCGTCGGCGCCAACGCAGAGCCGTCATTGCGCTCGAGATACGCATCGGTGCGCGTCACCGTCGGACTCGCCGGATTGATGAACAACAATCCCTCCCAAGCGATCCGATCGCCGTACCAGGCAGTCGTTCCGTCCTTGCGCTGAACGACGAAGTAGTTCGGGCCATGCTGGTTGTCGGGGTTGTACGCACGGACTCGCGCGAACGTGTCGATCTCGGTCCGGTACTCGGAGCCATGTCCGCCGTAAGTACCGGTGACCAGGATCAGTCGCTGCCCGTCCAGGCAGAAACGGTCTGCATCCGTGAACGACAACGGCGGGCTGCTCGCCTCGTTGCCGGGTGTGTCGCCGAAGTCGCCGTGCTCGCGCGTCGCCCGGCAGCGGACGATCGACGACGTGCCACTGATGCTCCAGCCCCGCCCCTTCGGACCATCGCCGCCTTGCGAGCTGTAGCCGAGCGCGAGCTCGGGTTTGACCCCTGCCCGGCCCGGAACCCCGAACAACGGAATCCGATAGGTCGCGCTACCGGATTCGTCGACGTTGAACTCGCCGACGGTTGCGCCGACGCCGTCGGAAGCTGCATCGATCGATGCGGGGATCTGTTGTGGGGTTTCGTGTGCGTCCGCCGAGGAAGAGCTGCCGATCGTCAGCGTGACCGGCTGCGAATCACCGCTGGCAGACGGGCTCGCGTTATCGTACGCGCGAGCAATGACCCGGTGCGTTCCGCCGCCGGGATTCGCCCATACATACTTCCACTCTCCGCCACTCAGCGCGGCCGTGCCGAGCAGGCCTCCGTCACTACCGTCCGAAGCGACGAAGCGGAACTCGAGACTCGAAACCGAGCCGTCGTCGTCACGTGCGGTCGCGCGAAGTTCAATCGGTTCCGCATTACCGTATGTGGATCCCGACGGGGGACCGGTGACCGTGGCTGTCGGCCGCTGGTTGCTGGTCGCCGCGACCGTGATTGTGACCGGCGAGGACTCGCGCGCGGGCGACGGCGTACCGTTCAAATAGACCTTTGCCGTGAGGATATGAGTTCCGAGCGGCGGACCGACCCAAGTCGCTTGGAAGGGTGCACCGTACGCTTGATTGCCATTGAGCGGCGCGCCGTTTGCGAAAAACCGCACTGTTGCCTGTGCAAGTGCCTCACCGGTGACGTCTGCTCGCAGCGGCACCTGACTGCCCGGCAAGAACGTATCGTTGCGCTGGGGGGAGACAAGCTGAACGCCAACGGACGCGCTGGTGCCAAAGCCCACCAAACCGAGCTTGTCTAGGTCATCGACGCCCCGGCGGCTGTTCCAGCCGATGCGCATACGGTAGACGCCGGTCGGCAGTGCGAACTCCGTCGAGCCGAAGAACAGCGGATAGCCTGCGAGCGTGCATTCGTTGTCGTTGGACCTCGTAGCGCTGCGGTCGGCGCGTGCCACGAGGCGGTCGCTCTGGAAGAACTCGATGATCGGCGCCTCGGTCTCGGAGGGAGGCGCGCCTCTGAACTCTCGTGCCTTGCCGCAGATCGCGACCGGTCGCTTCTGCGTCATGTTGATCGTGTAGCTGAGCCACTCGCCGTCCGCGATCCCGGTGACGTAGCAGTTCGTCATGGGTTCGCCGGTGCACTGCACCTCCACGTCATCCCCGCGATGCTTCGCGAAATCCGTCGGTCCGGAAAGCTCGAAGTAGCCCATGCCTTGGCCACCGTCGTCGTAGCGCTCGGCTTCGATCTCGCCGGGCACCAAGTGCGGGGCGCCACCTTCGATGCAAATCGTGTCGCTCGAGTTTGGCGAGGGACTCGGGGGATTGGCGGGAGCCCCACAAGGCACTGGACCGCCGCTCAAAGCAACTAGCGCGACTGGCGCGGTCTTGGGATCAGATGACACCCCCGCCGCGTCGACTGCGATGGCCTGCACGTACTGATAGCTCTCGCTCGTCCACGTAGCGTCCACCGGCACATCGAGATCGTAGCGGTTCGTGCCTGACGTCGGCGTGCTGGCGCGACCGACTATCTGCGCCCCGAGTTTGAAAACCACTTCTCGAAGGTTTCCGTCCGGATCTTCGGCCGTCGCCTGGAAGCGAATCTTCTCGCCGGGTGTCGCAACAAAACCCCAGTAGTAGTTCTCGGGTCCGTTGGAAAAATCCGGCGCAACAGGGCTCACGAGCGTGATCGTAGGCGGTCGGTTCTCGACGACCTGAAAGGTACGCAACGCTGTCCTGGTGCCCGGCGGGACAACGTCGTCCTCGGCCACCGCCGTGATCGTGTAGCTTCCGGCCGACAGGTTTTCCCACGTCGCGCTGAACTCGTCGTTGGACGGCGACGTGTCGGTACTTGTAACCGACTCGCCTGCGGTTCCATCGGGTCTAGTATGCGTCCGCGTGAACTTGACGTGCCTCACCGTTCCGTCGGTGTCGCGCGCCCGTGCGCGCACCGTCACCGTCGCTGGTGCGACGAAACCCTGGTCGACTGCCGGATCGAGCAGTTCAATCGACGGCAACTGATTTGAATTGACGGTGATGGCGACCGGCGCGGAGAGCGCGGACGCCAGATTGGCCTCGTCGAACGCACGGGCCACGATGGAGTAGGAACCTGCTGGTACGTTGTTCCATCGGAACTCGAACGGCGGCGCGTTCGACGAGCCGATGTACGCCGCACCGTTGAAGAACTCGACACGCGTTACCGGACCCTCAGGGTCAGAAGCCGTCGCGCGAAGGAGGATGGATGCGGGCGCAACGAATATCGCCCCGGCGACGGGAGAAACTACCGAAACGGTTGGCGGTTGGTTCTCCCGGACAGAAACCTCGATCTCGGCTTCCGCGCTACCACCAGGTCCCTCAGTCCTGGCCACAATCCGATGTGTTCCGATGTTCAGGGAGTTGAGCGGCGCCTCGTATGGAGCGGTTACATCCTGAGAGAACTGCGTGTCGTTCATGAAGAAGCGGACCCAATAGACACCAGCCTCTACATTCGTTGCGGCGACGATCTTGAATGGGGCTACTGGCGGCGCGAAGTTCGTGCCATGGGCCGGGCTCACGATTTCGATCGTCGGCGGCGGTCGACGAATGAAATGGACTCTCGCCGTTGCGTCAGTTTGTCCGCCTTCATTGTCCGTGGCGCGCGCGACAATTTGCTTGCTTGGAAAGGATAGATCGCTGCTGGTCCACGTCTCGAAGGGCGCGGCGTTGTCGACGTGAATTCGTCTCCCGTCACTCAGGAATTCCACGCTTTCGATCGCTCCGTCGGAATCGGTGGCGTTCGCCAGCACGTGGATTCCCTGACCAAAGTAGTACGTTGCGTCGTTGACGGGACTTGTGATCGAAACCGCCGGCAGGAGGTTCGGCGTTTCGCGTCCGATCACCACATTGACGCCGCTTGAAAAGCCGCTCTTCGCGCCAGCGTTGTCCGTAGCCCGAGCACGAATCAAATGCAGCCCCACGGGAAGTGTGCGGCTCAGACTGAACGGTGGCGTCGTCGAGAACCCGAGTGACGTCGCGCCACGAAAGTACTCGACCTTGACAACCGACCCGTCCTGGTCGCTGGTCGCTACGGTGAACGGCACCGAGGCGGTATGTAGATATCTCGATCCGGCCGTTGGGCTCGTAACAGCGACGGCAGGAACCTTGTTGCCGGTGGTAACGATGAACTCCGCCGAAGCCACAAGGCTCGCGTCCAGTCTGCTGTCGTAGGCAACGGCGTGTACGGTTGCTGGCCCAGCTGGAACGTTTGCTAGTGTTGCCTCGTAAGGCGCGGTCGTGTCGACACCGATCAGCTCAAGCGTGTCACCGCGAAAAAACTCGATGCGATCAATGTAGCCATCAGGATCCGACGCCTCCGCTTCCAGGTGCAGGGAAGCAGTGGGCCCCGAGATCGACTGGCCCGGCGCCGGGGATGTGATCGCCACACTCGGGCTAACGTTTGACGGCTGTTGCGGAGGCGCATCCAGCATGCTCGTTGCCGTCACAAGCGCACCCGTGTTGTCGTACGCGCTGGCTTTCAGCAAAAAGGGACCGTCCCCTAGAGGACGACGGATAAGACCGCCAAACGGTGCGGATCTGTCGACGCCGGTCACCGGGTCGTGTTCGCTGTTGTGCCCGTCTATCGTCCATCTCACCTCGGTGATGGCACCGTCTGGATCACTTGCTTCGGCCATGAAGCTGGTACTCGCCCGATGCGAGAGGATCCTGATCCGCGGAGGTTCGTTGTTGCCGGGTGGGTGCGCGACAGTGATCCTGACCGGCGCCGAGACGGTCGGCATAGTCCATGCGTAGTACCCGCCCACCCTGGCAGTAAAGGTGTACGTACCCGGCTGCAAATAATGAACTTGAGCCGAATAGGGCGGTGTCGCATCTGCTGCAACGAGGCGGGTATCGTCGAGCCAGAACTCGACCGTGGCACCGGAGTGATTCGGGTTTGACGCGCTTGCACTTAGCGAGACCGCATTCGAGGCGGGTAGCGTGGCGCCGTCCGCGGGAGACGTTATCGATACCGTCGCCCCACCCTGAAAAGGCAGACTCGCGGTCGCAGTAGCGTTTGCATTATCGACTGCGATGGCCGAGAAGACGTAATTCCCGGGAGTCAGATCCCGTTGTTCAATGGAATAGGGCGGGGTGTCGTCCGCTCCGATCGGCGTTGCGTTGCGGCGAAACTCGACGCGCTTGATCGATCCGTCTGGATCGTAGGCGTTGGCCGAGATGGTGAGCACATTGTCCTCACCGAACGGGCTACCGGATGTCGCCAGCGCGATGCCCGGCGGTACGTTGCCCGCAACGGTCAGACTCACGGGAGCCGATACCGCGCTGAGGTCTAGGTTGTCGAACGCGGTGGCAGTCAGCGAATAGCTGCCCGCCGCCAGATCGGTGATCGAGATCGAGTACGGCGCCGTGGCGTCGGATCCGAGCAGCGTCGTTCCGCGCCGGAACTCAACCCGAGCGATCGAGCCGTCCGTATCGGACGCATTCGCCGAGACCGTAAACGCGGCTGGTGCTGTGAACGAAGCGCCGTGCGCTGGGGAAGTGATGCTCACTGTAGGTGGCGCGTTGGCTGCGACCACGCTGATGCCAACGGCTGCCGAAGTTGTGGCAAGGTCGAAGTTGTCGACCGCTGTCGCTGTCAGCGAGTAGTTTCCAGCCGACAACCCGCTGACCGAGATCGAGTACGGAGACGTGCCGTCTGATCCGATCAGGGTCGTTCCTCTGCGGAACTCGACTCGCTTGATCGAGCCGTCCGAGTCGGAGGCGTTCGCCGAGATTGTGAACGCGGCAGGCGCCGTGAAGGAGGTGCCCGAGACTGGCGACGTTATGCTCACCGCCGGAGACGCATTCGGCGCGACGACGGTAATCGCAACGGCAGGCGACGGCGTCGCGAGGTCAAGGTTGTCTACTGCGGTCGCCGTAAGCGAATAGTTCCCCGCAGCCAATCCACTGACGGAAATCGAGAACGGCGAAGTCTCGTCAGACCCGATCAGCGTCGTACCACGGCGAAACTCGACGCGCTTGATCGATCCGTCCGCGTCGGAGGCGTTCGCCGAGATCGTGAAGGTGGCCGGCGCGGTGAACGAGGCGTCCGCCGCCGGGGACGTGATGCTAGCCGTGGGTGGACTGTTGGGCGTCGTGACGTTGACGGCCACGGCAGACGATGTTGTCGCGAGGTCGAGGTTGTCGATCGCTGTCGCAGTCAGCGAGTAGCTGCCGGCCGCCAGCCCGCTGACCGGCATTGTGTAAGGCGCCGTATCGTCGCTTCCGATCAGCGTGGTACCGCGGCGAAGCTCGACTCGCTTGATCGTCCCATCCGAGTCCGCTGCACTCGCCGATATAGTGAAAGCTGCCGGCGCCGTGAATGACGCGCCGTTCGCGGGAGACGTGATGGCGACCGTCGGCGGTGCGTTCGCTGACCCGGAGTTGATCGTGACCGTGACCTCGGCATAGGTGCTGGTATCCCCGGTGCCGTACACCGTCGCAGAGACCGTGCACGTTCCTGCACCGACGTTGGCCCATTGGTGCGCGGCGTAGGCGTCGTTGTACTCGGCGATCTGCGCGAGATCGCCGCAGGCGAGCGAGAGCGTTATCGACACCTGCCCGCCATCGGGATCACAGGCCTGCACGACCTGATCGATCGTGGCCGGGGCGGTGTACGTCTGCCCTTCGCTCGGCGCGAAGTACTTGATGAGTGGCCCGGCGCTTTTCGCCGCCTGGGAAATCGAGCCGTCACACGGGCCCGGGATCGGGTCGATCGGATTTTCTTCCTGCGCGTGGACGCCGAAGACACAACCGAACACGCCCAGGGCGACCCAGGCCAGCAATCGAATCATGGTTTTCCCCAATGGAACGCAGGAGCCGCGGTGGCTCCAGTGCATGCGCGTCCGCCCGTGCGCGGAGGCGCGCGGAGCCTATCTCAACGCAAGCGTGCGGGCCACCTATCCCGGTAACCCGTGGCTGATACACCGAATCGTCATCGAATCGACTCGAACGACCCGATGAAGCGCCGGTCGGTGTCGACCATGATCGCGCCGAGCGCGATCCAGTCGTGCACGAGTGCCTGGAACCTCAGGAAATCCGGATCCATCGAGCCGTTCGCGCCCGGCGGCATGCGGCCGGGCGGCGAGTCGTCGCAGTGGATGCGCACGTACACGAGGCTCGCGAACGGACGCTCCGGCACGATGCGGCGATAGCTCGGATAGTTGAGGCTCGGCTCGCCGTTGCCGTCGGCGCCGAGCAGCTCGAGGCGCACGTTCGCGGGTGCGAGGTTCATGCCGCCGGCCGATCCCGAGACGTGGCAGGTCTCGCAGCGCGGGATCGTCATCGATACGACGCCGCCGAAGTACGGCTGGATGTCTCGCTCGAACACGACGTCGTAGTGGACGGGTTCGTTCGCGATCGAGTCGCACGTCGATTGTGCGTGCGCGGGGATCGCGGCGAGCGCGAGCAACGCCACCAGCGATGACCGCAGCATCCATCGTCCTG
>Ga0187892_10008883_pt1 | contig 13491 bp, 11 predicted proteins | sample MA1701073metaG_FD_139345 | JGI IMG/M metagenome (GOLD analysis project Ga0187892, IMG submission 139345) | Bio-ooze microbial communities from a basaltic lava cave in the Kipuka Kanohina Cave System on the Island of Hawaii, USA - MA170107-3 metaG ...
CAGATCGAGTCGATCTACAAGCGCCGCGTGCCGCTGCCCTCGGGCGGCAGCATTGTCATCGACGGTACCGAGGCGCTGACCGCAATCGACGTCAACTCAGGCCGCTCCGTCCGCGGCGCCAATCAAGAGCAGACCGCCTTCCGCACCAATCGCGAGGCCGCCATCGAGATCGCCCGACAGCTGCGCCTGCGTGACGTCGGCGGGCTGATCGTCATCGACTTCATCGACATGAAAAACCCGCAGCACATCTCCGAGATCGAGAGGACGCTGCGCGGATCGCTGCACGAAGACAAAGCGCGTCATGAGGTCGGTCGCATCTCCCATTTCGGATTGCTGGAAGTATCGCGACAGCGCCTGCGGCCGGCTGCCGCCGCGACCTCCTACGTCGCATGCCCGATGTGCGAAGGGCACGGATTGGTCCGCACGCCCGAGTCGGCCGCCTTGGTTGCCCTTCGTAAGATCCATAACCGCGTCGCCAAGGGTGATGTCGCCGTACTGCGCATCGCCATGCCGCCCGATGTAGGATTGTATCTGCTCAATCAGAAGCGCGATGCGGTTGCGCAGCTCGAGCGGCGCTACGCGTTGCGCATCCAGGTTGCCCTCGACGAAGACCTTATGCCGCATCAGCTGGAGATGGAGATCCGGCCGCGCGGCGAGAACGAAAGCGCCGAGCCGCAATCGTCACTGCGCCTGGGCGGCGTGACCCAAGCGGAGCCCGCCGTGGCGGTGGCGGCGGCAGATGGTGCGCAGCCCGCCGAAGAGCAGACAGCCGCCGCGCCTGGGGCTGGACGCGGCCGGCGCGGTCGCAGGCGGCGCGGTCGGCGTCGGCGCGGCAGGGGCGGTCGGGGCGTGAACGGCGTCGGCGGAGCGATCGCTGAATCCGGCGCCCTGGCGAGCGAAGAGCCGGGCGGCGCCGGAGATGAGATTCCGGCCAACGTCGACGATGCCTACGGCGAACGCCAGCCGCTATCGGCGGTCGCTTTGGATGGCGAAGAAGTCCAGGTGAGCGAGAGCACCGATGTACAGTACCGCGAGCCCGAACGAGGTGGCGAAGCAAGTGTGAGCATGCCGGCCGACGCGGTACTGGCAGAGGCCGGAGAACCCGTGGCGGCGGAAGCGGTGCCAGAGCCGACCAAGCCGACTTCGCGGCGGCGGTCACGCCGGCGTTCGTCATCCGGCCGAGGGCGCAAGCCGGCCAAGTCGCCGGCGAGCGTAACCGCCGAAGGCGACCCGGTGGCGAAAACCGCGGCGGCGGAAGAGAAGAAACCAAGGCGCCGTTCCTCCTCGGGAAGGCGCAGCCGCAAGCGAACCCCGGCGCAACCGACTGACACGGCTGGCGAAGTCGGCGAGCAACGCTAGGCGCGGTACTCTTCCAAATCGACGATTTTCTAATTGACCCGGCACGTTGCAGCGTGTTACGGTGCCGTCACAGCGGTTAGTAGCTTAGCCATTGAAGTCGATTGCGAGAGCAGTAACACATCACGAGGTGAGTACCGTGCGCAGATTTTTCGGCCTGTTGGTGATGTTCGCCCTGTGGGTAGCGCCTGCAGCGGCGCATGACAATTCGATCCCCCATCCGACGTTGCCCGAATGCATCGCCGGCGACCCGCGTCTCATGTTGCCCGATTTCTATCCGGAACAGCCGTTCGATGTGCGCAACTCACGCAAGTTGGGCCGCCGCAAGCTCGAGTTCACGACCATGGTCGGCAACATCGGCGAGGGACCCCTCATCCTCGATGGCAAGACGATTTCGGATGCGAACGGCATCTACACCCACGCCTGGCAGATCATCAAGATGCGCGACGGCACGGAGTGCGCCCGCTCGGCGGGGCAGTTCGTCTATCACCCGCAGCATACGCACTATCACTTCAACCGCTGGATTGCGTATCAGCTGCGCGTCGGCGACCCGCTCGAGGGTCACCTTACCGGCACCAGCTGGAAAGCCTCATTCTGCCTGCTCGACAACGCCAACCTGCGCGGTTACCCGTCGTCGATCTATCAGCAGGAGCGAGGGTTGTCTTGCGGCTCGCCCGAAGGTCGCATGGGGATTTCAGTCGGCTGGGCCGACGTATACGAACGACATCTGCCTGATCAGAACATCGACCTCGACGGGCCGAACCCGGTAGAACCGGGTGGCTACTATCTCAGCCTGGAGGTAGACCCCGAAGAGCGCCTCTGGGAGCTCGATCGGTCGAACAATATCTCGTACGTGCTGGCCGGTGTGACCATCGGCGTTCCGGATCGCGATTCGGAAGCTCGACAGCCACCACTATTGCCCGACAACGCAGTTCCGATTGCCAAGCCGAGCCGTCGTCCGACGACCGAGCCGACGGGCGCACCGTCGGTCCAACCAACCCCGGTCCCGACTCAGGTTGAGGGACGTCCGACGCGCCCGCCGAAGCCGACGAAGCCACCGAAGGCACCGAAGCCGCCCAAGCCGACGAAGGCGCCGCGGCCGGGCAGAACGTCGCCACCTGAAGAACCGACGTCGGCACCGACAGCCTCCGCTTCACCCGAAAGGACTCCTACCGTGCCGCCAGTGGGAGGCAGCTGCAACCCGACCTGCTTCTACAACCTGAAGCAGATGCGCATGACATGGCTGTCGCAGACCGGGTTGAGCCTGACCGGAACGATCGATATGCGCGGCTGTCCGGCTATTTCAGTCAGCGGCACGCAGAGCGGGTTCCTCAATACCTACAACTGGATGACCGAGGACTTCGAGAGCGATACAGGCATCACGCACAACACGACGTTCGTGTTACAAGACGGCGCCGGCGACACATCGACCGGTGGGCGGTTCAATCTTTCGTCATCGAACAACACCGCGTTGTTTGCGTACTCGCTCGCCGCGGAGCCTCCGTCGAACGCCGCCGACGGCCAGAACTTCCCCGTCGTCTTCGACTTCTGCATGGGGGTAGGCGGTCAGACGATTGCCGGCAGGTTGGTTTGCCAACCGAAGGCCACCGGCATGCTGTGTCACGAGTAGAGGAACTCGAGTCCAGACTACAGGGGCTGCGCTGACCGGCGCAGCCCCTTTTTTGTCGACTGAACTTCATTCGGCGGGGTTGGTTCACGTGAGCGACGCGATTCGAATTGGATTGATTGGCTTCGGAACGATCGGTACCGGCGTCATCAAGCTTCTCGACCAGAATCAGAAGCAGATCCGCACCCGCCTAGGCTGTCCGCTGACGCTCGTACGGATCGCCGATATCGATTTGAAACGCGACCGCGGCGTTCGCGTCGCCAAGGAAATGCTCACGAGCAGTGCCAGCGATATCCTCGAGGACCCCTCGATCGACGTCGTCGTCGAACTGATGGGCGGTTACGAGCCGGCGAAGTCCTTCGTTCTGCGCGCCATCCGTACCGGCAAGAGCGTCGTCACCGCCAACAAGGCGTTGCTCGCTTTGCACGGCGCGGAGGTCTTCGCGGCCGCGGAAAAGGCGGCCGTCGACCTCGGCTACGAAGCCGCCGTCGGCGGCGGGATCCCGATCATCCGCACGCTGCGCGAAGCGCTCGGCGGCGATCGCAACACCGCGATCTACGGGATCGTCAACGGCACCGCCAACTACATCCTTTCGAAGATGACCGCCGAGGGCGAGGACTTCGATACCGTGCTCAAGAAGGCGCAGGCGCAAGGTTTGGCCGAGGCAAATCCGACCTTCGACGTCGACGGCATCGACTCCGCCCACAAGCTGACGCTGCTGGTGCAGCTGGCTTTCGGGACAACGGCGCGATTCGATGACATTGCAGTGGAAGGTATCCGCGCGATCAGCCAGATCGACATCAACTTCGCCAAGGAGTTTGGCTACGTCATCAAGCTTCTGGCGATCGCCAAGCGCGACGCTCAGCGCATCGAAGCGCGGGTTCACCCGACGATGGTGCCGCGCAGTCACGTGCTCGCAGACGTCAATGGCGCCTTCAACGCGATTGCGGTTCAGGGTGAAGCTCTGGGGTCGAGTGCTTACTTCGGTCTCGGCGCCGGTATGATGCCAACTGCAACCGCGGTGGTCGCCGACCTCATCGAAGTCGCCGGCCACTTTCGCCGCAAAGCACGCGGCCGTATCCCTCCGCTCGGGTACCCGCTTGCCGCTCAGGTCAAGGCGAACTTCAAGCCGATGGCCGATGTCGTGACCGAGTACTATCTGCGCTTCATGGTCGTCGATCGCCCCAATGTCCTCGCCAAAATCGCCGGCATTCTCGGAAGGCACAAGATCTCCATCGCATCGGTGATCCAGCAAGGCCGCGAGGAAGGCGCGACTGTCCCCATCGTCATCCGCACCCACCACGCCCGCGAGCGCGACCTCAGAGCCGCCCTGCGCAGCATTGATCGGCTACCGATCACACGCGCAAAGACGACGGCAATCCGAATCGAAGATAGCCTGGGCAGCTGAGTCACGTCCGCGTGCTGGCAGAGCGTACGGATCTCCGGTACAAATCCGAAGAGCACCACGGGTAGATCGACAGGAAGCCTCTGCATGGATCGAAATCTGGCTCTCGAAGCAGTTCGTGTAACCGAAGCCGCCGCCCTGGCGTCGGCGCGACTCATGGGCCGTGGCGACGTCGTCGCCGCCGATCGCGCCGCGGTTGAGGCGATGAAGAAGGCCTTCCGCTCGATCTCAATCCAAGGTCGCGTCGTGATCGGAGAAGGGGAAGAGGACGACGAGGGCGCTCTGTTCGCCGGCATGGAGGTCGGCAACAAGTCAGGTCCCGAGCTCGACGTCGCTCTCGATCCACTCGAGGGCGCCGCGATCTGTGCTACCGGCGGCTTCAACGCCCTGGCGATCATCGCGTTCTCGCAGCGCGGCGCCTTCCTGCGCTGCCCGGAGACGTCGATGGAGAAGGTCGTCGTCGGTCCGGAAGGCGTGGGACACATCGATCTGGACAAGAGCCCTACGGCAAACCTGCGCGCGCTCGCAGAAGCCAAGGGGGTCTACGTCGCCGACCTTACCGTCGCCCTGCTCGATCGCCCGCGCCACGAAAAGCTCATCGAAGAGGTTCGACGCGCCAACGCCCGTATCAAGCTACTGAGCGACGGCGATGTCGCCGCCGGCATCGCCACGGCAAAGCTGGAGTCGGGAATCGATATTCTCATGGGTACCGGCGGCTCGGCTCAGGGAGTGCTGACCGCGGCGGCGATGCGTTGCATCGGCGGCGACATGCAAGCGCGTTTCAAGCCGCGCAACGAGCAGGAAGCCGGTGCGCTGCGCGATATGGGCATCGAGGACGTCGCCAAGAAGTGGACGGCCGAGGAGATGGCGTCCGGCAGTGTCATGTTCGCCGCCACCGGAGTGACCAACGGCGATCTCGTTCACGGCGTGCGTTTCTTCAAGGGTGGCGCGCAGACCAATTCGGTCGTCATGCGCTCGCGCTCGCATACAATACGCTTCATCGAGGCGGTTCACCGCTTCGATCTGAAGCCGGAGTACTGAGCGGTCAGGGAGGCGAGGATGTCACAGACGAAGGCAGACTGGCTCCGCAGTACCTATCCGAAAGAGAACGATCGCCTGCCTTCCTATACGACGATCTCGGATATGGCGGTGGACCCGGTATACGCCCGTGACGACCTTGCCGCCTGGACATACGACGACAACCTGTCGCATCCCGGACAGTATCCGTACACGCGCGGTGCATACCCGAGCATGTACCGTGGCAAGCTGTGGACGATGCGGCAGTTCGCCGGGTTCGGCACGGCCGAGGATACGAACGCGCGCTTCCGTTTCCTGCTCGATCACGGCCAGACCGGTCTCTCGACCGCCTTCGATATGCCGACCCTGATGGGTTACGACGCCGACCATCCGCGGGCGCTCGGCGAAGTCGGTCGCGAAGGCGTGGCGGCGTCGAGCATCGCCGACATGGAGGCGCTGTTCTCAGCGATTCCGCTCGACCAGGTGACGACGTCGATGACGGTGAACTGCACCGCCAGCATCGTCCTGGCGATGTACTTCGCAGTCGCCGAACGGCGGGGCATCCCGCTGACGAAGCTTGGCGGCACGATTCAGAACGACATGCTCAAAGAGTTCATCGCGCAAAAGGAGTGGATCTGCCCGCCGCAGCCCTCCGTGCGCATCGTCGTCGATATGATGGAATTCTGCGCGCACGAAGCGCCGCGCTGGCACCCGGTGTCGATCTCGGGGTACCACATTCGCGAAGCCGGCTCGACGGCGGCACAGGAGCTCGCGTTCACACTCGCAGATGGCATCGGCTACGTTCAGGCCGCCATCGACCGCGGCGTCGACGTCGACACCATCGCCAGACGGTTGTCATTCTTCTTCAACATCCACAACGATTTCTTCGAGGAGATCGCAAAGCTGCGGGCGGCGCGCCGCATGTGGGCGAAGATCATGCGCGAACGCTTCGGAGCCAAAGACGAGCGGTCGTGGATGCTGCGTACCCACTGCCAGACGGCAGGATGTAGCCTGACGGCGCAACAGCCGATCAACAATGTCGTCCGAGTCGCCATCCAGGCCCTGGCCGGCGTCCTTGGCGGGACGCAATCGCTGCATACGAACTCGATGGACGAGACCCTGGCGCTGCCGAACGAGCAATCGGTGCTCGTGGCTTTGCGTACCCAACAGATCATCGCGGAGGAAACCGGCGTCGCCAACATCGTCGATCCGCTCGGTGGCAGCTATGCGATCGAGGCGCTGACCGATCGGCTCGAGCGCGAGGCATTCGAGTATATTCAGAAGATCGACGAGCTCGGCGGAATCATTCGCGCTGTCGAGCTCGGCTATCCGCAGAAGGAGATCTCCGAGGCTTCCTACCGCTATCAGCAACAATTCGATCGTGGCGAACGCGTCATGGTCGGAGTGAACAAGTATCAAGTTGAAGACGAGCCGCCGATGGAGATCCTGCGCATCGGTGCCGACGTCGAGCGCAAGCAAGCCCAGCGGGTGCGCGAACGGAAGCAAGGCCGCGAGGCCACCGTCGTGAAGACGGCGCTCTCCGCCGTCAAGCGCGCGGCCAGCGACGGCGCGAATCTGATGCCGCCGATCATCGATGCGGTGAAGAAAGACTGTACGGTCGGCGAGATCGCCGACGTATTTCGCGCTGTATTCGGCGAATACCGCGACCCGGCCTGGGTTTGAAGCAGCGGAGGTGGATCGCTCTTGGCCGCTCGACCTCTGCGCATTCTGGTGGCGAAGCCGGGGCTCGACGGTCACGACCGTGGGGCCAAAGTCATTGCCCGCGCTCTGCGCGACGCTGGCTTTGAGGTGCTCTACACCGGTTTGCACCAAACACCCGAAATGATCGCCGAAGCTGCCGTCCAGGAAGATGTCGACGCCATCGGCCTGAGCATCCTTTCCGGCGCCCACATGACTCTGTTCCCCGCCGTCATCAGTGAGTGCGTCAAGCGCGGCATCGGCGACATCTGCATCTTCGGCGGCGGTATCGTACCTCCTGACGACACCGCGGAGCTCTTGAAGCAAGGGGTCAAGCGCATCTTCACCCCTGGCGCGACGACTCAGGAGATCGTCGATTGGTTGAATCAGAACGTCCGCCCGCGTGAGGCTTGATCATGGAGCGGCGGCCTTTCATCATCGCCGGTTCAGGACCCGCAGGTGCGGCAACAGCGCTGTTTCTGCAACAGCGCGACCCGACCTTGGCCGGCGAAGGGCTGGTGCTCGAGAAGGCGGTGCATCCGCGTGAGAAGGTGTGCGCCGGCGGCTTGATCCCGCATACGATCGATTGTCTTACGGAGCTCGGTATCGGATTGCGCGTCCCCAACGTCGCAGTGTCGTCGGCGAGAGTCGGTGTGCCGGGCCGCACCGTCGAGTACGCCGGCGCCGACTTGTGCTGGGTCATCCGCCGCGACCAGTTCGATCACTCACTGGTGGAGGCGTGTGAGCAACGCAAGCTCGAGGTGCGTCAGGCCACCAAGATCGTGGCCGTCCATCGAGCCGACGGAGGTGTTCGTGTCCTCACCGAGCGCGACGAGTATCAAACACCGCTCGTCGTCGCCGCCGATGGCTCTGGAAGCCTTGTGCGCCGGCAGCTGGTCGACGACGGTCACGAGCACGTCGGGCGAGCGGTGATGTGCGATGTACCCATCGCAGCGACACAGTGGAACGGCTTTGAGCGTAGTCGCTACGACTTCGATTTCAACGCCGTGAGCCTCGGCGTGCGCGGCTACTCTTGGGCGTTTCCGTGCTTGATCGAAGGCGTGCCGCACATCAACGTCGGCGCCTATTCGAGCACGACGACGGGAGCCGGAGCCAACTTGCGACGGGCGCTCGCGGACTTTCTAGAACGGATCGGCGCGGCACCGACACGGATGAAGGCATTTCCAATTCGTTGGTATAGCCGTTGCGCACGTCTGTCGGCTCCAAATGTCTTGCTCACCGGCGACGCGGCCGGTGTCGACCCGCTGATGGGGGAGGGCATCTCATTCGCGTTCGAGTACGGCAAGCGTGCTGCGGAAGCGATTGCACGAACCGCACGCGGCGAAAGCGGCGCCAGCGAATGGTATCGGACACAGATCGAGACCTCCTGGCTGGGCCGCAAGCTTCGACGACTCGGATTGGCGGAGCGTCTCTTCTACGGACGAAGCTCGCGTCTCTGGTTCGCCGCTGCCGCACACAGCACGATGGCACAGGACATCGGCATCCGCTGGTACAATGGCGTCGGGGGCCTCGATCGCCACGGCTTGCGCAGCGCCGCGTGGGCATGGCTGCGCGGCGATCTACCGCCACGCACTGCCCCGGAGCGCAGTTGAGCGCGCCATGGCCGTGAAGCCGCGACGCCGACCCGTCAAACGCAAGGCCGTCGCGCGGCGACACCGTCCTCGCTGGGTCGTGCGTCTCGTTCTCATGGGCGGCATTCTCTTCGCGGTGTTCGTTGCCGCCGCCGGCGCAACGCTTTGGTTTGCGGAATCCCGCGGGCCCACACCCGGTCTTACGAACGTCCCGCCCGCCGATCCTGGCGAAGGGTTCACACGCGATGAGCGCGATGCGCTGGAAAAGGCGCTGAAGAAAGAAGACCCTGGCCCCAAGCCGTGATCTACGTCGTTGATGACCTGGGCCGGGAGATCTCTTTCGAGCGGCTGCCGGAAAGGATCGTCAGCCTGGTCCCGAGTCTGACCGAGACCGCTTGTACCTTCGGGCAGAGCCACCGACTCGTCGGCGCCACACGTCACTGCACGCAACCGGCAACCGGGCTGGAGCGTCTCGCCCGGGTCGGGGGAACGAAGAATCCCGACATCGATGCGATCACGGCACTGAGACCTGATCTGGTGCTGGTGAACGCCGAGGAGAATCGGCGCGAGGATTTCGACAAGTTGGTGCAGAACGGCATCGCCGTCGTCGTGACCTATCCGCGTCGCGCCGCTGACGTACCGGCGCTTTTGCGGTTGCTGGGCACAGTCCTCGGCGCCGATGCCTGCGCTGATGCAGCCGCGATCGAGCTCGAACGGACCCTGGCCTTGTATTCAACAACCGAAGCGCGGTGGCGAGCCTTCTGTCCTGTTTGGAAGAATCCCTGGATGAGTTTCAACGGCGAAACTTACGCGGACGATTTGCTCTCGCTGGTCGGTGCGAGCAACATTTTCCGTACGAGGCCGCAACGCTACTTCGAGGTCTCCCTGGACGAGGTTGCCGTGGCGCTGCCGGATGTGATCCTGCTTCCGGACGAGCCCTACGTATTCCGTCGCAAGGACCTGCCGGCATTGGCACCGCTGGCCTCGACGCCGGCACTGCGCAGCGATCGCGTGCACTTTGTCGACGGCAAGGCGCTGTTCTGGTTCGGCACGCGCACCAGCGCTGCGTTGGCGTACCTGAGGGCCGTCCTCGAGCGGACGGAGTGAGCTCTCAGCGCTTGGGGAGCTCTGCTTCAGCGACAGCCGTTGCGGTCACTTCGTCGCGATGGTTGACGCATTGAACTTCACACGTGACGAATCCCTTGCCGTCGCGCTCGGCCTTGTCGGTGACTTTTCCCTTCACCCAGGTCACGTCGCCCATATAGTTGAATTTGCGGTAGCGCGCCTCGATGCGGGTGAGCCGACTGTTGTCGCCGATCCAATCGGTCATACCTTGAATCAGCCACGAGCAACGCTCGGGGCCGAGATCGTAGGCACCGGGCAAGCCGAGAAGCTGCTGGGTGAAGTGGTTGTCCCAGTGCACCCGTTGCGGCGGTTCGGGTACACCTTGTTCGTTCGGCAGCATCAACGCCGGATGTTTGTCGAGAAGACGGGAAGCGACCTTGTTGCCCACCAGGTAGATGCCGAAATACGACTCGAAAGCGATTTCAGCGGTCGGCGTGAGGGGGCCCTTGATGATCGTATTGAGAGGATCGCCGATCTTGACGTCGTTCCAGTAGCGCTCGACCGTGCGTTTCTCGGCGCGGTATTGTTCCTGAAAGCGTTTGATGTCTTCCGGCGTCCACTTCGCCAATGAGATCTCGCCGTACTTCTTGCGGTCGCGCGTCTTGGCGCGCTCGGCCCGCATCCAGGTATCGTTGCGCAAGCCGAGGTAGGTGCCGTTCTGGTCGTAGTACTTCGCTTCGTACGTCTGGTACAGCGAGCGGCCGTCGCCGAAGTTGCTCTGGCGCTCGACGATGTCCTTGAGATACGACTCGGCGCGAATGCGGTCGCCGAGCATCGGCGGCCGCTCCCACTCGTAGAGCGATCCGGTCCAGATCGAATGAACTCCCGGCAGTCCTTCGGGCAAACCGCTGTGACCGACGGCGCGCAGCGTGTCCATCGTCTGCACGATGATGGGCGGAGCGAGAAGCGTGCCCCAGCGGCTTTTCTTGGCGTACTCGTCATCCAGATAGAGCGGGTTGAGGTCGCCGATGGCGAGGGCGAGGTGGTAGATGGCGTCGCGAGTGACTTCCGTACGCCAGGGGCGGCGGCCTTCGAAACCCTTGCCGACGCGAGAGCGCAGCTTGGCGATGCCTTCGTCGGTGATCTTGCCCTGATGCGTTTCGGTCATGGCCTCTGCTCCTTCCAATGCTGAGGGATCACTCCCCATTTCATCGTTCGGTCTTGTCGGCTGCGACGTCCTGCGGGCCGAGCAGCCGGAAGATTGCTTTCTTCAAGAAGCGGCGCTGCACGCGCAGGGTATTGGGCGCGAGCGGGTTGCCGTTCGGCGCAACAGCCTCGAGAGTTTTCAGATAGGTGAAGTAGGCGAACACCATGCCGAAGAGGCCCAGGGCAACATGGGGGAGCTCGGCGCGCTCCCAGCCGGCCTCGTCGGCGGCTTCGCGAATGACGGCGAAGCCCTGGCGATAGAGCGGATCGTACCACCGCGCGATGATGTTCTGGACGGTCCCGGCTTCTTCGAGCAACGCGCGTTGCAGCAAACGGGCGAGGTGAGGATGCTGCGCCAGATGGCTGACGAGCGAGTCGATCGTGCTCTCCATGTGGTCCGATTGCAGGGCGCCCGGTTGCCAGGCGGCGGCGACGAGCTCGACGATCGGGCCGATGCCGCGTTCGAGTACGGCTTCGTACAGCGCTTGTTTGCTGGGAAAGTGGTTGTACAAGCTGGGAGCGGTGAGGTTCATCACGCGCGCCAGATCGCGCACGGCGACGCCGTCGGCGCCGCGTTCGGCGAACAGGCGTTCGGCCGTATCGAGGATGACCTCGCGTGTCGGTACGGGGGCATCGTTCGGCGGTTGGCTCTTCGCGGAACGCCCTGCGGTGGCGACTTTGGCGGGCACGGTGTGCCGTAGCTAGCGAACGAACGTTTGTTAGTCAACCTGCGGGTCGATGTTTTCCGGGCCCTGGGCGCCGCACAAACGAGCGTTTGGGGCCTTGAATCGGTCTTCGAATTCATATTAACAAGTGTTCACCTGCGACCGGCCGCCCCGGCGCCCGGCGCATGGAAAGGAGAACCCGCAGCGGATGGCACGCCAATACAACCTGATCTCAGCTGATTCCCACATCCTCGAGCCGCCTCACATCTGGACCGAGTACATGCCCAAGAAGTTCCACGACAAATGCCCGCGCGTCGTCCCCGACGGCGACGGCGGCGAGGCCTGGCAGTTCGCGCCCGACGTCCCGCCGGCTCCGATCGGCATCTATGCCTCGGCGGGCCGAAAACACGATGAAGTCCGCTGGACGGGCGTGACCTTTGCCGCCGCCAATCAGGGGAACTTTCACGCCGACGCCCGCCTCGCCGAGCAGGATGCCGACGGCGTCGATGCCGAGGTGCTGTTCGGCTCGGCGCGCATGATGAGCCACTTCTTTTCGGACACCGATCCCGAATTCCACCTGGCCGGCGTGCAGGCGTACAACAACTGGCTGGCCGGCGAGTTCGTCAAGAAGGCGCCGGATCGGCTGATCGGCCTCGGCTGTATTCCCGCTCTCGGTGTCGACGCGGCGATCAAGGAGATGAAGCGCTGCGCCGATCTGGGAATGCGCGGCGTCTGGATCAACACCATGCCGAGCGTCGGCGCGGCCATCCGACCGGAAGACGATCCATTCTGGCAAGCGGCACAAGCGCTCAAGATGCCGATCCACTTTCATGTGCGAGTGATGCGGCAGATCCAGAAGCCGAAGCCCAAAGGCGTGCGCGGTGACGACCTGACCGGCCTGGCGACCGTCGGCGCATCGAGCATGATTGTCGATTTACCCGAGATCATCAGCTCGGGGGTGCACGATCGCTTTCCGGAGCTTATCTGGGTCGCGGTCGAGACCGGCTCCGGCTGGATTCCGTACGTCCTCGAGCAAATGGATGACCGCTGGTGGCAACCGCAACTGGCTGCCGATCAAGCTGCAACACGAGCCGAGTTTCTATTACGGTCGCAACTGGCGCTCGGCCTTCATGATCGACAATTACGCCGTGCGCAACCGGCACATCCTCGGGGTCGACAACCTCATGTGGTCGACGGACTACCCGCATCACGGTTGCGATTGGCCGGAGACACGACGCGTCGTCGACGACATGTTCCGCGACGTACCGCTCGACGAACGCCGCAAGATGTGCGCCCTCAACGCCGCCAAACTGTACAATCTGGACTAACGCTCCCGGCGATACATTTTCGCAGGCACCCTTGCCTCCAGGCGAGCGTCTTGTAAGCTCACTGGAGTCATGGGTCACGTGTACGTCGATGCCGACATTTCCTGGACAACGACGGAACGCGTTCACTTGCTGGTCGATACGGGCGCGACATACAGCCTTCTGCCTGAAGACCTCGCGCGCCGTCTCGGCGTTGTGAGCTCTCCGCGTCCGGTCCGGGCTACGTTTGCAGATGGTTCGCAAAGGGACTTTCGCATCGGAACCGCTCTCGTTCGCATCAGCGAGCGCGAGGCGGGAATGACGGTCTTCATCGCGCCAGTCGGCACCGAACCTTTGTTGGGAGTTGAGGCTCTCGAAGCTCTTGGCCTTGCAGTTGACCCAACGACCCATACGCTACGGCCGACACGCGCTCACGCAGTCCTTGCCGTAGGCCTCGGTCCTCCGGGCGGCAACTAAGGCGCCGTCGCCGAATAAGCTGGCGTATTGAAGAAGGCGCTGGACATTTTGCCACTGCGCGGATAGTGTAGTCACGGAG
>Ga0187892_10008884_pt1 | contig 13488 bp, 9 predicted proteins | sample MA1701073metaG_FD_139345 | JGI IMG/M metagenome (GOLD analysis project Ga0187892, IMG submission 139345) | Bio-ooze microbial communities from a basaltic lava cave in the Kipuka Kanohina Cave System on the Island of Hawaii, USA - MA170107-3 metaG ...
TGATCCAACGATTCTCGAAGGAGATGGTATAATTCCCTTTGGCACGCGCCCGTAGCTCAGTGGATAGAGCGGCGGCCTCCGGAGCCGTAGGTCGGGGGTTCAAGTCCCTCCGGGCGCGCCAGCCTCAAACGTAGACGGGGAGCGGGTTTTAGCCGCCTCCCCGTTTGCGTTCTCTGCCCACTAACTTCGCTTCTGTAGCCTAACTGTAGCCGATCCGTCGGGACGGAGGAGCCGTTCGAAGGAGCGGTTGGCCTCTGGACAGAACAGGTTGGCCAGACAACGATACCAGCGGGGACCGACCTATGGCCCTGAAGAAGTCCCAGCTCTACTCCTCCCTCTGGCAGTCCTGCGACGAACTCCGCGGCGGCATGGATGCGTCGCAGTACAAGGACTACGTCCTGACGCTGCTCTTCATGAAGTACGTCTCGGACAAGTACGCCGGCAGGCCCGGCGCGCTGATCGACGTGCCGAAGGGCGGCAGCTTTGCCGACATGGTCGCGCTGAAAGGCGACAAGGAGATCGGCGACAAGATCAACAAGATCATCGGCCGGCTCGCGGAAGCCAACGACCTGAAGGGAGTGATCGACCAGGCCGACTTCAACGACGAGAGTAAGCTCGGCTCGGGCAAGGAGATGCAGGACCGGCTCTCCAAGCTGGTGGCCATCTTCGACGGCATCGACTTCCGAGCGAACCGAGCCGAGGGAGACGACCTCCTGGGCGATGCGTACGAGTACTTGATGCGGCACTTCGCTACGGAGAGCGGCAAGAGCAAGGGCCAGTTTTACTCCCCGGCCGAGGTCTCACGCATCATGGCGCAGGTCATTGGCATCGAACGTGCCAGCGAGCTAAGGGAGCCCACCGTCTACGACCCCACTTGCGGCTCTGGCTCGCTCTTGATCAAGGCGGCCGACGAGGCCGCCACGCCGAAGCTCGCCATCTACGGCCAGGAGATGGACGTCGCCACCTGGGCGCTCGCCCGGATGAACATGATCTTGCACGGCCATCCGACCGCGGACATCAGGCGTCAGAACACGCTCTCGACACCGCTCTTCAAGAACAAGGACGGCAGTCTCAAGACCTTCGACTTCGCCGTCGCCAATCCACCCTTCTCGGCAAAGGCCTGGTCGAGCGGGCTCGACCCGGCCAACGATGAGTTCAAGCGGTTCGAGTTCGGTATCCCGCCGGCCAAGAACGGCGATTACGCCTTCCTGTTGCACCTGATCAAGTCGCTCAAGAGCACGGGCAAGGGCGCGATCATCATGCCTCACGGCGTGCTCTTCCGCGGCCACAGGGAGGCCGACATCCGCAAGAACCTCATCCAGCGGGGCCTGATCAAGGGCATCATCGGCCTGCCCGCCAACCTCTTCTACGGCACCAGCATCCCGGCGTGCATCGTGGTGATCGACAAGGAGCACGCCAACGCCCGCACCGGCATCTTCATGATCGATGCCTCCAAGGGCTTCCTCAAGGACGGCAACAAGAACCGCCTGCGGGCGCAGGACATCCACAAGATCGTGGACGTGTTCACACGCCAGATCGAGCTGCCGCGCTACTCGCGCATGGTGCCGGTGGCCGAGATCGCGAGCCCGACGAACGACTACAACCTCAACATCCCGCGCTACATCGACTCGAGCGAGCCGGGGGACCTACACGACCTGGACGCGCACCTGAACGGCGGCATCCCAGTCCGCGACATCGACGCGCTGGAAGCCTACTGGCGGGTCTTTCCCACCCTGCGCCAGACTCTCTTCCAGGACAACGGCCGCGAAGGCTACCTGGACCCGCGAGTGCCCGCGCGGCTCAAGGAGACCATTGTCAGCCACGATGAGTTCCAGGCCTTCGCCGAGCGGGTCGCGGCGGTGTTCGACGCGTGGCGCGCCGCCCACGAGCCCGCGCTCAAGGGCATCAAGGTCAACGGCCTGCCCCGCGAGCTCGTCGACACCTTGTCCGAAGACCTGCTCACGCGCTTCGCCGACCTGCCGCTGCTGGACCGCTACGACGTCTACCAGCGACTCATGGACTACTGGGCGGAGGTGATGCAGGACGACGTCTACCTGATCGCCGCCGACGGCTGGCTGGAGGCCGCCAAGCCGCGCGGCATTGTCGAAGACAAGGAGAGGAAGATCAAGGAGACTCCCGATCTCACCATCGGCCGCAAGAAGTACAAGATGGATCTGGTGCCACCGGCGCTCGTCGTGGCGCGCTACTTCGCTCGGGAGCAGGCCGCCATCGAGGCACTCCAGGCGCAGCAGGATGCCGCCGCGCGCGAGCCGGAGGAGTTCGTCGAGGAGCACAGCGGAGACGAAGGACTCCTGGCCGCGGCCCTCAACGACAAGGGCAACGTCACCAGGGGCGGTGTCAAGGACCGGCTCAAGGCCCTCGAGGGCGAGGCCGAGAGTGACGAGGAGCGCGACGTCCTCACCCGCTGCCTGGCGCTGATCGAGACGGAGTCCGACACGGCCAGGGCCGTGAGGGAGGCCGAGAGCGCGCTGGACGAGAAGGTGCTGGCCCTCTACGGCAAGCTCACCGAGGCCGAGATCAAAGCTCTGGTGGTCGAGGACAAGTGGCTCGCCAGCCTGAACGCCGCCATCGAAGGTGAAGTGCAGCGTCTGACCCAGCAGCTCGCCGCACGAGTGAAAGAACTGGAGGAGCGCTACGCCCAGCCGCTGCCCGCGCTGGAGCTCCAGGTCGAGACATTCAGCACCAGAGTCGAGGGGCACCTGAAGAAGATGGGGCTGGCGTGGGGATGAGTGGGTTGAGGGACACAGCGCAAGCCGGCCCTTGCGCAGATAACGCGGCCGTTGTGCCGCCTGGATACAAACGGACGGAAGTGGGGGTGATACCAAAGGATTGGCGAGCCTGTCGCCTCGGCGACGATGGCCTCGCTAAACGAGTCGGAAGCGGTATTACGCCGACTGGAGGCCAGCGGGTCTACAAACGATCAGGGCGCCCATTCGTTCGTAGCCAAAACGTCGGTTGGGGCCGGCTGCTCTTGGATGACTTGGCCTTTATCGACGATGGCACCCACTCGTCGTTTGTGGCGAGCGAGATCGTTGAGGGTGACGTGCTTCTGAACATTACAGGGGCTTCAATTGGCCGATGTGCTGTTGCGACTGCCGCATTGGCTGGGGGCAACGTCAATCAGCACGTGTGTGAGATTCGCACAGACCCAGAGCGGCTTGACCCACGTTTCCTTTGTAGCCTCATCCTCTCCGAACTCGGTCAGAAGCAGATCGACAGCTTTCAAGCCGGTGGTAATCGGCAGGGATTGAACTTTGGCCAGCTTCGAACTTTCGCGATACCTCTCCCTCTACCGCCCGAACAGCGCGCCATCGCCGAAGCGTTGTTGGATGTGGATGGGTTGCTCGGGGAGTTGGAGGCACTGATCGTCAAGAAGCGGGCCATCAAACAGGCCGCCATGCAGCAGCTCCTCACCGGCAAGACCCGCCTGCCGGGCTTCAGCGGGGAGTGGGAGAGGAGACTCCTAGGCGACGTCGCGACCGTCAGCAAGGGTGAGCAACTCAGCCGCGACGATGTCGTGGACTCTGGAGGGTACCCGCATCTGAACGGCGGCATATCACCTTCTGGATGGGCACGACGGTTCAACGTACCCGGCGACACCATTGCGGTGAGCGAGGGCGGCAACTCGTGTGGCTTCGTCCAATTCATGGCTGAGCCGTACTGGTGTGGTGGGCATTGCTACTCGGTTCTTTCTAGAGAGACTGACAATCGTTTCCTCTATCATGCCTTGAAAGGACGGCAAGCGGCGATCATGGCGTTGCGCGTTGGCTCTGGACTCCCGAACGTTCAGAGGTCCGCGCTTCTGTCGCTCAAGATCTCTTGCCCGCGCTCTGAAAGCGAGCAGATTGCCATCGCGACCGTTCTCTCCAACATGGACGCCGAGATCGCCGCGCTGGAAGCTCGCCGTGACAAGACCCGCGCGATCAGGCGGGGGATGATGCAGCAACTCCTCACTGGCCGGGTTCGGCTGGTGGATCCATCGTCAACAGAGGCCGGCGCATGAGCAGCGTCGGCCAGCGCGAGGGCGAGACCCAGAAGCGTGTGATTGCCTTCTTCCGGGAGGCGCTTGGCTACGCCTACCTCGGGCGCTGGAGGGACCGGGAAGGAAACTCCCACGTTGAGGAGGCGCTCCTCACGGACTGGCTTGGGCGCCAGGGGCACGGCGATAAGCTCATCGCCAGGGTGCTGTTCGAGCTCGGTAAGGCGGCCGCGCTCGGCGGCAGCAAGACACTCTACGACGCGAACCGCGAGGTCTACGGCCTGCTGCGCTACGGGGTTAAGGTCAAGCCCGAGGCGGGCGAGCAGACCGTCACGGTCTGGCTGATCGACTGGGAGAACCCTGCGAACAACGACTTTGCCGTCGCCGAGGAGGTGACAGTTTACGGCGTTCACACCAAGCGGCCGGACGTCGTCCTCTACGTGAACGGCATCGCCTTGGGCGTGCTGGAACTGAAGCGCTCTACAGTGGCGGTCAGCGAGGGCATCCGCCAGAGCCTGGACAGCCAGAAGAAGGAGTTCATTCGCTCCTTCTACCCCACAGTGCAGCTCGTCATGGCGGGCAACGACACCGAGGGCCTGCGTTACGGCGTGATCGAAACGCCGGAGAAGTACTGGCTGCGCTGGAAGGAGGCTGCGGCCCACCCGGCGGCCGAGGTAAACTCGCTGCTGCGGGAGCTCGGCTCTATCTGTGACAAGACGCGGCTACTCGATATTATCCACGATTTCATGGTCTTCGACGCCGGCATCAAGAAGACGTGCCGCCACAACCAGTACTTCGGCGTGCATGCAGCGCAGGCACGGGTGCGGCGCCGCGAGGGCGGCACCCTCTGGCACACCCAGGGCAGCGGCAAGAGTCTGATCATGGTCTGGCTCGCCAAGTGGATTCGCGAGCACGTGCGGGATGCGCGGGTGCTGATCATCACCGACCGCACCGAGCTGGACGAGCAGATCGAGAAGGTCTTCAAGGGTGTTAGCGAGGCCATCTACCGCACGAAGAGCGGCGCGGATCTTGTGGGCGTGCTGAACGCGGGCGACCAGTGGCTGATCTGCTCGCTCGTTCACAAGTTTGGCACCTCCGAGGAAGGCGACATCGATGCCTACCTTGCTGACATCCAGAGCCACCTGCCAAAGGGCTTCCGCGCCAAGGGTGAGATCTTCGTCTTCGTGGACGAGTGCCACCGCACCCAGTCCGGAAAGCTGCACGACGCGATGAAGGCGCTGCTGCCGGGTGCAATGCTGATCGGTTTCACCGGTACGCCACTGCTCAAGAGCGACAAGCGCCGCTCGATCGAGACCTTCGGGCCCTACATCCACACCTACAAGTACGACGAGGCGGTCTGGGACGGTGTGGTGCTGGACCTGCGCTACGAGGCGCGCGACATTGATCAGAGCATCACCTCGCCAGCGAAGGTTGACCAGTGGTTCGATCTGAAGACCCAGGGGTTGACCGACGTGGCCAAGGCTCAGCTCAAGCGGCGCTGGGGGACGATGCAACAGGTGCTCTCCGCCCGCGACCGGCTCGAGAAGATCGTCGCCGACATTCTGCTGGACATGGAAACCCGAGACCGGCTGAAGAGCGGGCACGGGAATGCCCTGCTCGTTTCCGACAGCATCTACGCGGCCTGCCGCTTCTTCGAGATGTTCCAGCAAGCGGATCTCGCGGGAAAATGCGCCATCGTTACCTCCTACCGGCCGCAACCCTCCGACATCAAGGGCGAGGAGAGCGGCGAGGGGCTGACCGAGCGATTGCGGCAGTACGAGATCTACCGCAAGATGCTCGCGGCGCACTTCAACGAGCCGGAAGAGACGGCGATGTACAAGGTCGATCAGTTCGAGAAGGAGGTGAAGAAGCGGTTCGTCGAGGAGCCGGGGCAGATGAAGCTCCTGATCGTGGTGGACAAGCTGCTCACCGGGTTCGACGCGCCGCCGGCTACCTACCTCTACATCGACAAGCACATGCAGGACCACGGTCTGTTCCAGGCGATCTGCCGGGTGAACCGGCTGGACGGCGAGGACAAGGAGTACGGCTACATCATCGACTACAAGGACCTGTTCCGGTCGCTGGCGCAATCCATCAAGGACTACACGGGCGAAGCCTTTGCCGGCTACGACAGGGAAGATGTCGACGGGCTGCTCAAGGACCGGTTGCAGCAGGGGCGGGAGCGGCTGGAGGAGGCACGCGAGGCGGTCAAGGCCCTATGTGAGCCCGTGGAGCCGCCGCGCGATTCCGCTGCCTATTTGCGCTACTTCTGCGCCGCAGAGAGCGGCAATGCCGAGCAGCTCAAGGAGAACGAACCGAAGCGCGTGGCGCTTTATAGACTGGCGGCCGCCTACCTGCGCGCCTACGCCGGTATGGCCAACGAGATGCGCGAGGCGGGTTACTCCGAGGTCCGAGCGGCGGAGATCAAGCGCGAGGTGGACCATTACGAGAAGGCGCGCGAGGAGGTGAAGCTCGCCAGCGGCGACTACGTGGACATGAAGGTGTTCGAGCCGGCCATGCGCCACCTGCTCGACACCTACATCCGCGCCGAGGAAAGCGAGAAGATCTCGGCATTCGACGATCTGAGTCTGGTACAGATGATCGTCGAGCGCGGAGAGGCCGCCGTAGATGTGCTGCCCAAGGGCCTCCGCGACGACCGCGAAGCGATGGCGGAGACGATCGAGAACAACGTCCGCCGGCTCATTATCGACGAGATGGCTGTCAACCCGAAGTACTATGAGAAGATGTCGCGGCTGCTTGACGCTCTCATTGCGCAGCGCAAGCGGGAGGCGATGGGTTACAAGACCTACCTGGCCCGGATCGTCGCGCTGACCAGGCAGGTAAGCCAGCCGGAGACTCAGTCGACCTATCCCGCAAGCATCAACACTGCTGCGCTACGGGCGCTGTTTGACAACCTGGAGGACGGAGGCGTGGCTGTACCACGGGAGCGTCCGCCGCATTACGGGTCCGGACCTGCCGTGGACGCCAGAGAGACGACTGCACTCGCCGTGGATCGCGCAATCCGTCGTGTGAAGAAGGCGGACTGGCGCGGGAACAGGTTCAAGGAGCGCGAGGTTCGGAACGCCATCGGATCAGAACTCGGCAACGACAATGCGCTAGTTGACAAAATCTTCGAGATCGTGAAGAACCAGCGTGATTACTAGAGGGCGGCTCTACTACGAGATTCATGGCACGCCCGTCGAGGTCGTCCGGAAGGACATAAAGAACCTCCACGTAGGCGTCTACCCGCCATCCGGACGGGTGCGGGTGGCTGCACCACTGCGGCTTGACGATGACGCGGTGCGGCTCGCCGTGATTTCACGCCTTGGATGGATTCGTCGGCAGCAAGCCGGATTCGCGCAGCAGGTGCGGCAATCACTGCGCGAGTTAGCGACCGGTGAAAGTCACTACTTTCAGGGCCGTCGATATCGGCTCAACGTGATAGAGCATGATGGTCCACCGTCCGTGCGCCTGCCAAGCAATACTACGATGGAAATGCGCGTCCGCCCGGGGACCAATTGGGACAAGCGCGAAGAGGTGCTGGAGCAGTGGTATCGGCGACGGCTTCGGGTGCAGATCGGGCCGCTCCTCGAGAAATGGGAAACTAGAATCGGCGTCGCGGTTGCTGAAGTGCGGATCAAGAAGATGAGGACGCGCTGGGGCAGCTGCAATGCCAGGGTCCGGCGCATTTGGCTGAATCTGGAATTGGTTAAGAAACCGGCTTCGTGTCTCGAGTACATTCTCGTGCACGAGATAGTCCACATCCTCGAACGACGCCACAACGCCCGATTCCGCGAGTTGATTGACAGGCTGATGCCCACGTGGCGCCTGCGCCGGGAGGAGCTGAATCGGGCACCGTTAGCGCATGAGAAGTGGAGGTAATGACGGTCTCTGAAGTACAGGCGATACCCTAAAGAGTGGCGACGGCGATGAACGGCGCCCATGCGGATTGCTAGGCAATTGGTTCTTCTGCAAACAGAGGTCGAAGCGTTTCGTACGTTGCGAAGTCCGCGGGCTTCAGCTTATACTCCTGAACATCGGCCCACCGGGAGCCGACCGTTGCGGGCGCGTCGCGTCACTTCGGAGATGGGCACGCGAAGGATCTGGTTCTACCCGTAAGCTGCCGCCCTTCGGCACCTCGATGAGCGCGCCCGGTGCTACACACCAGAGACCCGGAATTTTTTCACTGACGGCACACACGCGCACCTGCGCGCACGGTTCACGGCCAGGGCTCCAAGGATTCGCCCCCCCTTACCCCACCTAGCGGTCGCCCCTCAGCCCGGCCGGATGCCCGGGAAGCCGGTGCGGGAGGCCCAAGGGCACGGCTGGCGGGGCCGGGGAGGGGGAAGACCTTCCCAGGCGGCGCGGAGTCGCGCACGTCCAGGATTTCACCGTCAAAGATCCGCTGCGCCGCCTGCACCACTGGGTGCGCGATCGCGACGGCATCCGCCAGTACAGCTCGAACGCGATCCTCGAACCAGTCCGTGCGCCCGCCTGCCTGCAACGAACGGCTGAGCGTGACCGCCGCAGCGTCAAGCGCAGCTCCCCCCGCGCCCCCCTCGAATGCAACCGCAAGACCCCGAAGACTTGCGACGAAAGGAGCGAGGTGCGCGGAGGGAACCTGCGCACGAAGATAGCGCAGCTCTTCCCGTTCGCGCCCCTCGGTCAGCTCCTCTATCGCCGCCTCTATCACTTGCGGCCCGGCGGCGCTGTTCCGCATCCGGCGCGGGTTTCGGCCGCCAGCCCGTCCCGGAATCCGGGACAAAAGAGTCCCGGAAGCTGGGACGTTTCTGTCCCGGAAGCCGGGACGCTCCCGTCCTGTCTCCTGGGACGCCTCTGGGAGTGGCGGGACCGGTGAGGCGAGAACGATGGTCCACTTGCCGCCGATCTTCGCCCGGGTCACTAGGCCGTGCTCGACAGCCTCACTCTTCCCGCGGTAGAAGGCGGTTCGTGTGAGCCGAGTTTCGGCCTGGAGCCGCCTAAGGCTGGCGTACGTCGCGAGGGAGCGGGCGTCAACCCGCCGCGCGATCGCCAGAACGACGCGCAGCTCCGTCGGGCTCATCGTAGCCGGCCAGCCGAGGTCGTGCAGCGAGTTGAACCAATCGAACCAGCGAGAGCGTGCCACGTCACGCGGAACTTTCGTTAGCATCCGCGCTGTTGCGGTTCAAGCGCGCGACAGCGTACGAGACCAGTGCCCGGCGCGGTATGCGTCGCCCACGCCCGATCTTCAGAAACGGCAAATCGCCGCACCCCATCAGCACGTAGATCGTGCTGCGGGCGACGCTGAGGAACGCTGCCGCCGCCGCGACGGTAACGAGACCGCCCTCGACGATGGACTCAGCGCCGCGCGCGGGCTCGCTGTTCACGTTCGCGCTCTTCGGCCAGTCGCAGCACGTCTACGCGCGAGACCATGCGCCACCCGTAAGGGCCGCGAGTCGCCGCCAGGCGTCCCGCACGGATCAACTGGTGCACACGCTCACGGCTCACGCCGAGCAGGCGGCCCGCCTGCCCGGGGCCTATCAGGTCGCGTTCCTCCGGCATCGAACCCCTCCCCTAGACACCCCCGAATCTAGTACCTAGAATAGACACGTGCGTCGCTCTGTGGAAGATAAGAACATGCGCGGAACGATCCCGGGTGGCAATTGGCCGCGGTTCTCCCGCTACGAGGTCGTTGACGGGCATGTCCGCCCCGCTCCGGGTGCGCGGTTGACTCTCTATTCGCCCTGGAAGGTCTACGACGAGGAGCGGTTCGTGCGGCAGGCAACGAGCTCCCAGGAGTGGGTTCCGCCGTACGATGGCCTCATTCGGCTTGCTGAGGGTCTTCCGGACTCGGTGTTCCCGCGTTGGGAGGGCCAGGCGATGGACGAGGAGGCCGCCGCCAAGGTGACCGCCTTCTGCGCCAAGGTCGGGCTCCTCGGGTTACTTCCCCACGCGCTTGAAGCGTTGACCCTGCACCCGGTATGGGAGTACGTAGTCACGAGCGACGGAGTGCAGGCGGATCTGCTCGCGCCGACCCAGCGCCACTACTACCGCCTGGGGTCGTTCTTCACCGAGCGGATTCAGCAATATCCCGGAGGCGCGGTGCCTCCAGACGCCACGCGAGTTGGGCAACCCGTACCGCGCGGTCAGTGGCCACACGGCTTCGAGGAACCCCATGTCCTCCTCACCTCCTTGCGCCGCACGACGCCAGAGCGTGAGTCGCTCACGCAGAGATGGGCTGCATACTTCCCTGGCATCCGCCATGACGAGCGCGAGACCTACCAGTACCCGCTGCCGATGTCGCGACAATTCTGGGAGCAGTACGCGGAGCCCACGCGCGCCATCGTCGGGGCGGGGAGCTGGCTGCGAGAGATCTTGGGAGCCCTGCGCGGTCGCGCAAAGGTGCGAACTGCAGGCGTGCTGGCGCTGAATGCGCTTCTCGCTCGGGTCACGCCGACCGCAGCACGCTCAGGAGATACAGAAGCCCTTGCGTGGTCTTCGCCGTCCCTGCTGGGCTATTACGCGCTCATGATTCTGCAGGATCTCGTGGCACACCGACGCGTGCAACCCTGCGAGACCTGCGGCCACATCTTCCTGGCGGGAGGATACCAAACGCGCTACTGCAGTTCACGGTGCCGATGGACCGGACAGAAGAGACGACAGAAGGCAAAGACTCGGGGGAGGGATTCACATGGCAGCGCGACGCGGACGCGGTGAGGGCAGCGTCTTTAGGAGGCGGGACGGCTTATGGTGCGGCAGCATCACAGTAGGTTACACCGAGCACGGGCGGCGGCGCCGGCGGGCCGTCTACGGTAAGACGAAGGGCGAGGTCCTGGCGAAGCTCACCCGGCTCCAGCACGCGGCCTTCACGGGCACGCTCGGCGACTCCCAGCGCCTCACTGTCGCCGTGTTCTTGGAGCGCTGGCTAGAGGACGCGGCGCGGCCGGCAGTTCAGGCAACGACCCATCGGCGATATTCAGAGGTCGTCCGCCTTCACGTCGCTCCACACATCGGCGGCGCCGTCCTCTCCCGTCTGACTCCGGCCCACGTCCAGGGGATGCTCACAGCGATGGAGAAGGGCGGCGCGTCCGCCCGAGTGCGACAGATGACCTTCAACATCCTGCACCGCGCGCTCGGTCAGGCGCTCCGGTGGGGGATGGTGCCGCGGAACGTCTGCGACGCCGTCGTGCGCCCGCGCGTGCCGAGGCCGACGATGCGGACGCTCGACGCGGCCCAGGTTCGGCTGCTTCTGGCGGAGGCGAAGGGCGACCGGCTCGAGGCCCTGTACGTCCTGGCCGTAAGCACCGGAATGCGGCAGGGCGAGTTGCTCGGGCTGCAGTGGGAGGACATCGACCTCGACCGCGGCACCGTGCAGATCCGCCACCAACTGCACGAGCTGGCGGGACAGCACGCGCTCGTCGAACCCAAGACTGCCAAGTCGCGCCGGCGGGTTGATCTTCCGGCGCTGGCGGTCGTGGCACTGATGGAGCATCGCGAGCGGATGCGCACCCAGGGGTTCAGCGTGGGGGAGGGGTACGTCTTCACCGACACGAAGGGCGGCCCGCTGCGCAAGTCGAACCTCCTGCGCCGCTCGTTCGTCCCGCTGTTGGACCTGCGCAATACCCGGGAGGCGCTGCGCACGCAGGACGTCGCCGAGGACGCGCTACCGAAGCCCCTGCCGCGCATCCGGTTCCACGACCTGCGCCACACCGCCGCCACGCTACACCTTGCGAGCGGCACGCATCCGAAGGTGGTTCAGGAGATGCTCGGGCATTCCACGATCAGCATGACCCTGGATACGTACAGCCATACCGTACCCTCGATGCAGCGGGAGGCTGCGGCAACGATGGATCGCCTGCTCGGGCACTTGGGAGGCTAAGGCGACGCTGCAGGTGGATTCTTCTAGGCCATTCGCAAGAAATCATCAGTGACACGCAGAAACTCGAAGGCCCGTTCCAAGAGGTAGGCGTCAGGAGCCTCGAACACTTGCCTCCAACCTGCTCCAAAGACCAAAGGTCTGAAGAGTCGAAGGGCCAATCGTCCCAGGCTCTCGGCGGCAGACTGAACGGTGTCCTCGGCCTCCACTGAGATCTCATTCTCGTGGCAGATGTACCTGTCGTTCCCGAAGTCGTGGGGTCGCCAGGTGACCTCTTTGCCCCCGACCCGGAACAGAGTCACCCGTGTGTGCAGCTGACCGTCGTACCCACAGGCCCTAAGGAATCCCACGCCGTAGCGAATCCAGATCAGAATGTAAGAAAGCACCCAAGCCGCAGGTATAGCTCTCGCGTGCGCCTCGTCACCGAACGGATCCAAGGCGAACGACACGCCGTAGGTGTTCGATTCGACATATTGAGGCATGGCGGGCTGGATAAGACCTATGGTGTCTTTGACGCTCAGCGGATCACCAAGGGGGAACATCGCTCCCCTCGTCCGAACGCGTGACCGTTCGATAGCGTCCTGCAACGAACCATGGTCAACGAGTGGCCTGGCTGGAAACGCCGGGCTAGTCCACACCATCAGTGTCGAGGGATTCCGGTTCCACACCTCCTGCGGTATGAGCCTGCCGCCACGTTCTCGCGACTGGCTGATGAAAGAGTCCCGAAGGCGAACAGCTTCGGCCCGGCGATTGGCGAGGAACCTTAGCTCATCCCACGTAGCTAGTTGGGGCTCAAACCTCTGACTGAATTCATTCGTCCGAACATAAGCCCCGCGTCTTCTTGTTCGGAAGTGGGGGGCTTCAAGGCTTAGGTCCTGATAGACGACGTAGATGACATTGCCGTTGGCCAACGCTATCGGGTTTGAAACCGTTGGAATGAGCGGTGGGTACACGTCCTGATAACCAATCGACGCGACCCTCTGCGAATAGCCCGGAACTGCCGGTACACCGTTCATCGCTACCGGGTTCCCATCCGCGTCGGTCGAAATACCGACAACGAAGTACCCCCCGAATGTATTCGCGAAGGAAGAGATCGCCTTGGCCATCTCGTCCTTAAGATCCGAGTCTCCCTGGGGAACCTGAGACTTATATTCCAGTCTGATGCCTTCAGGAACGTGATCCGTGTAGAGTTCCGTAACCTCTGCGAGTCCCATGTGTCGCACCGGAGTGGCAAAGAAACCAGGCATCGTGCTCGCGCTACCTCCTGCGATCGAGAATCTGGGAGGAGTCCTTCGATCGCAGTCAACCGACCACCTACTGTAGCCAAACTGTAGCCTAATGAGCGGAAAATGGCGTACGTCGGCCGATGAAGGCGGAGTCAGGTCAACGGCTGAAACCCGGCAGGGACGCCACTCCTGGACGACGACGGACGACTGCGGAAGGTCGCCGGAAGGAACTCCGGAGCCGTAGGTCGGGGGTTCAAGTCCCTCCGGGCGCGCCAGCAACCCCGGGGTCCAGCCCGAAGACATAGGTGACACTTCGTACCTAAGACATGGGTAACACTTTCGGGCCGAACGGATTCTCGAGCGGTTCGAGCACTCGAGTCTCCAGATCAAAGTATCCCAGATCATAA
>Ga0187892_10008885_pt1 | contig 13488 bp, 9 predicted proteins | sample MA1701073metaG_FD_139345 | JGI IMG/M metagenome (GOLD analysis project Ga0187892, IMG submission 139345) | Bio-ooze microbial communities from a basaltic lava cave in the Kipuka Kanohina Cave System on the Island of Hawaii, USA - MA170107-3 metaG ...
GTTCCAAATGCAATCATATCTGGATTTGCCATTAGATTATTGCGCCACTGCCTACTATTCGTATGGTTTGTGACTCTGGTTTTAGTATAACACAGATATCATTTTTATCAAATACGGCAGGTTTGCCAAGTGATAATTTCATTGGATTTAGTGAAACAATTTTTGCAGGTCTTATTTGTAATCCAATATTTACTAAAAACATCTGGTTTTCTCCTATTTTGTCTTTGAAAAACTGATTCTGTGTATAATCTAGAGTTATTTCTTGTGCTACTTGCACTGAATCTTGGACACATAGCATATCGCCTCTTTGTACATCGTCTGGCGTAATTCCTTTAACTGAAAGTCCTACTCTTGCGGGGGATATTGCCTCGTCTACAGGGTCATCGTGCATTTGAATTGATTTTATCAAAACATCAACACCTTTTGGTAATAGTTTGAGGTTGTCATAGGTTTTTACTTTTCCTTGTATTACCTTTCCAAGTATGACAGTTCCCACCCCTTTGACATCAAAACAATGATCTATTGCAATTTTGGTTTTACCATCTTTCGATATGGATTGCATTGAATCTATTTCTTTTTTTAGATCAGCAAGATCTACTAGCTTGTATTGTTCCACAACAGTCTCTTTTATCATGGAAAAAAGTTTGTTTCTATCAACATCGTATGAATGGCACAGTATTCCTTGGGTTTTTTTTAGACTATCAAGTGCAACAATTTGTTCGCCCGTGAATTTATCAAGTTTTGTTACATAAAATATGACATATTCACCCATATGTATTGCTTGAAAAAGTGGTTGTATCTTTTCAGGAAAGCCTATGGGTAAAGTCCATGTTCTTACATACTCGGATTCTTTTTTATCATATATTGCAATATCAGTGGCAGTACCCTTTTTTCCAAATTCCTTAGCAAATGATTCATCTCCAAGTAGTGAATAGTTAATGGACTTCATTGTACGAGCTAAAATTCATAGGTTTACTTGGTAAAAGTCTTCTGAAAATATTAGATCTGATTAGAAACTAATCTCTGGTAGCGGAAATGAGAAGCTCTTGCTACCTAATGATATCGAGTCTTCATAATTACCAAGTGGCGTGTTTATACTGATTATAGATAAGCCGATGGAGCCTACAAGATTGCCAAAGTTTATAGTTGTATTTTCCTCAATGTGTTTTACCTGTATATCTTTGATTTGCAAATCAGAATTTATTTGAAACTTGATTTTTATTTTTGCAACATCTGCATTGTTAATTTTCTTAACAAACTCTACATAAGGTCTTAGCTCAGATTTAAAGGGGCTAGTGTTAAAACGTACTTCAGCATGACCGTCTTCTATTTTTAGCTGTATGTTTTCAAGTAATGGTTTAACCATTGGTTCCACAACGTTATCAATTATAGTATTTGCAATTTTATTTGACAAATTTGAGAAGTCCATGTTTTGTTCGGCAGCTTCCTTGTACCAGTATAATGTTGTACTTACCGCTTCTAGTTTGGCAACGTCTTGTTTGCTCGTAATCGTTTGTTCTAGTACTTGAAACAGCTCTTTTTTAATCACTGGAATTAATTCGGTTAGTGACATTTTCTTCTGCTAATCTAACCCTCCTCTGATTTCAACTGATGGTCTTGGGGCAGAACTTCTAGGTCTGGATCGGTATACTGCATACACTATGGCAGCAGCTATTGGGATAATTATCAGAAGTAAGAAGTCTGGATTGATGTAGTCCAGATTACCTGCTAGTTCGCTGTTTGAATCTGCGAGTTCATCTTCAACACCTGACTCTGTCCTAGTTTCGCTTGTATCGGATTCTTCTATAGGCTTTTGTGTCACCAGTACTTCATACATCTCACTTCTTGCAGATGCAGGTGCACCAGCTAGCACAAATTCAGCATAAAAAAGATATGGTTCTCCTCGATATACTCCCACCCAAGTAAGAAAAAACTGTCCGGCAGTGTCGGTTGAGGTTGTTCCTATTATTTGACCGCTTATTGCATCTTTAATATCTATAGACAAATTAGATAGTCCTTGACCTTCAATAGAAATTCTTCCTGAGAATGTTACTTCTTGTCCTTCTTCTACGGACGATTGAACTGGATTCAATACTAGAACAAGTTGAGAGAAAGCGAAGGGTGTTGATATCGTAGCCATACTAGTTAATATTATGAGAAAAATGAAGTGAAAACTTTTCATCAACGTGATTTACTCAATTTTTTGCAATAAATGATTTTTGTAAAGGTTTGGTCAATCTACCCTACCAAATCTGATCCTAGATTTAAACAAGTCTTCAATTTCTTGCCTTGATTTTTCACCATATACTACTGGACTGTTTTTTTCCCATGCAACATACTCCCATTTCCACAATCTATGATTGTTGTCATGCTCAGCCATAGCGTGATTACTAGTGTTTATGAAAACTATTGGATGGTTATAATTAGCATAGTAATATTTGATCTTATGCAGTGGAGTTTCCTCATCACCCCATGCTTTCTCCTCGTGTACCGTATCTTGTTCTAGTTGATTAAATTCTCCGCTGTATATATTACTAAATTTGAATTCTGATGGTACGCCATTATTCAATATTATTTTAAACGTTTCAATGTCTATCGTTCTTCCGTAAAAAAGACTTCGAAACCATTCATACACTCGGTTTAAAATTCTGTGCCTTCTTAATTCTTCATTATTAAATAGTATACTTACTTCAAATTCTTTCTCATTGATTTTGTGACAATGAATTTCTCTTACAAAATTATTCCAAGAATCAATTGCTGGTTGGTACACCACAGGTATTATTTTATTAATATCCTTAGTCAAGACGGAAAAAACATTTTTTTCAATATATTGATTTGACTGAGTTTTCTTTAGCATTTGATATATGCTATATATTTCACTATTCTCAATCCCTATTCCTTCTTTTGCCCACTGCCATATCCAATAGTCATCGTCCAGCTGAATTACCCAACGCAGTCTTTCTTGTCCGTATTTCTTGTCTGACAAATTATCAGATGGCGGTTCATGATAATTCTCTGGTTTAGGTTTCGAGATATTAGAAACATCAAAACCAAGCATGTATCTTAATTCAACATTTTGTCTTTTGTATCTACTGAATACTTCATTCGTACTACGTATTACCACTCTCAATCTTTCAGATTGGGTTTTGACTGAAGAAACTGAACAGTTGTCCCAATCCCAAATTTCCGTTTCACCTCTCCAATGAAACACACGCTGATTTTCTTTTAGCTCTGCGTCATACCTATTTTCCCTGTGTGAAAACCAGATTTCTGAATTGCCCATTTGAAAGAATCATCTATGAATTCTTTTTAAGATATATGATAGCCCAATTCTAGTTCCTTTTTTCTTGTCCTCTTCTATATTTAAGAAACTGACTCCTAGTTCTTTTGGAAGGGGTATGCCTCTCACCTTAATTAATTCTGAAATCCTGTCGATGAATTTCCCTGCATCTTCTGCTATTGGTATGGGAAGTATTCGCTTAAAATCTGCAATGTATGGCTTTAATGCATCTTCTGAGGACCACTCACTGATCCATCTGCCTACTGCCAGATTAGGTGTCACAAGTCGTATTTCGTCATGGAATGGTGTTGGATCATCAAATCTGAACATTTTTCCTGTAATGTTAACATCGGATCTTCCTGCAAGCATGTTTGCAAAAGAATATCGCATGTCAATTTCCCCATCCTCGTAATCAAATGTAAATACTTGTGTTCGTGGAGTAACGGCAGAGTCAGAGACTAGCATTCCTTCCCACTTGCCAACCATTTCTTTTGCAGAAGGCACATAGCTAAGTTCTTTATTATTGAAAATTGTAAAGAGATCAGTTTCTGTCATAAAATCTACATCATACACTCTTGACATGCTGAAACTGAACAGTTCTCTGCCTTTTGCAAACGGCCCTAAAAAGGCTTTTCCAAGTATTGTATTCTCATCCACCATCTTTAACAAATCGTAAGCACTAGAATATGGAAAGTCTTCGTACTCCAAATGAATTACCTTGCCATATCCTGGAACATCTTTTTCTCTAGCAATGTTCTTTGCATCTACCACTTGTACCTCAAACGGATGCGTAATTCCGTTAAATGTAGTATCATTTACTCTCCAGAATTTTTTGTAGAATCCTCCAAAAAATCTCAGCATGGTTGTCAAAGCGTCATTGTCTCTTCCATAGAATCCCTTCCAATACAGATCATTGTAAATCAAGAGTCGTTTCTTGTCAAGATTCCAATTTTTTCCTACGATGGGTTTGTCTTCTTTGGAATTGCCAAGTTTTGAAAAGAGCTTGGAGTTGTATTCTAGAACCGAAAACATTTCTCCTATAGTTTCAGTTTTACAAAATCGTGGTTGAGAAATATTACAAGTGTTTCCAAGTGACTCCTGTAGCGGTGGGGAGCTTTTCCATTTCTTAATTATCTTGTTTGCAGTTATGGTTGCAAGGGCCATGATTGTTTGTTGTGGATTTACCCCGACAGCACTTGGAAATATGCTAGCATCACAGACATACAGATTCTTGAATCCAAATACCTTACAATCAGAATCTACAACACCTTCGGATATGTTAGTTCCAATTTTGTTGCCACCCTGAGGGTGTGCTGAACCAAGCATCAGCCCATCAGGATTATTTCTTACTGCATCCTTTAGTCTTGGAATGTCTGCTGGCGTATTGATTTCCTTGACATCCTGATGTGACGTAATGACGGAGCTTGCTCCCACACTAAACCACATTCTGGCAAGTATACCTATTCCTCTTGCGAGATCATCAATTACAGAATCAGATGGTGAGTACTTTACTTTTGGATGACCACTATATGTCATCAGAACTTTTCCTGTAGGTTCATCTCTTACCATCACGCCAGCCATGGTACGCATGTTATAATCAGGCAATGCAAAGTGTTCCATGAAGATGTGAGGAAATGCCATGGCTGTTTGAAAAAGTGGCATGAAGATGCTTTCTATAAGAAATCCGCCTTTCTTTACTCCGTTAGTAACTCCAAATTCATGACATGTGTATGACATGGGAATTCCCCTGTTGCCATGTATTTCGTCTTTAAAGACGCCCATGAGAAAGGCTGCGGGATGCAATGCAAGACCTTTCCCAATGTTTGGACCTCCTATTCCTGATTTTTGTAGCAGGTTAGATGATGCTATTGCACCTGCTGAGACAATGACTACCTTGGCGTTTACACGAATTCTATACTTTTCATTTCCGTTTACATCGACAAAGATTCCATCAACGCCTGTTGCAATACCATCTCGGTATGTGATCTTTTCAGCTTTACAGTTACAATATGCTGTAAGATCTGCCTTTGGGTTATTTAGTGCATCATGAATGTATGTGACCAACATGCTCTGTTTGGTATCGTAATGGCAGCCTAGATGGCAAAAACCACATTTTACGCAAGAGTGTAGGGCTGGGTCTGTAAATGACTGCCCACAGTTTCTTTTGTTCTTGTAATGTTTGATAGGTTTTCCATCTATACGAAACTTCTCACAAGCCTCTCGTAGCTTTTTGGCATTCTCATTTAGCTCATCCTCTGTCACTTCGGTTACATGGATTCTTTTTTCAACTTCATTGTTTGCCTTGTTCCATTCTGCGTTTGTTATAGATACGCCCATCTTTTTCCACTGTCCAATAACCAGATCAGGAATTCTAAAACAGACGGCGTCATTGATAACGGTAGAACCACCAAGACATGAGCCTTGTGCTACTGCTATTCTAAGACTGGATGTGAAATTTGCACCACCATTTTTCCATAGTAAGGGAATCATGTCACGTTCTCTTTGGTTCATTGACTCGCCATCGTAATATCCTCCTCTTTCCAGTAAGACAACAGATTTTCCTGCTTCTGCAAGTTTTGCAGCAAGAACTGCCCCAGCTGCGCCAGATCCTATAACACAGGCATCTGCGTTATGAACGACATCACGCGTTACAGCTTGATATCTTTCTGCACGCTTCTCAAAGCTTTCCGTGCCATAAATGCAGTTCATTGACTACACTTCCCATCTAAGTTTATGATTGTGAGCCTGCTTCCAAGGATATCGTGGCACTTGTGGGCCATCGTATCCTCTTACATTCCAAGCATTTTCTTGCGTGTAAAGCTGCCAATCACCCATAGTTCGCAAAAGCAAGCTCAATATGCGCGCCGTATCTGAATTAGAAATATCAATTGACTCTCCAATGTTTTGGAACGAAGACACTACTCGCTCATTATTATGTTCGTAGGGATCATCAGAACGCTGTACTTTTTTTTCTAATGAGTCCAAAGATATGTTAAATGTTAATGCATCTATTTCGCTTGGTTTTACGCCTTTTCTAACTTCAGTTGTGTGAATAATTTCACCTACAGAATTTCTAACAATGAGATAGATGTCAGGTTTCCCTTCAAGAATATTTTCTTTGAAATGTTTTTCTTCCAATCTTATTTGAAATGTACCATCCTCTTTTACCCATGTGCTGCCTAGATGATCATCATTTCTGTCATCAAACCATTGTTGATCACTTTCCATAGCCTGTACTAGCACATTTGCCACTGGCTTGCCATCAGCGAAGATAACTTTTCCTCTTATTTTCCATGCTTTCTGATCTGATTCCATCGTCTTATTGCAATGATTTTATGTTTCTATTGTTTGGCATTATGTTTTCTGTTCAGCACTGCTACCCGGTCCTTCGGTTCCTTGGCCTCTTGTTCTTCCTCCGCCAAGGACTCTGTTCCATCTTCCTCTATACATAACAGTCAATGCAATAAAGACTCCAACAGCAATTGCAAGTCCAATTGCAAGGGCAATTATCCAAGTCGGAATACCAAACAGTCCTTGAATAAGATTCAGCAAGTCCTCTGCATTCTTGATAGCAGTACTCTGAGCTTTAATTTCGTCTTTAAGTTCCTTTAAGGAAGGTCTGTCCCACTTTGGAGCCTCTGATACAACTTTTAGTGAAGAAGACGCCCTATCTATTTGAGCACTGATACTTTGTAGTGCAAATGGATTCTTGATGAGATTCCTAGCCTCATCTTGTACTTTCTGAATCTCAACTATCGCAGCGTAATCCTCACCATTTTTGATGTGTTTGGATACTATCATTAGGTGATCATTCAAACTTTGTTTAGCTGCATCAGCATCACCACTGCATTCAAGAGATTTAGAATCACTGGTCTTGAAATCACACTCTTCGAGTTTTTGTATTGCATCATTGATTGTTCCAACATGTAATGCCCTAAACTCTCTTGAATTTTCTATAGTCATATCTTCAGGAATTTCAGAGTCTTCAGGAGGGTCATAGTAAGTCTTAATTTGATTCATGGTGTCATTTTCAAGTAGTTCAGTGAGTCCTTCACATTCACATGACTCATCCTCAGATGCGGGCTCTCCTTTCTGTTCTTCCATGGCAGTTAGATACATAGAAGAATCCTGTTCATATTCAACAAATTTCAAATCTGGCTGAGCTGACACGATATAATCTAATGGAACTGATCCTTCTTCCGTAACTTCATCTGCTGGCTTCACGATAAATGGAGAGCCTGGCGGTTCTCCTTCTTCTGGAGACGAAGCACCATCACCAAAGCTTGTAGCCTGCTTTATGTTGTACACCAAGTTGCCCCAATCGTTCCAATCGTTGTAACTTGAGCCAACACCATTACAGCCAGATTCGCCTCCAAAATTATTGAGATCCCATGTTCCACTGATTGCACCCTCAACAACAGTGTCACGATCCCAGTCTATGCCACCTCCTACAGTTGCAGTCATAACAGGAGTACCTCCAAAAACAGTGACTTGGCCAGCGTTAGAAGTGCCAACGCCAGTACTTTCTGTTAGAGAGTCTTCGTTTAATAGAACGTTGTTGGTTCCCCAAGAGAAAGTTAATGGTCTGCCTGCGACGTAATCAGAGAACTGCCTTGAATAACTCATGACACTGAGATAGTTTGGCTTGCAGTTTGTATTATCATTGCCACCATGATAGAGCTTTAGGTTATGACCAAGCTCATGCATAAACGTACCAGTTTGCTGGTCTCTACTACCTATGCCTCCTGCCCAATTCCCAAGCGAAATCATCATATCATTTCCTGGAATTTCAGCAGTACCAGAAGCCCCAGAAGGTTGATTGTGTACAAATAATGCGTAATGGAACACTTGTCGTTTTGCGGTAAGATAGTTTCCGTTTGTTCTATCTTGCGTTGTGCCAAAGAAAGAATTTTTTATAGTATCAAACTCGGTTCCGCCTGCACCACCGGCTGCGGGAGCAGAGGTTGAAAGCCTGTGAATAGGTACCTCTTCATTAGTTTGAATATGGAGGTTTATGTTTTGAGCCTGAAATGCATTTATCACATCTGAAAGTGCATTTTGATCTGGAGCATGTCGTCTCATCCAATCAATTTCTACGTAGATGTCTTTCTTACCAACAACAGGACAGTCGTTTGGAATGCTTGAATTACATGGATAAGTATAGGTGATACCATTGTATGGAATATTCAGTCCACTGCTTGTCTCCCACGAGTCAACTATTCCGTCAGCATCAGAATCCGTCCCTGTCAGCTTCACAGACTTGTTTGGTTGATTTGGATTTGTTGCTGGTGGATAGCCTTCGTTAGTAGCTTTTATCAATACATCTTCTTCAATTGGAATAATTCCTGCTGGAGGACTTTGGACCACTGTTGTGACATGATCATTTGCATCAACATGCAGAGCTGGTGTATTTTGATTATTTGCACCAGAGGTAAACATTATGTAAGTTGGAAAAGTGAAAAAACCAGAAGTTGCGCTAGTTTCTGTGAGTGTCACATCTATAAAGTCGCCTCCAGTAGCAGATATTCTAACAGTCACTGCCTGTATGGTATTTGCTGGAGCTGTGTTTGGATCTGTGTATTGTGAGTCTATCGTTGAATCAATTGTTATCACTGCACCATGGTCAACATAGTACCAGTCATCTGGTGGCACAGTGTGATCAAATTGTACAAGCATAGCAAATGCTGGTGAAACAAAACCAATCGTAAAAACCATAGAAATAGCTATCAGCAGAATACGAGTTGTTTCCATGCCTGTAAGTGTAGTTAGCAGAGCGGGTAGTATTTATCCATTTTTATTTTTTTGTTTAAAAATATATTAATTTTACATAAAACCAGTTATTTTTTTAGAAATTCAATGTATAAAATTATACAGATATGTGCTAATCTTCGGTGTGATTAGTATGATAATACTTTGTGAAATATTTTGTTGCCTTGATGTGTTCTTTCATTTTAGCATCAGTTAACGTATCAGTATTTTCTCTGTCAAGTCTACCTACAGTACTAGAATAAAAGAATGTTTTATGTTCTAACCTTTTTTCTGATTCTTTGAAGGGATTGCCAATTAATGCTTGTGCCAATGTTTGTGCTTTTGTTACTTCACCCATTATTCTTTCTTCAAATCCACTGTCATGTCTTTCGGCCCTTGCAATGTTATCTGGATAAATTGTTGGTTCATGATATGGATGTATTCGTTTTTGTTCCAGATCACCAAATGGATTATAGTAGACAACGTTTCCTTCTGTATCGGCAATTGGCACATACCGTAGAGTTTTGTAGTATGGCACAAACATGGTTGCAGTTTCTGTTGTAATTGAATTATCTACCAACGGTTCTCCCACTACCTGAATCGCATCAAAAACTTTAGTATCTGCAGAATTCCTGAGCGGATCCCAAACTCTGATTATTATGTCAGATTTATCCATTGGTTTTGCAAATGTAACATTAAAAAGAGCATGATATTTTGAATCCACTTTTGATTCGGTAAAGTTTACTGTAGAAAACAATCCATGTGGGTCTATAATTTCTAGTGGCTTGTCCTCATCATAGATTATGTAGGTATCACTATTTTGAATTTCTCTGTCAGTTCCTCTTAGATTCATATACAAAGATATGTGTTCTACTCCGGTAGAGTCGCTTAAAGTTAGTTCTATTGGTAATGTGGTTCCTGTTTCTGCAGTGTAGGTTTCAATTGTTTGTGAGTATCCATACAATGCGTATCCACTGTCGCCAAGTATGAGAGGGATATCAAAAGATGGGTTATTTATTGCCATCATAGGCTCAAACGGATTTGCTTGTAAGATGATGTTCATTATGATTTCAGGCAGCGATAGGTTACTTAGTGATAGTTTGTTAAGAGTAAATGATGGTGGAGACCGATCTCCTCCTCCACCTCCACCTCCACCCACCAGTACGTCAAGAACCAAACCTGGACGAATAAGACCACCACCACCTCCACCGCCACCGCCGCCTAATATTATGTCCGCAGTAACATCAAGTGCTCCAGGATAAGACACGGTGATAGTGTCACAAATAACGGCCGGTGGGACACAGTTAGCTGCATTTAATGTTCTAACACCGTCATTAGGGTTAGGGCTTATCAATCCGTATGCAAACTCTCCCAAGTAATTTATTGAGATCCTATCACCGTCGGCTACTTGTATTATATTACCACTAGTTGGTCCTGTTGTGAATCCTAGAGTGCCAGTAAATATTCCAGTAGTTGCCCCAGTTTCTGTGAGAACAAATCCTGGAATGGCTGAGGTGTCAATTAAAGTTATAGGGTCAGTTGATGCAACATCCACTGTTATTGTGTCTTCAGCTGGGGTCAGACCAACAGTTTCTTCTTGTGTTATAGTTATTGTACTGCCTACAGTGAATTCGTCGTCTCCTTCTGTGAATATGAGAGCAGTATTTTGAAATACACCTGAGGTAGCACTAGTTTCTGTAAGAGGGATCGTCTTACTTTCTAAGCTTGATGTTATTGTAACAAATATGGTCTGTATACCACTACCTATATCAGTAAATACTGCATTTCCTGAATCGTCAACAGTAATAACTGCAAAGTCATTTAGAGTATATTCAGCTGGAGGTCCTATATCAAATGAAATTACCTGAGCATTGGCATATTGCATAGGTGTAACAAAGACAAAAAAAGATACTGCCATCAAAGATATTGTTATTAGATTTTCTACTTTCATTATCTTCCGTTTTTTGTGTAGCTCATATTTTTTTTTAAGAGTATTTTCAGTCATGGTTTTTTCATTAACCAAAAAAAGACTTAAACATCATCGTAATATTATGACGCATATACAGACTATTCAAGGTTTAAGACACCGATATTAATTGATTTAAGATTGTATGTCTCAAGAATACTTTTAAACGAGTAGTAAAACCGTCAGATACGGGCTCTAAGACAGGAAAGTCCGCTTTTGCATAAGGTGGGTTTTCCATAACTAGAGTTAGGAGTATGAATTGATAGGATCTGCTTAGCTAAAACAACAAATGCTTAGCTATGTTGTTAAACTACTCTAATATGCGGTGCGTGGTTATACAGTACATGAGCTACTACAAATTGGAATGTGTGCACCGTGAATGGCTAGTATCAGCCGGCGGTGGCGGTGGTTACATAGCAAGTACGTTTATGATTATAAATTATAATCGCTATAATCAACACATAGTTTGTAGTTCAATACTGACGAAATATCTATATTAGTAAATGAATGGCATTTTTAGAATCTTTAATTTACTTAATCATGTTGTTTTATAGTCACTAAATTTCAAATATTCAAATTTGTGTTCATTTTTAAAATCAATAATTTATTAGATACGTTAATGTGATACATCATATAGATTTGCTTAGAAATCAACGTAATAAATTTAATAGCGATGCTAAAGGGGACGATAAGCTTGCTAGTATAGCAGAAATTCTAGGATTGTTGGAGGAAAAGAGCAAAAGTAAAGAATGGATATTTCAAGAGATAAAAAAACGTAGGTTAAAGCTACCTGTAAAATACACGATGAACAGTTTTGAAATTTTAAAAACCTGTCCTGGGGGTTTTATTTCTCATCTTCTTCGTGCTCTGAAAAGTGATGGCTTTGAAGATTTTGAAGAGATCCGAACGTTGACAAAAACTTACCATTGGTTCTATACCGATATTGTAGCTAGCTCTGATCCCAGCATACCAACTACAGAGCAAGCCCGCAAGATTATTGTGTTAAATGAATTGATTGCAAGGACTGAAACATTCAAGCAGAGAGATCCTGCTTTCACTGTAATTTTCCCCACAGGAGATGGTATGAATATTGGCTTTAGCGATAGTCCAGAAAAACCACTACGTCTTGCGATAGAATTACACAAGTTAATTTCTAGATATAATGAATCAAGAAAAGGCAAGGACAAGCTCTACATCAGAGTTGGAATTGACACGGGTCCGGTATATATCCTCAAAGACTTGAACGGTAAAGATAATGTTTGGGGTCCTGGCATAATCATGGCACGGCGTGTCATGGATTTAGGAGGATCTATGCAAGTATTTGCATCCGCAAGAATTGCAAATGATATTCGCAGGCTATCTCCTGAATACAAGGCGATAATGCATCCAATTGGAGACTATACCATAAAGCATGGCGAACAGCTTTTAATATACAATATCTATGGGGATGGATTTGGAAACAAAAATGCACCACGTAAAGGAAAGACACAAAAAAGTAAAGCTGTTGAACAGGATCTAAAAAATAGTAGTACATTTTTGTTTGGCAACGTTGAAGTGAAACTTGACATAACAGATCCTAAAACTATGATGACTCATCACACTTGGCTTTGGAACGTAATAAATATCACAAAAGAACCAAAAGACCAAGTCTTTTACTATCTTGATGGAGATGCGCCAAAGGACTTTCCTGAAATGAATGTGATGATAAAAGATGAGGAAGATAACGAACTTGACATATTAAGTTTGAATGTGAACAAGCCATATCACAAAGAATTCATTGTCAAGCTTAACAAACCATTAAAACCCAATCAAATAGGCAGGCTACTCAAGTTGGAATATGACTGGGAGGAACCAGACCGAAACTTCTTTTATAAATTTGCATCGGATTGTAAGAAATTCAAATATCTGTTTACCATACCTAAAGGAGTAGAACTGAGAAATAGGGTTCTCAAAGTTGATCCAGAGACAGGATACAAAACACATGCCACACCATCTGCAACTATCAAATATCTTGATAATAAAACAGAGATGAGCTGGCAAGCTTCTAATTTGCATGCTTATGATGCATATAGATTTGAGTGGTAAATTCTTAACTTGTTTGATAGTAAACCTATGTACAAACAATTAAAGTTGAAGCAGTTATTCTTTGAGCTTACTTTCTTGAAAAGTATTAGAAACATCCCAACAATACCTGAAATAGTCAAGACACCACTCGTGAAACGGTGGATCGTTGCTGTAAAACATCTCACTCATGTCAGTCTCACCATCAATTGTTGGAAACATTACACAGGCCTCTTTTTCATTTAGAACCAGAACTACTTTGACATCCTTTTTCATCTTTCTTTCAATGCGACCAGTTTCCATAAGTTTTTTCAAGCCAAGCTTTTCAAGAATTTGTTTTCTTTCCTTTGGAATTATAGCCGACTCGGAAAGAATAGAGTTTAATTTGACACCTTTTTTTACTTTGTTCACAATTGGTTCTATAAGATCCACA
>Ga0187892_10008886_pt1 | contig 13485 bp, 7 predicted proteins | sample MA1701073metaG_FD_139345 | JGI IMG/M metagenome (GOLD analysis project Ga0187892, IMG submission 139345) | Bio-ooze microbial communities from a basaltic lava cave in the Kipuka Kanohina Cave System on the Island of Hawaii, USA - MA170107-3 metaG ...
CGAGAGAGAAGGGCGTTGGGAAGATTTCACGCGGCGAGGCTAAAGGAGTGCGGAGGGGAAGTCCAGCCCGATCCCCTAGGAACCTGTCAGAACGAAAGTTGGAGCAGAAGAGAATCCGCCATAACTACACGGAACGGAGTTCAACTCTGCGTCAGAATGCATGACTTGACTCCCCTTTGACCCTCGGGCTGTGCACTTGCTGGCCATCTTCGCAAACTCAACCGCACTAGTGCCGCAAGGCAGATTAGGCGAGGCAAGATCCGCCGTTGCGATTTTATTCTTGATGCTGCACCACAAGCATCGCAGGCGGTCCCTCTCTGAAGACAAAGACCGTTTGTCCCGCCTGTATCTTGTCCTCTGACTTCAGCGTTGTCTCCGTGATTCTGTCGCCGTTGACCCAGGTCCCGTTTCTGGAATTCAAGTCCTTGCAGACGTATCCCGTTCCCGAGTGCGAAATCTGGAAGTGGAGCCGCGACATTTGGTCGTCATCGACTTGTTTATCCACATCATCGCCCCGTCCGACCCTTAGGACCTGGATTTCACTCAAGCGTACCAAATCGGGAGGTCTTGGAAGCCTGACTTGAGGCCGTTGGTTCTGGTTTGGCGCCAAGGCCCCCAGCGAGCCACCGATCTTCGGTGGCAGGGTGATTTGCACCTCATCTTTTCCATCCGGTGTGGGCAGAAAGACAGAGGTTGGTCGCCATCCAGGTTCTGCAGACCGGCTTTGATGGGGCGATGGCAACTTGGTCGCGGGTGGCGACCCGATCGCTGGCGAACTCTCATCCGAACCCGGCTCTGCTCTCGCTACCTTTGGCACTGATGGTTCTGCTGCCTCGAAATCCAGGGCCAGCCGAACACTGAAGAACGGAATGCGGCGTTGCGTCGGCACGGACTTGCTCCGAAAGGCGGCACGGCACTGGACGGCGTGGCTTAGCCATGACCCACCGCGCAACACTCGCGACTGACCACTTGGTGGCCCGGGCGGGTCTTGCTCCGGACTTCTAGTGTAGTAATCTTCGCCATACCAATCACTGCACCACTCGTCCTGATTACCGTGCATGTCATACAATCCCCATGCGTTTGATTTCTTCCCGCCCACGGGATGAGTGCCGCCACTTTTGGGCATGCACCAACCGAACTCGTCCAAGCCAGCCTCATCGTCGCCGAAACAAAACTCGGTCTTACTTCCCGCCCGACACGCGTATTCCCACTCCGCCTCGGTAGGTAAGCGAAAGTTCTTGCCTGGCGCTTTTGCTTTCAGCTTGGCGCAAAACGACTCGCAGTCATCCCAACTGAGATATTCCACCGGGTTGCTCGGTCCTTTGGATCCGCTGGGGTTGTTCCCCATCACCGCCTGCCATTGTTCCTGCGTAACCGGGTATTTGCCCAAATAGAAGGGTTTGCTGATCGTTACCTTATGGACGGGCTTCTCGTCCGGCCGCCCCTTCTCCGATCCCATCAGGAATGAGCCCATCGGGATCAGCACGAACTCCATCTTCACGCCGCCGCCCAGATCAATGGAAACTTCCTTGCACTGGCCGCCCCCTTTGACTGGACTTGGGGCGAGCGCGGACGCGATTTCTCGCGCCTTGGCTGCCGGCTGAGTCCGCGCAGAACCAATGTCCGCGATGGAACTCAAGGCAGACAACAACTCGTCGGCGCTGTGATGGCGCTGGTCGGGATCGCGAGCAAGCATCTTCTCGATCATGGCAGCGACGGGCGCGGGAACATCCGGATTCACCTCGCATACCGGCGGCAACGGCGCGGTGGCGACTTTGATGGCCACCTCGAACGGCGACGTGCCCTCGAACGGCACCCGGCCCGTCACCAGGTGATAGAACGTCGCTCCCAAGGAATAAATGTCGGCCCGCAGATCCACATTTTTAGCGTTGCTGCCCTGCTCGGGGCTCATGTAGTAGGGCGTGCCCATCCCCGCGCCCGTCATCGTGTTGCTGCTCATCTCCAGCGCCTTGGCCAAACCAAAGTCCGCGACCTTCAGCACCCCGCGCCGGGTCAGCATGAGATTGGCGGGCTTGAGGTCGCGGTGGATGATGCCCTGCTCCCAGGCGTGGGCGAGTCCCTGCAGGGCTTGTTGCATCAGCGCTATGGCTTCCGCCACGGGCAGTCGGCTTTCCTTTTGCAGCTGTTGCTCAAGGCTCTGGCCGTCCACAAACTCCATCGAAAAGAAATGGAAGCCGTGGTCCTGGCTGATCTCGTGGATGGTGACGATGTTGGGGTGGTTCAGTTTCGCGGCGGCTCGCGCCTCGCGCTTGAACCGTTCGACAAAGTCTTTGTCCGCCATCAATGCCGCGGGCAACACCTTGACGGCGACGCGGCGCTCCAGTCCTTCCTGGATGGCTTCATACACAGCGCCCATGCCGCCCTGGCCGAGCTTGCGCACAAGCTGATAACGCCCGAGCTGGCTCGGCGTGCCGCCGAGCACAATGAAGTCATTCCCGCAGCCGGCGCACTTGGCCTGCCGCCCGACGAGTGCTTCCTCGACCTCGTTCGAGGCCTGGCAACTTGGACATTCGGTTTGGAGCTTGGGCATGGCTAGAAGGAAACTGTCGCCACAAAGAGGCACAAAAGGCCACGAAAAGGGGACAGGTCGATAGTAGCCGACGAGGTGACAAGGCGGCATCGCTGGCTCTGGGTTCGCGCGTCCGCCTCCTCACGTCGGCGGCTACGAGGACTCTTGGAACAAGCTCTACGATTTCGGTTTGATGTCATTCGGATTCGAGTCGGATTTCGGGTTTCGGGATTTGGTCATGCCTGCCATCCGTTTCTACCCTTGCACCCGCCTTCTGAGAAGCCGTTTCTTCCGAGACGGTGATAATGACGGCGGTGACATTATCCTTTCCACCCGCCTCATTGGCGGCGTCGATGAGCCGACGGGAAGTCGCTGCCGGATCCGTCCCGTTCTTCAGGATGCTCTGGATCTTTTTGTCAGTCAGCATCCCGACCAAGCCGTCGCTGCAGAGCAACAGACGGTCGCCGGATTTGATCTGCAGCACGCGTGCTTCGGGCAGCGGCTCCCCCTCCATCCCTATGCTTCGCGTGACTCGCCCTCTGGCAGGATGGGTCACAGCCTGCTCTGGCTTGATCTCTCCATTGTCAATGAGAAGCTGGACGATAGAGTGATCCCTTGTCAGTCGCTTCAGCTTCCCATCGCGCAACAGATAAGCGCGGCTGTCGCCCATGTGCGCGATCAGCGCCTTTGAGTCACGAATCAGCGCCAGCACCACGGTCGCGCCCATCCCCTCCAGCCCGAGTTGACCCTTGGTCTGCTCATAGACCTGATGGCTGAGTTCAGCGATGGCTTCCAAAAGTTGCTGATACGCGAACGGCTCAGCGAGGTCAGCCACGTCAGTCAGGCGCTGGCGCAACATCGCGGGCAGAGTTTCTACGACGATTTTGGAAGCGACCTCGCCGGCAAGCTGGCCACCCAGCCCGTCCGAAACGATGTACAGCCCATGTGCCGGGTCGGTCGCCCAGTTGTCCTCATTGTGGTCGCGCACCCGACCTTTGTCTGTCAGTCCGGCATGCTCGATCTTCAGGCTCACAGGGCACGCTCCAGGGCTTTCTTGAACTCCAGCGCGCTGTCGAAATGAATCGCCGGGTTATCCACCAGCGCCAAGTCAATCACCTCGGCAAGCCGTTTCGGTATGGATGGATCGCGTCGCCGGATGGGCACCGGCTCCCCGTTCAGCACGATTTTCCAAATGTCTTGGTGCGGAGGATAATTCTTTGGAAACTGACATGTCAGCATGTTGTACAAAGATGCTGCCGCCGCCCAGATGTCCACCTCCGGCTTGGCGCCTCTGAAATTCATCACCTGCTGGCGTGGCATGAACCACGGTTTCCCCATCACCGTGCCTGTTCGAGTCAACCCGCTCAGACCTGCGTTATCGAACGCCTTGGCCAGCCCGTAATCGCCAACCTTGGCAATCTGCGAGGATCCGGATCCGCAAAGGAAGATGTTGTGTGGGCTCAGGTCGCGGTGCACCAGCCCGCGCCCAGGTCTGTAGCTACCATCCTTTTGCTTGACGTAGGGGATCTCCGCGTTGTGCGCATACTCCAGTCCTTCCAAGGTATGTAAGATGATTGGGACAGCCTCATCTATGGGCAACTTGCCGCCCCGCTTCAGCATCAGCTTGTCCACGCTGCCTCCGTCGCAAAACTCACAGGTGAAAAAGAAGGTGCCCCGCGAGCATCCGGAATCCCGGAACTCGACGACCCGAGTATGTTTCAAGGCTTTGGTGTTTTCTGTTTCGCGCAAAAACCTCTCCCTGGCCATTCGATCGGCTGCCACCTTTGGAATCATCACCTTCAGCGCAACCCTTTCCCCGCTTCGTTCATGCCGGGCCAAATAAACCACGCCCATCCCTCCGCGGCCGAGTTCCCGCTCGACGCCGTAACCTTGGATGGCGATCAGTTCCTTTTCGCCCGACTTGGCCATCTCCAGCAGAAGCTTGACTATCTGCATCGGGTCGGCCTTGCAAGTCGTGCAGACGTAATCGCCCTGGCGATTCTCGCCGACCTCCTTGGACACGTCGCGTCCGCACTTGGCGCAGACCTTCGGCTTGGGCTTGGGCAATACTTTAATGTTTGCTTTCTCCGCCTTGGCGCGGCAGACGTCGCACTGGAAGATCCCCGGGGCACGTTGGGCCTTCGCCTTCTTGTCCTCCGGTATCTCCTTCGAGCATTCGGTGCAGACGATGGGAACGAAGATACCGACACGGAAGACGGTGTCGCCCAGTTCGATCTGGTCGCCGTCCTTCAGGTCATGTTCTGGGAATTGCATCTTCGCCCCTTCCTCGGGCGTCATGTCCTTCTCTCGCTGGCCGATCTTTCTGCCGTTGACGGACGTTCCGTTCTTGCTGCCAAAGTCGCGGACACGAATGTCAGGAGGGTTGATGTCGAGCAGGCAGTGATGACGCGAGATATATTTGTGCTCGTCGTTACTGGGCAACTTCGGCGAACAATCCTCCGCCCGACCCATGATGCACGACGTGCGTTCGTCGAAAACGAATTGCTGTCCCGTTAATTTTCCTTTGCTGGTCTTCAGCGTGATTCTCGCTGGCATAGATGATCCTTTCCTCTAGCCACGAGTAGCACGAATACCAAGAACCACTGGTAACTGATCACTGATCACTGAATTCGTGCCCCTTCGCGGTTTTCGTGGCATCTCCATTTTCCCGCCTCTCCCACTCACTGCTCCACCCCGTCAACGGCGGTGGCCCTTTCCAATTCGCTGTCATCTTCTCCAGTTCGCGGCGGACCCCGTCGGGTCGCAGCCAGCCGTAGCCAGCACAGCCGAGGTTGGCGAGTAGTTGCTGGAAGTCCTTTTCCGTCCATATCGGTTTTCCTCGGCGCGTAAGTGCTAGGGCAATTTCTGCCTCGGTGGGCTGACGTCGTTGCGGCAGCTTGCTGGCGTATGGTGTATGCAAGGTCAGGAAAGCCCTCAGATAACCACGCGCACTCTCGTCCCACTCACTGGGAGCTCTGTCCTCTAGTTCCCAATCGAGATGCCACGATAGTATGCTGCGGTCTGCACCGCTGGATATCAAGTATTGACCATCCGAACTGAAACAGACCACCTGAACATTTGATTCATGCCCATCGAAAACTCGAAGGCATTCCCCGCTCCTGAAATCCCAGAGCCTGATTGTATAGTCGGGATTGGGGTGGGCAGTCACATCTTCCTCGCCTCCGCCAGACACGGCATACCTAGCATCACAACTGAAGCCCAAGCAGAACACTTGGCTGCGATGGCCTGAGAGTGTCAGTGACGGGTGCTCGCTTCCAATAGGAAAACGCAAGATTCTGCCGCTGGTGTCAGCCGCGAGAAAGAATTCGCAATCTGGCGAGAACTTGATGCAATCCACCCATTGCTCGAAGTCGCCTTGCCAAGTCCGGAGGCACCGACCACTACTCACTTCCCATAACCGGACAGTGCGGTCGTGACTGGCTGAGAGTCCGTATCGACCGTCCGCACTAAGACATGCCGCGGTTATCGACCGACTATGACCCTCGAAGCTGCGCAGGCATCGACCAGTCTCTGTCTCCCATAATAACAGTAGCTGCCTCAGTTCCTCCGCCTCGAAGATATATTTCCCGCTGCCAGTAAGAGCATACAAGCCGTCACCGCCCAGACCGATCACGGAGATAGAGTTGCCCATGGGAACCACGTCTCGGCGCTTCAGAGGCCAAACGAAGCATTTCCCCATTGTGAAAATGACATGAGAGCCATCTGCACAGATGCTCGCAGCTTTTAATTCGCTCCAAAACTCGCATTCAGCTTTGTTTGTGCATTTCCCGCTTACGATGTCCCACAATTTGAGCCCATCTAGCCCGATGGAAAGTGCATGTTGGCCATCATCGGTTAGAATGACCGACTGGCCTTCTGCGGGAGGCGGCGAGAAACTGGCTACCGGCCAAGCGTTTCGTAGAGAGTCCTTGGGGAGTCGAATGTAGAGCTTTCTCCATTCGGCAAGCACTTCTGGCCTCGTATCGCAGCCGTCTTGTGCTCTTGCATCGCGGATAGCAGAAGCTGCGGAAACCCAATCGCCTCGGTTTGCCGCTACGCGGGCCGTTGCTAGTGCCTGATGATAATTGTCGGTGGTCGCCGAAGCAGTGTGAACATTTCTTGATCGAGAGAGTATCTGCGGAGCACGGCAATTCCATGCTAGCGACCACAGCTTGATCGTCCCATCCGCGCTAGCTGAAACGGCTAGGGGCTCATGAGCAGCTACTGCCAAGACCTGTCTAGCATGCCCCTCCAATGTACACAGACACCGGCGAGTTGCGAACTCCCAGATCGTTACTCGACCGACATGACGGGAATGGTCACCACTTCCACTCACCACATATCTCATATCTGGACTAACGCATAGGGAACAGACGGCTTGTGTGTGTCCGACGAAAGCTCCAACTGGTCTGCTGCTGTTGACATCCCAGACCTGCATCGAATGGTCCCGACCTGCGGCCAGAATGAACCGTCCGTCCGGAGTAAAACAAGCAGCTAAGATATTATCTTCCATTCCTTCGTACACCCTGATACAGCCGCGGTCAGATGTGTCCCAGAGACGAAGCGAAGCAGTTTGCGTATCTTCCGCGCCACCACCGCTGAGGGCGTAGCGGCCGTCACCGCTGAGAGCGACTGAATTGATGCTCTCGGACGATTCTAACTCCTCGAAATCCCTTACGCATTCTCCTGAGAATAGGTCCCAGATCTCAAGCACAGTCGTGCCGCCACACAGGACATAGCGGCTCCCGCTTCCCAAACTAACCGAGCGCCACGTGCGGTGGCGGCGCTCCGTTTTGATGGTGCGGACAGCCTTTCCCGTTCGAACCTCGCACAGCTTGAGCGTTCCGTCGTCACTTGCAGTCAGGACGAGTTGACCATCACTGCTCATAGAAAGCGACCTAACGCTGTCCGCATGCTCCTTCGACCTCCACAAACACTCGCCAGTTGCTACATTCCACGCCATTACTTGACCTGGGGTGTTAACGGCAGAGGAAAACCCCGCCACAACATGTCTCCCATCTGGCGTCAAGCCGACGCACGTCGGTCCAAGTAAACCACGATCCTTTGGCTTGAATGTGGCTAAGCACACGCGTCCTCTTGGGGTGTGCTTTCTGGCCGAGCGAAGGAGTAGATCAACGTGAGCAGCCAGTTGCTCAGGTACTGCGACAGCCTTGAGCAGTTTCAAAGCCGATTCATGATCGCCTCGCTCGCATTGTACCAAGGCGAGCAAATAGTTGGGCAACCAGGACGCATTGTGAATAGCTTTCAGTTCAATGATCAGTTTTTCATCGGTAATCACTGCACTACGCCACTTGAGCAGACCAAAGTTGTAAGTAGACTCTGGGTGGCTGGCATCGAGACGCAAGGCTTCTTCCCAGACTTTTTGTGCTGCATCGTTCTTTCCCAAGTCCATGAGCGATGCGGCACGGTTGTTCAGGTTGTCGGCTAACGCTTCGGCGGCCTTCGGTATCTCGCGCGGATAGGTCGCACCTGTGGTGTGACAATAAATCGCCTGAAGGTCATCTGCGATCACCGACATGTCTTTGGGGCGAGAGTCTGCTTTCTCCTGGAAACAATGTTCGAGTAATACAGCGACCCGTTCTGGCACTCTCGGAACCACTTGATCGTCAGCGACGCCCCTCCGGAGAGCCTGCAGATGCACTGGAGCGACCGTGCCAGACGGCCATGTCACCTCACCTGTAAACATCTCCAGCACCGAAACTGCCCAACTCCAAATGTCCGTGCGGCGCGTTAGCTTCTCGCCGGTCGCCTGTTCGGGCGAACAGTATGCAGGTGTCATTCCGCCACTGCTTACGAGAATGCTCTGCTCGGCGCTGACCGATTGCTCACCGCCGACGGCTCGCGCCTTTGCCAAACCAAAGTCCGTTACCTTAGCCGTTCCATCAGAGATCATCATCACGTTGGCCGGCTTCACGTCCTGGTGGATGAGTCCTTGTTCATGGCCATAGTGCAAACCCCACGCGAACTGGATAGCGACATCAAGGATGCGCTCCAACGCTTTCTCGGGACCGCCTTCGTACAGCTTCTTGTTGTAGATCCAGTCATGCAAACTGCCGCCCTCGACGAATTCAGCAAAGACACGCGGGACGCCACCGAGTCGGCGCACATAGAACAACTGACGATGTTGGGATGCAGACCGAGGTTGATCCAGGTCTCACACTCTCGCTCGAAGTTTCCCTTTTGTTCGTCTGTCTCGAAGGCATCTTCTCGCGGGGACTTGACCGCCAGGTCAATGTTCCAGCCTTTGTGATGGACGCGATACACCCGCCCAAATCCGCCTTCGGCGTATTCCCGGTCCTCACTGAGCTTCTTGACCTCGTAAAGGTCCAGAATCACATCGCCGACGTTCCAGAGGAGAGGCACGTTGTCCTCGGCGGGCGGAGAAGGTCCAGCGGCTCGTGCAACTGAGTGTGTAGACTCCTTCGCGATTGTGGCTTGAGGATCAGCGCCGGACGGAAGGGACGGAACCGCACCGCGGACGTTTTCCACGATGGGTTCGCTCTTCTCGACCGAGGGAGACAACTCGATGTCTCGGGCCACCGTTGGTTCGGGCCCCCGCGCAACCGTTGCTTCCGGTTCGAAGGAAGACGAAGCCTGTTCAGCCAGATCGTCCTCGTCCTCTTGCGGCTCTGGCGATGACATCGAGGACCCAACCGGTTCCTCGTCAACAGATGGGGGTTCGACGGGGGGTGAGAAGCTCTCGTTTTCCATCAGGGGTTCCGCCACCCCAGATTCCACAGGCGCGCCTATCTCGCGGTCACGCGGGCCGGCTCTGGCTGCCGCTTCTCTCCTCGAACGGCTTGCCGAGCCCAGCTTGGAAATCAGGTGGAAGATCGCGACGAAGGCCAAGCCACCGATCAGCAGGAATACCCAAGGCACTTGTGGGCGAACGGTCTTCGTCTCCTCAACGGACTCAGGAGGAGGGGAAACATCCTCGGGTTCGGTTTGAGCAGTCTCGGTCGCGACTTTCGGTTCTTGGGGTTCGAGCCGAACCTCCGTCCATTGTCCTCCAACCTTCACTTTGCCAGTGGCGACGATCTCCCTTTCCGTCTGCCACTGCTGCTTCAGGTCAGAGATTGCCATCGCGTAAGCCGTGTTCGGATACCTCGAAAGAAACGATGTGAAAACTTCATCAATCACCCGATCGTACTGCGCCAACTCGAAACTGTTGGAGGGACTCAGTTGGTACCTCCGCGCCAACTCGTACGCAGTCAGCGTCTCGCGCTCCAGCATCTCAGCGTCGGTCAGGCGTGTGAGCTGAAGAATCTCATCTCGTCTGATCGGGCGCTTGGAGGTGATCGTGCCGGTGGCGTCTTTCACCTCCAGAGTGATGCTCTTGTCGTGGTCGGCGACGATGGTGCCATCCAAGAATGTGCCGTCGGCGAGCTTCACTCTGGCGTAGGGAGACATTCCCGGCAGAATCTTGGCCACATCCGCCCGCTTGATGTAACGTTTGGAAGTGATGGTTCCCGCCGCCTGCCTGACCTTCAAGGTGATCTGCTGGTCGTCACGGGCGACAATCGTGCCTCCCACGACTGTGCCATCGTGGAAGATGACTGTGTCAGCCCAGATGAGCGGAACGGTTCCGAGAAGGAGGAAACCGACGATGAACAACCGATTGAACCGATCAACGGGCGACACCCGGTCCCCCGAGTGTCCGTCTCCCTTGTCAAATCGGACGCCGCTCCGCGGGCCCGTGATCTTTCGCTCTTTCACGGACCAATCCTCCTGGTGCGCACGGTGTCCTTGAGTACGAGTTGCTCGTCTCGAGCATCGACACGCACCGTCGCACCTTCACGAATCCGTCCCTCCAACACCGCCTTGCCGAGCGGCTGCACGATCAGACGGTCCACGGCGCGCTCCATTTCGCGGGCGCCGTATTGCGGGTCGAAGCCTTCCCGCATCAGCAGCGCATAGGCGGCGGCGGTCAGTTCGATGTTGATCTTCCGTTGGCTCAGCCTCTGGCGGACGGAGTCGAGAATCTTGTCCACGATCCGCCGCACTACTGATTCGTCGAGTGGATAGAAAAAGACGACGTGCTGAATGCGGTTGAACAGCTCGGGCCGCAGCGACTGGCGAATGACAGCCATGATTTGTTGACGGTAGGCTTCCCGTTGGTCAGTCTCACGCTCAGCCTTCGCATCGTCGGCTCCGAAACCCATGTGCCGCGAAGGCGCTGCGGCCACGCTGCCGAGATTCGAGGTCAGGATGATGACCGTTTCGCTGAACGACACATGCCGGCCCCGCGCATCGGTGAGCCGGCCGTCGTCGAATATTTGCAGGAAGATGTTCATCACGTCGGGATGCGCCTTTTCCACCTCGTCGAACAAGACGACGCTGTACGGGTTGGTGCGCACGGGGCCGGTCAGTTGGCCTTCCTCGTCGTGGCCGATGTAGCCGGGCGGCGCGCCGATCAGGCGCGACACGGCGTGTTTCTCCATGTACTCCGACATATCCACGCGGATGAGGCGGGGTTCGTCGCCGAAGAGAAATTCGGCCAACGCCTTGGCCAACTCGGTCTTGCCCGTGCCGGTCGAGCCTGCGAAGAGAAACACGCCGACCGGTCGGCGCGGGTCTTTCAGCCCCGCTCGCGCGGTGCGAATTGCTTCGGCAACGGCGCGGACCGCCTCATCCTGTCCCATCACGCGCTGACAGAGAGCTTCCTCCATGCGCAGCAGCCGTTTGGCTTCGTCTTCGGCCAGCCGCTCGACGGGCACGCGGCAACGCTGCGCGACGACCGCCGCGATTTCCGCGCGACCGATGTTTGCCACCTCCTCACGTCGGTGGCTACGTGGCTGGCTACGGGATTTCTGCGTCGAGAATCCACGGAGCCGGACCGCGGCGCAGGCCTGGTCAATCAGGTCAATCGCTTTGTCGGGCAGCCGCAGGTCGGGCAGATAACGGATCGCCAGCTCGACCGCCGCCTGGATGGCTTCGTCGGTGATCTGGATGCCGTGGTGCTCCTCAAACTTGGGCCGCACGCCGCGCACGATTTCCAGCGCTTCCTCGCGCCCGGGTTCGGACACCCAGACCACCTCGAACCGACGCTCGAAGGCGGGGTCTTTCTCGATGAACTTGCGGTATTCGCCCACGGTGGTGGCGCCGATGCAGTGCAGCTCGCCCCGGGCCAGGGCGGGTTTGAGGATGTTCGCCGCGTCCGCGCTCCCCTCCCCGCCCGCGCCCATGACGGTGTGGATTTCGTCAATGAACAGGATGATGTCGTCGCCCGCGCTGGCCTCCTGGATCAACCCTTGCATCCGCTGCTCGAAATCGCCCCGGTAGCGGGCGCCCGCGACGAGCGCAGCCATCGAGACCTCCACCAGCCGTTTCTCCTGCAGCGCGGGCGGCGGGTTTTGACTGACGATCCGCTGGGCCAGCCCTTCGACGATGCAGGTCTTGCCCACGCCCGCTTCGCCGACCAGGATGGCGTTGCTCTTGCGTTTCTGGGTGAGCACACGGGCGAGGCTCTTCATCTCCTCGCGTCGGCCAATGACGGGATCGAGTTTGCCGTCGCGCGCCAGGCGGGTGAGATCGCGTCCGAATCGGTCGAGGAACGGCGTCGGGCGCGCGGCGCCGGGCTGGGGTTGAGCTTCGGCCCCCTCCTCACGTCGGGGGCTACGAGGTGCGTGGCCGGGGGCGTGGCCGCCGATGCCGTAGCCGCCGACGTGAGGAGGCGGCGCCACGCCGCAAATCTGGCCCAACGGATCGCGGACACCCATCTCAGCGAGTAACTCGACCCAGGGACCGCTTGGGACTTCGAGAATCGCCTGCAACAGATGCGCCGCGCGGATGATCTGCTTGGCAGCGGGATCGCTTGTGCCAATCGCCTCGGCTCGCTGGAACACGCGCCGAGAAGCCATGCTCCGATGCAGCCCTTCCTTCACGTCGGGCGACGGGCCTGTGTTGGCCACCAACCCGCGCAGCCGCCGCCGAAACGCGGTCAAGTCCAAACCCGCGCGCTGGAACATCTCGCGCAAAGTGTTCGCCTCGGCTTCGATCTCCCGGCGCAACGCGGCCACGGTTTTTCGCGGCACGGAAAGCACGCGCTCCAATTCCAGTTTCAGATCGCACAGCTTGCACAGCCCGAGCAACAGATGGGCAGGCTCGATCTCAGCCGAGCTGCCGGTCTCCGCTTCGCTCGCCGCGAGCTTCCAGACGAGCACCACGCTTTTCGAGTATTGAGCCATGAGAGGGAGATGGTTAAGGGCTGATGGTTAAGGGAGCATGGTTGATGGGGAATGGTTGATGGTTAATGGTTGAGGTCATATTCGCTGCCTGATTCTTTGGCTAGGAACGAGCCGGGCTTTGACTTGCCGTATTCTTGGATCTTGCGCTCAATGCTGGCAATGAGATTCGCCAACTGTTTCAGAGCTTCGTCGTACCTGGCAAGAAGGTCGCCCGCATCTTTCTCGGCAAGTTGCTCGCCGTCCCGGGCGTACTGCGTGTGAGTCATGGTTTCACGGCCTTCGCGACGGCAGCGGTACAATGCTTGGAGGTATTCCGTGCTGTACTGGGAGTAAAATCCTTCCGTCATATTGGCGCAGACCGACTCGGAGGATTTCAGCGCTTGCACTCGCAGCCATCGAAAATCCGAAGGGAAATGCCGAGTTAGTTTCTCAACGTCCAGAGCCAGTGCGTAGAACAACTGGTGCACCGGCATCTCTTCGACTCGCTCAATTTTTCCCATGACTACCTCTGCACATGGTTGATGGTGAATGGTTGATGGTCAACGCTGCTCGGAATGGTGGTTGATGCTTGCCATTTGCCTTTTCCATTCTCCATCACCCATTAACCATTCTCCATTAGAGGGTGTTAGCCCGACTTCGCGGATTCGGACATCTAAAAATTGTAACCTGTTGCAAATCAAGGGCAGCATCCGCAAGGTCTGCACTACACCGGTTCAGTTGGCCGTGACTTGCGCAGCGGTAATTCTC
>Ga0187892_10008887_pt1 | contig 13482 bp, 8 predicted proteins | sample MA1701073metaG_FD_139345 | JGI IMG/M metagenome (GOLD analysis project Ga0187892, IMG submission 139345) | Bio-ooze microbial communities from a basaltic lava cave in the Kipuka Kanohina Cave System on the Island of Hawaii, USA - MA170107-3 metaG ...
ACTCCGGGCAGGAAGAGCGCGGCGTCCTCCATCTCCTCGACGCCCTGGACCTGGATCGTCGGCCGCAGCTTGGGGTAGGGAAAGTTCTCCAGCAGGTACCGCTTGGCCGCCTCGGCGTCGAGTTCGATGACGTGGAAGTTCTGGCAGAATTTCTTCCCGTCATTCCCCCACACGAGGATGTTCCACTTCCTCATGGGCAGGGGGCTGCCGTTCCCTTCCATCGATTCACATTATAGCACCCTCTTTTTGCAACGGGGGTGGACCTCGACTCCTCGCCTCGGTCTACCGAAGTCCGCCGGTATCCCGCATGATTGCCCTTCGCCTACGAGTCCTTACGAGCGTAGCGAGCAAGGCGAGGAGTCGAAGTGGGCGGCTTGTGGACGTATATCGAACCTCCAGTGAGGATGAGGCCGGGATCGCCGGATGCTCGGACTACTTGAGCTTGGGTTCGCTGCCACGGATGGCGCTCCACACCGCAACGATGATCACGTCGCCTTGATGGATTCTGTAATAGACGTGGTATCGGGTCGTTCGGAGGATGATCCTGTGCACGCCCGAGACGGTAGGGTGGAGGTATCGCCGGCCGATTCAGGGGACGCTGGCAAGAATCGCAAACGCGGCTGCCAGTTCTTCGGAGAAGAGGTTGGGCGCAGCCGTTCACTCCTTCCGCCACCAGTCGTCAATCGTGCGGGCTTGTTCTGAGGCCTCCGGCGTGACAACGATGCGGACCGTCACTGACGGGCGCGCAATTCGCGGATCAGTTCACCCGCAGGGCGGAGTTTACCCGCCTTTGCCGAGTTCCATGCCTTCGCGATCGCCGCATTGAGCGCCTTACGCTCTTGAGGCGAAAGGTCGTCGCCTTCGTCATCCAACACAAGATCAAGCGTCGTTCCGTCGGGGAGGCTAGTCGGTTGATCCAAGATCAACCGGCCAGCTTTGACCTTCGCTCGAAAGCCGCTCATGATGTGAGTATACAGGCCTCTTCGAAAGGCAGCAATTCCAAGGTTCTGGCCGAACAGGCCCGCGCGGCAGAGGGTTCGTGCCGGAAACCCGAATCAGGCATGAACATCATCCGCTTCCACCTCCACCGCAGAGAGATGCGGTGGTTTGAAGGCACAGGAGATGGTGGGCGCGAGAGGAATCGAACCTCCACGGGTGTGACCCCACTAGGTCCTGAACCTAGCGCGTCTGCCAGTTCCGCCACGCGCCCGGATGAACCCGCTGGCGAGGCGATTATAGTCACCCGCGGAGATCTTTCAAGGAGAAGCGGCTGGGCCGCTGGGCCGCATCGCGAGGTGCAGCGCAATTCGAGGGTAGGCACGCCAGCGTCGGAAAGAAGGGGGATGAGGAGATTCGAGGAGATTGGGAGATGGTCCTTTTTGAAGGTTCCTATTACCCTATCTCCAGGCGCTATACCCGCCGCTATAGCCCCAGACGCCGGGTGGCTTCCTCCAGCATCGCCTGGCGCGTCCAGCCCAGCGCCGCCCGGGCATCGCCGGTGGAGGACAGGACCGCTTCGTAACGGTCGCGATACGGGGGAAGCGGCAGGGTGCGGGCCAGCTCTTCCAGGCAATCGCGGAGGGCGGCTCCCGCGCGGGCGCTCCCGTCGCCCGCATCCGCCGCGCCTTCGCGGGCCAAACGTCGGGGAAGGTTCCGTTCCACGTAGGCGGCCAGGATCCGGCGGTAGTAGGTCCGGCAAAGCCTACGGTATCCTTCCCCCTGCTCCGAAACGTCGCTCCCGGCGGGCACGAACGTCACAATCGCGCCGGAGAAACGTACTTCGACCTCCTCCCGGGTCATCGTTATCCCTTCCGTCCGCAGCGGACACAAGGTAAAGCCGGCGCCGCCCCTCTCCCGGAGTCCCTCCAGGGCCCGCTCCACATTGCGCGTGATCGTCCCGAAGGCTTCCCAGGCCAGACCTTGAAGGAAGTACGGCGTCCGAACCAGCGCCCGGAGGGCCAGCTCTTCCGCCAACCGGCCTTCGGCAGGGTCGAAGGCGAACTCGGCGCTCTCCAGCGTCACGGAACAGAGCGCCCGGGGCGGCGATTGAAGTTTCTCGGCCATAGCCTTCAGCAGACGTTTCCGCCTTGTTCCGTCCTGCTGATCCGGCTCGGCAAAGCGTCGTTATGCGCCAGTCGGGGGCTTCACCCACGCAAATGGCGCGATCGGCCCTCGACCCGGGTGGCGCGAGACGCGTTACGGGGCTCCGGGCCGTTCTTCGTCTTATCTCCTGTCGGAGGGACTGGCGTTGAGCTCCTGCCAGTAGTGCTTGAGCATCCGCACGGTCTCCAGAAGCTGGCTGAAGCCCGTCGGCTTGAGGATGTAGGAATTGGCGCCGAGTTCGTAGGCCCGTTCCACGTCGGCCTTCTCGCTGGAGGACGTCAGGATGACCACCGGGAGGTGTCGTACCCGTGGCTGCCGACGCAACCACTCGAGAACCTCGAACCCCGATTTCTTGGGCAGCTTCAAGTCCAGCAGGATCAGGATCGGGAGCGGCGCGCGGTCGCGCGGCGGGTCGGCGCTGTGGGCGGCCAGGTAGGCAATGGCCTCCTCGCCGTCGCGCACCACCGAGACCGAGTGCTCCAGGCCCGCGCGGGTGATGGCGTGGCCCATGAGGAGAATGTCGCTGGGGTCGTCCTCGACGAGCAGGATCAGGTTCTCTTCGACCCGGTCGGCCATCCCGCCCTAAAGGATACCCGAGAGCGCGGCAGGCGCACGGAAAACCTCAGCTATTCCTCGCGGAGCCTCAGCTATTCCTCGCAGAGGAAGTTCTTCCGCTGCGAGGGGTCGAGCTTGGGGGCGGGCTGCCCGGCGGCGATCATGCGGCAGACGTCGGCGATGCCCTCGGCGTCGAGATGAAGGAACCTGAGGAGCTCGGTGCGGTCGGCGTGCTGAAGGAAGCGGTCGGGAATCGCGTGGATTTTCACGCGGGACGTGTCGGCGTTCCGGAAGGACAGCGCCTCGAGCACGGCGCCGCCGAAGCCGCCCTGGTAGGCGTGGTCCTCGAGCGTGAGCACCCAGGGGTACTCGCGGACGAGCCGTTCGGCGAGGTCGGCGTCCACGGGCTTGGCGAAGCGGCCGTTGGCGACCGCGACGTCCAGGCCCTCCTTGAGGAGCGCCTCCCGCACGGCGAGGGCTTTGGCGGTCATGACTCCGTAGGCGAGCATCGCGCCGTGCTTGCCGGGCACCACCAGCTCGCCTTTCCCCAGGGCAAGCGCCGTCCCGGTGACCCCGTACCGCGCGAGGTCGGGCGTCTGCTCGCGCGGGATCCGGAGGACGACGGGCTGGCGGAGCGTGAAGGCGAACGCCATCATGTCGCGCAGCTCGCGCTCGTCCTTCGGGGCCATGCACACGATGTTCGGGAGGGTCCGGCAGAAGGCGATGTCGAAGTTGCCGTGGTGGGTCGGCCCGTCCTCGCCGGCAATGCCCGCCCGGTCGAGGACGAGCACCACGGGAAGGTTGTTCAGGCACATCTCCTGGAAAATCATGTCGTAGCCGCGCTGGACGAACGTGGAGTAGATCGCGCAGACCGGACGGAGCCCGGACTGCGCCATCCCGGAGGCGAACGTCAGGGCCATCTGCTCGCTGATCCCCACGTCGTAGCAGCGGTCGGGAAAGCGCTTGCCGAACTCGAGAAGGCCGGTCCCGTCGGGCATCGCGGCCGTGATCGCCACGACCCGGCGGTCGGCGGAAGCCAGATCGCAGAGGGCGTCGACGAAGGCGTGGGTATAGGACTTGGCGACGGAAGGCCGCGGCGCGCAGGCGGGCTCGAGCTTCGACTCCCGGATCTGCGTTTTGACGAACGTGACGGGTTTGTGGAGGGCGAACTCGTCCTTGTCGGCGTCCGGGTGGCCCTTGCCCTTCTTGGTGATCACGTGGAGCAGCACGGGCTTCTGCTGGTGGCGGACGTTCGCGAGGATATGGAGGAGCGCCTTGGTGTCGTGGCCGTCGATGGGCCCGTAGTACTGGAGCCCGAGGGCGGTGAACATGTTGGGGAAGAGGGCCTGCTTGAGTCCGCGACGCACGCCTTCCAGGAGGTTTTCGACGGGCTGCCCCAGCGGGAGCCTGCTCAGCCAGGTGTGGAGCTCCTTCTTGAACTCCTCGTAGAGCGGGGCGGTGCGAAGTTCGTTGAAGTAGGTGGAGAGGGCCCCCACCGTCCGGGCGATCGAAAACCCGTTGTCGTTCAGGATGACGAGCATGTCCCGCTGAGAGGCGCCGATGTTGTTGAGCGCCTCGAAGGCCGCGCCGCTGGTGAGCGAACCGTCGCCGACGACGCAGATCACCTTCCGCTTGCGGCCCAGTTTCTCGTCGGCGATCGCGCAGCCGAAGGCGGCCCCGAGCCCGGTCCCCACGTGACCGAAGTTGAAGGGGTCGGTCTCGCTCTCGGGTTTCCAGCCGAATCCGCACAGCCCCCCGAACTGGCGGAGGGTCGGAAACTTTTCCTTGCGGCCGGTGAGGATCTTGTGCGTGTACGTCTGGTAGCTCCCGTCCCAGACGATCAGGTCCTGCTTGAGATCGAAGCTGTAATGGAGGGCCAAGGTCAGCTCGACGACGCCGAGGTTCGACCCCAGGTGCCCGCCGGTCTTGAGGACGACGTCGAGGATGAGCTTCCGGATTTCTTCGGCCAACGCGGGCAGCTCTTCGGGAGCGAGCTTCTTGACGTCGTTCGTTCCGCCGATGCGGCCCAGCAGGTCGCTCATCTTATCGATCCTGGGAAAGGATGAAGTCCGCGATCTGGCCCAGCCGGATGCCCCTCTCTCCTAGAATGCCGATGGCCGCTTTCGCGGCGGCCACTTCCCGGGCGGCGCGGCGCCGGGTCTTCTCCGGCCCGTGAATCCGCGCGAAATTGCGCCGGCCGCGCTCGGTCGCGTCGAGTATATCATCGACCGCCTGGAACGCAAGGCCCAGGTGGAGGCCGAAGGAGGCCAGGTCGTCCGCCCGAGGGGAACGGGCGGCGATCGCTCCCAGGTGCGCCGCCGCCCGGAAGAGCGCGGCGGTCTTCTTCACGTGAATCTCCTCCAGGCCGGCGCGCGGGGCCAGGTCGAGGTCCTGCCCTCCCACCATGCCGGCCGCCCCGGCCGCCCGCGCCAGGACGTCGACCATGGGGCCGACCGCGGCGGCGTCGGGGGTCCGGGCGATCGCTTCGAACGCGGCCGCCTGGAGAGCGTCGCCGGCCAGGATGGCGGTCGCGTCGCCGAACCGCTTGTGGTTGGACGGCTTGCCGCGCCGGAAATCGTCGTCGTCCATGGCGGGGAGGTCGTCGTGGATGAGCGAGTAGGTGTGGATGTACTCGATCGCGCACGCGGCCGGCAGGGCGTTCTTGAGATCCCCGCCGAGCGCCCTGCACACCTCGAGCGTGAGGGTGGGACGGATGCGCTTGCCGGCGTTGAAGAGCGTGTACCGCATGGCGGCGAGAAGGCGCGGGGGCACGCCGCGCCGCGGCAGGTGACGCTCGAGGGCCGACTCGAGAACTTTGGGGGAGATGACGTCGCGAGGTTTGGACGACGCGCGGGGAGGTTCGAGGAGCCTCACTCGGTTTTCTTCCGCCCCGCCTTTTCCTCGGCCGCCTTCGCCCCGGAGGTATTGGCTTCGGCGGCTAAAGGAACGCGCTTGCCCGCCGGAGCCGGCGTCCCCACCGGCGGAGGCGGGCCGTCCGCCGCGGGATCGAAGTCCCGGGCGCTCAGGGCGCCGTCCTTGTCTTTCACGAGGATCTGGATCTTTTTCTCCGCCTGCTCGAGGATCGCGTAGCATTGGCGCAGGGCTTTGATCCCCGTTTCGTACTTTTCGATCGACTCCTCGAGCCCCAGCTTTCCCCCTTCGAGGGCCTTGACCACGTCCTCGACTTGTTTGAGGAAGTCCTCGAACCGCTCCTTCTTGGCCGCCTTCTCGTTCATGCGCGCGATTGTAGCAGGGAGGGAGTCTAGCGGGTAGTCTTGTCGTCCTTGGTACAAGCTATGTTCAGGGTAGACCGGTGATACCACTTGCCAGTCTGCTGACCCCTTGAAATCGTCTCGCCCAAGAAATCGTCTCGTCACTTGGGGTTCGGACGATTTCTTTAAGTTTCGGAATCGTCCGATCCTCAAAGCACGAGACAATTCCGAAAGTCAGTCCCGGCGTTTCAAGGGCAGGACGGTTTCTTAACCCCGCCCGGCGGCGTGTTTTGTGTCGGCGTCCCCGACCTTGTGCGTGGCGTGCGAGGAGTCGTCCTCCACGCGGGAAACGACCTGGCCTTCCCCCAGCCGCGTCACGATGCGGTCTCCGGGCCTGGTCTGGCGCGCCTCCTTCAGGATCTCCTGCGTGGCTTCGAGGCGGGTGATGGAGTAGCCGCGGGAGAGGATGGCCACGGGGGAGAGGGCCTCGAGCTTTCCGGCGGACTCTCGAAGGCTCGACGTGGCGCCTTCGAGCGTGCGGAGCGCGCGGGAGCGCAGGATATCGGTGAGGTGCTCCACGCGCCCGCGCGCCAGCGTCGGAAGCTGGTTGAAACAGGCGGAGACGGAATGGCCCAGCGATTCGAGGTGCTCCCGGAGGTAATACGTCGCCTGCCCGGCTCCCACTTCCAGCCGGTCCTCCAGTTCGTCGAGGCGCTGTCCCAGGAGCTGGGCCATCTCCTCGACGCGCCCCAGCGTCCGGCCGTCGCGGAGGCCGTCGAGCATGGACCGCGCCAGATCCGCGCGGGTCCGCAGCGCGCGCCGGAGCTTGGCGTCCCGATCCTCGAGGGCGATCAGGACGTCGTCCAGGCGCGGGACCGACTTCACCGCCCCGTCCGTGGGCGTGAGCGCCCGGACGTCGGCGACGAAGTCCGAGATCGTCGTGTCGGTCTCGTGGCCGACCGCGCTCACGACCGGGATGCGCGACGAGAAGATGGCCCGCGCCACAACCTCCTCATTGAAGGCCCAAAGATCCTCGATCGAGCCGCCTCCGCGGCCGACGATCATGACGTCGACGTCGGGCATGGAGAAGTTCAGGTGTCCGATGGCCGCGGCGATTTCCTCGGCCGCCCCCTCGCCCTGGACCCGGACGGGATAAACGAGGACCTGCGTCGCGGGACACCGGGTGTGAAGGGTGCGGAGGATGTCCTGGACGGCCGCCCCGGTCGGGCTCGTGACGACCGCGATCTTCCGGGGGAGGAAGGGCAGGGGGCGCTTTCGCGCGGGATCGAAGAGGCCCTCGCGGGCAAGTTTCTCCTTGAGCTGGTCGAAGCGGAGCTGGAGGGCCCCCACGCCCTTGGGCTCCATATCCTCCACGATGAGCTGGTACTTGCCGTAGGGCAGATAGACGTCCACGTGGCCGAAGGCCAGGACCTCCATGCCATCCTGCGGCCGGAACCGGAGGCGCCCCGCGAACCCCTTCCACACGGCGCAGGGGACCTGGGACTCTTCGTCTTTGAGCGTGAAGTAGAGGTGTCCGCTCGGTCCCGCGGGTCGCAGGTTCGAGATCTCGCCGGACACCCACACGTAGCCGATGGTGTCTTCGAGGCACTTCTTGATCCGTCGGGTGAGGTCGCCGATCGAGAGGACCTTCTTCTCGGAAGGCCGGAAGGTCTCGGCGGGCAGCGCCATGCGGCCAGTCTAAGGGGTCAAACTTCAAATAGCAAAGAGTGATTCGATGGACCCACGAGATCTCACCTCGGAATCGCCTCGTCGCTTGGGGCTCGGGCGATTCCGAAAAAGAATCCTTCTTTATCTTTCGAAATCGCCCTCCCCAAGTACCGAGACGATTTCGAAAAGCGGGCAAGGGTGCTACACTCGGACGAATGCGGATCACCGGGGCAGTTCTTCTGTCCATTGCCATGGGATGCGGCACGGCGCGGCCGGCGGGACCGGAGGCGCCGCCCAACTTTCTGATCTTCATCGCCGACGATCAGGGGGAAGGGGATCTCTCCTGTTACGGCCACCCGGTCCTCAGGACGCCGCACATCGACCGGCTCGCACGGGAGTGAGTGCGATTCGATCGCGCCTTCCTCACAATATCTTCGTGCAGTCCGAGCCGGGCCAGCATCCTGACGGGACGGTACCCGCACAATACCGGCGCCGAGGATCTTCACCAGCCTCTGCCTCAGGACCAGAGGACCGTGGCCCGCTTCTTGCACGAGGCCGGTCATCAAGTAGCCAAGATCAGGTCTCGGAATCGTCTCGTCGTTTGGGGTTCGGACGATTCCGAAAGTTTCATCGCAACTTTTTGAAATCGTCCGAGACCCGAACGACGAGACGATTTCAAAAAGGTAATCTCGGCTACTGTTTGACCGTCCCGTTCTCGAGGATCACGACCCGGCGGATCTCGAGGGCGCGGCCGCTGTCGGAATCGACGGTGGCCAGGGCGCCGCAAAGGCGCACGTCCCCGGTGGCCACTTCGAAGTGGGCGGGCATTCCCGTCGTGAAGCGGTGGAGGACCCGGTCCACCCTCCGGCCGATCACGCTCTCGTACGGGCCGGTCATCCCGCAGTCGGTGATGTAGGCGGTGCCCTGGGGAAGCACCCGCTCGTCGGCCGTCTGGATGTGCGTGTGCGTGCCGAAGACGAAGCTGGCGTGGCCGTCGAGCCACCAGCCCATGGCGATCTTTTCGCTCGTGGCTTCGCAGTGCATGTCGACGGCGATGACGGAGGTCTTCGGCTTCATCTCGTTCACCAGGCGGCGGGCGGTCTGGAAGGGGCAGTCGGCGTGCGTGTTCATGAAAACCCGGCCCTGGAGGTGGATCACCCCGACTTTCGCGCCGGATCGCGTCTCGAAGACGGTATGGCCCTTGCCGGGCTGGTCGAGGGGGTAGTTGGCGGGGCGCAGGAGGCCCGGGGTCCGGTCGATGTACGGGATGATCTCCTTCTTCGCCCAGATGTGGTCTCCGCCCGTGATGACGTTGACGCCCGCCTTGAAGAGCTCGTCCGCCTCCTGCGGAGTGAGCCCGCTGCCGCCGGCCAGGTTCTCCCCGTTGGCGATGACGGCGTCGACGAGCTCCTTGTCGCAGAACGCGTGCAGGCGGTCGATGATGATCGTCCGGCCGGGTTTGCCGACCACGTCGCCGATCGCCAGGATTCTTACCTTCATGCCTCTTCCGGAGGCCTGAGGCCCGAGGCCTGAGGCCTTCTATCGGGCGTACTCCACGAAGCGCGTTTCGCGCATGACGGTCACCCGGATTTCCCCGGGGTACGTCATCTGTTCCTCGATCGCCTTGGCGATGTCCCGCGCGAGGACGATCGCCTGGTTGTCGCTGATCTTGTCGCTGTCCACGAGGACCCGGATCTCGCGGCCCGCCTGGATGGCGTACACCCCCGTGACGCCGGGCTGAGACTTCGCGAGGTTCTCGAGCTCCTGGATGCGCTTGATGTAGCGGTCGAGCGATTCGCTCCGCGCCCCGGGCCGCGAGGCGGAGATGGCGTCGGCCGCGGCGGCGAGCACCGTGTAGACGAAGTTGGCGTCGGGGTCGTTGTGGTGGTTGGCGGCGGCGTCGATGACTTCCTTGGGCTCCTCGAACCGCTTGAGAAGCTCCCCTCCGATCACCGGGTGGGACCCTTCGAACTCCTGGTCCACCGCCTTCCCGATGTCGTGGAAGATCCCGCAGCGGCGGGCCACGCGCTGGTCGAGCCGGAGCTCGGCGGCCATGACGCTGGACAGGTGCGCCACTTCGCGCACGTGCTGGAGGACGTTCTGGCCGTAGCTGCTGCGGTACTTGAGCCGGCCCAGCAGGGTGACGAGCTTCGGGTGGACGTTCAGGATGTCCTGCTCCCTCAGGAACTCCTTGCCCACGTTGTTGATGTGCTCTTCCATCTCCCTCTTGGTCTGCTCGGTGATCTCCTCGATGCGCGTCGGGTGGATGCGGCCGTCGAGAATGAGCTTCTCCATCGACCGGCGCGCCATTTCCCGGCGGACGCCGTCGAAGGCCGACAGGACGATGACGCCCGGCGTGTCGTCGACGATGACGTCGACTCCCGTGGCGCGCTCGAAGGCGCGGATGTTCCGCCCCTCCCGGCCGATGATCCGGCCCTTCATCTCCTCGTTGGGGAGGTCGACGACCGTGACCACGGAGTCCGCCGTATGCGAGGCGGCGAACCGCTGGATCGCCATGGAGATGACCCGGCGGGCTTCGCTCTCGGCCGAGTCCTTGGCGGACTCCAGGCGCTTCCGGACGAGGTCGGCTTTTTCCTTCTCGAGCTCCGGTTCCAGCTTGTCCAGAAGGAGCTTGACGGCCTCCTCCTTCGTGAGCTGGGCGATCCGGTGCAGGGTCGCCTTTTCCTCCTCCACGATGCGGCCGACTTCCCGCTCCTTGTCGGTCAGCTCGCGCTCCTTGCGCTCGAACTCCTTGGACTTCTGGTCGACGAGCTTCTCCTTCTGCTGGACGCCGTCCACGCGCTTGTCGAGCATGTCCTCCTTCTTGGTGAGGCGGTTCTCGTACTGGCGGAGCTCGTTGCGCTCCTCGCGGATCTGCTTTTCGGCGTCGTCGCGGAGGCGAGAAGCTTCCCCGCGCGAGTCGGCGACGAGCTTCTCGGCCTTGGCCGACGATTCGGCGACGATTTTCTCGGCCTCGATGGAAGCTTTGGACTTCTTGGAGCGGGCGAGGATGGCGTAGCCGGCGGCGATTCCCGCCCCGGCGCCGACCACCAGGCCGACGGCGATGTATAGGGCCTCCATGGGCGGAATCCTTACAGGATCGTTACGGCCGGCGGCGGGGCAGGGCTGGCCCTACTGGGCAGGCAAGACTACGGACGGGGAGAGGGGAAGGGGAATTCAGCGAATCCTGCGCCTCTCCATCGGGGTCCCCAACCGAGGTCTATGTCCTTGGTCCTTGGACCGTAATCTTGCGTAAGCGTACTGCCGTCACTTCGGCCATCTATATAAGCCCTTCGTCCCCTCGGGGTTCCATCGGGCGAAGGGAGACTTTGCATGATTCTATAGTGTGTATCGTCCGTGTCAAGCGTGAGCACGATGCAAACGATGCAAAAGTGGGGGCCAAGCCCTGGAGCGGGTGGACCGGGGATCGCGCATGCCAGTCTGTCTTCCCCAAGGAATCGTCTCGACGCTTGGGGTTCGGACGATTCCTTAAAGTTTCGGAATCGTCCGTACCCCAAAGCACGAGACGATTCCGAAGGTCAGACCCGGCGTTTCGAGGACGTACGGAAAGCTTGAACAGGGAGGCCCTTCCATGTGTCCCATAGAAGGGGTTCAATCCTGAGCGTGGCGTGTTTTGGTTGCCCTTTGGGCAAAGGGTAGTACTATACAAGATAATCTGATCGATGAGGCGGGGCGTTTTCGTCCCCGGTCTGTAGCGGCCCACACCATGCCGAAACTCATCATCCAGCTTCAGAGCCAGGAGTGGGCGGTCGACCTCAAGGAGGGTTCGAACACCCTGGGGCGGGCCACCCAATGCACGATTCCCATCAAGGACCCCAGCCTCTCCCGCCAGCACTGCGACGTCCAGTTCGTCGGAGGCGCGGCCACCCTGGTCGACATGGGCAGCATGAACGGGACGTTGATCAACGGGAAGAGGGCCTCGACGCACCGACTCCTTCCGGGAGACAAGATCTCGCTCGGCTCGGCCGTCATCTGGTACGAAAAGAAGAACGTCGCCACCGAAGCCAAGCCGTCGACCGGCGCCGTGCGCGTCACCCCGGCCCAGCAGGCCTCCTCGGCAACCACTTCGCAGGCGGCCACGCGGCGCACGATGGCCGCCGCGGCGGCGGCCCAGGCCACCGGGGCCGCAACTCCTCCTTCGGGCACCGTGCGGCCCTCGACGAGCCGGCCCGCACCCGCGCCGGCGCGACGGGAACCCGTTCCCGGACTCGAGGACTACAGCTTCAGAGGTCGCGCGGGTGGACATTGGGGCAAGGCGGTCGTGCTCGTGGCCGTGGCCGCCGGGATCGGGGTGGTCGCCTTCCTGGCGCGCGGGTTCCTGGCCGGCGGCGGGGCGGCCGCACGGGTGGACAAGGACAACCTCATTACCCGCGATCCGTCGTTCGACCTCTCGCCCGGCGGAAAACCCGAGGGCTGGACTCTTCGCTCGGGAACGTCCGAGAAGGTCGTCAGCTCGGCGGTCGTGGACACGACTCAGGGGCGCAACGGCAGTCCCTGCCTCCTTCTGGAGAAGTCCGGCGCCGCGACCGACCTGACTCTCGAATGCACGTACACCGAAGACTTCGCGCTGGGCAACAACGGCGGGGTGGAAGCGGCCGCCTGGACCCGGTTCTCGGGATTCGGCGGGAGCGTCGCCTTGAAGGTCGACTGGCTCCAACGGGTGCGGGGGCCCGTGGTCGCGGAGGAGTACTCGGAACTCCTCTCGAAGTGCGACGGCTGGACGGAGGTACGGGCGGGTTTTGCCCGGCCCCCGGGCGCCGGGGCGTTCCGCGTCTCCCTCGCCGCCGTGGGCCGCGGAGGGCGCGTCTATTTCGATGACGTGTCCGTCCAGCTCCGGCCCGGCGCGGGGCCGGCGGTGGCCGAGAAGAAACTGGGAGCCCACCGCGTGATGGCGACCCGCCACGGGGTCCTCCACATCGGCCTGCGCAGCCGCCTGGCCCTGTTCAACGTCCACGCCCGCCTGGAAAGCGAGAAGGAAGGCGCCACGTCGCAGGCGTTCGCCAGGGACGTGGAAGTCTCCATGCAGGACGACCTCGTGGCGTTCAAAGGTCGAATGGTCAATCCCGCGGACTTGCGCGACATCGAATTCGAAGCCGTGGCCGCCGCCGTCGACGGGGGGACGGAAGTCGGCTGGCGCTTCCGGGGGGAATCCCTCAAGCAGGTCGACCGCGTCACGGTCGTCCTGAGCCTGCCGCGGACGGCGCGGGTGACCGGGCTCCCCGAGGCGCCGGACCAGCTCGCCGGCAGGCTGTCGGTGTTCACGGATGAGGGCGATCTGCTGCTGGCATTCTCGCCTGCCCGCGTCCGCGTCCGTCCGGCCGACGGCCGCCTGAGGCTTTCGGCCAGCTTTACGGCCGACCCCGGCGCCGAGGACCCCGTCTTCGGATTCCTGATCCGGGACGCCGGGTCGGGGACCGCCGCGGCCGATCCCGTGGAAGCGGCGCGGAAGGCCCGGGACCAGCGCCGGTTCGGCGAAGCGCTGGGCCTCCTGCGCAGCCACGTCAAGACCGTCAAGGAAGCCCCGGTCCGGGACAAGATTGAAGCCGACATCCGCCTGCTGGAGGAATCCGAGCGCCGGGAGTGGGCGGACGTCCAATCGAGGGCGTTCCAGGCCACGATCTCGCGCCGGCCGGAGCTGGTGACTCAGGCGGGGGAAGGGCTGGACCTGTACGTCAAGCAATGGGGCGGCGGGGGCGCGGGCATCGAGTCCAAAGCCGACGCGCTCCGCGAGGAGATCAAGAAGGAGCTGGCGAACGTCCCGGATTCGGACGCGGACCGCGCGCGGCGGATTCTCGACCGGGCCCGGAAGCTCGCCGAAGGGGGCCGTCGGGCGCTGGCCCAGACGCTGCTGCAGACGCTGGTGGCCCGTTACCCGCAAACCGATGCGGCGGCGGAAGCCCAGCAGTTGCTGAAGAACCAGAAC
>Ga0187892_10008888_pt1 | contig 13482 bp, 13 predicted proteins | sample MA1701073metaG_FD_139345 | JGI IMG/M metagenome (GOLD analysis project Ga0187892, IMG submission 139345) | Bio-ooze microbial communities from a basaltic lava cave in the Kipuka Kanohina Cave System on the Island of Hawaii, USA - MA170107-3 metaG ...
GCTCGCCGCCGCCTCCCGGTACTGCCGCCACGTGCACACGGGCCCATCCCCGTTCGATCCGGCGTCGTTCGTGGATCACGTGGCCGCGGTGGTGCGCGACCGGCAGCTCGACGTAGTCCTTCCCGTGACGGAAGCGGCCGCCCTCGCCTTGCTCCCTGGTGCCGCCCGCGACCGCCTCCGGCCCGCGGTCGTGCCGTACCCTGAGTTCGAACGCTTTCGAACGGTGTGTGACAAGCAGGCCGTGCTGGGTGCGGCCAGAGCGGAAGGCGTTGCGGTGCCGGAACAGCTGGTCATCGAAGGGCCAATGATCCGGGATGTTGAAACGGTGAACCTGCGGTTTCCTCTGGTCATCAAACCAGCCCGTTCCGTCAGCGGCTCACCCGGCCATCGCCTCAAGTTGACCGTGAGCCACGCGGACGACCTGGCCGAGCTCAAGAGTATTCTGGACGCGATGCCGCGAGAGGGATATCCGGTCCTCATCCAGCGCCGCATAGTCGGTCCGGGCCTTGGGGTCTTTCTGCTGGTCTGGGAGGACACGATCCGGGCCGAATTCGGCCATCGGCGGCTGAGAGAAAAACCTCCTGCCGGTGGGGTCAGTGTGTACAGCGAAAGCGTCTCTCTGGATCCCGGTCTCCGGGACCAATCCCTACGACTGCTGCGGCGGTTAGGCTGGCAGGGCATCGCCATGGTGGAGTTCAAAGTGGACCAGGAATCCGGAACCCCCTATTTGATGGAGATCAACGGCCGGTTCTGGGGATCCTTGCAGCTCGCTCTCGATGCCGGCGTCGACTTTCCGAACTTGTTGCTGGACTGCCTCGCGGGCCGGACGTTCGGGATCCCGCCCTATCAGACCGGGATTCGGCTCCGCTGGTGGTGGGGCGACGTTGATCACTTGCTGGCCCGGCTTCGCCACTCCCGAAGGCGCCTCCATCTTCCTCCAGATACTCCTGGCCGTGCTCGAGTGGTCACCGACTTCCTGACACTGCGCCGAGGAGATCGATGGGAGACCTGGCGCAGAGATGACCCCCGTCCATTCGTCCGGGAATCGGTTCGATGGGTGCTCCGCAAATAACCCGGCCGGCGCCCTTGACAGTGGCGGTCATGCTCGAGTCGGACGGACCGGGCGGTGCCGAGGTCGTGGTGTTTCAGCTCGCCCAGGAGCTGGCCCGCCGCGGCCACAAGGTCTTGCCGGTGGGTCCCGCCAAGGGTGTAGGCTGGTTGGGCGGCAAGTTTCGTGACGCCGGGGTCGAAACGCTGGTCTTCCAGAAACGGCACCCCCTCGACCCTGGATGGGTGAGCGATCTTGCCCGGCAGTTTCGCCAGCATCAGATCACGGTCGTCCACAGTCACGAGTTCGGAATGGCGGTGTACGGAGCGGCGGCGGCCCGTCGTCAAAATCTCCCCCACGTGATCACGATGCATGGCAGTCAGACCATGACTCGAAGGCTCCGACGGCGGATCGCACTCCGCTGGGCCTTTCGGGCCAGCCGGGCCACCGTGGCGGTCAGCCTGGCCACGAAACGACAGCTCGATGCCGATCTCGGACTGTCCGCAGATCGGATCCAGGTCATTCACAACGGCATCCCGGTCCGCCCCGGGAATGCGGCTCCTGTCCGAGAAGAACTGGGACTGCGCCCCGACGAACTGCTGATTGTCGCGGTGGGGAATCTCGATGAGCGCAAAGGTCACGCGGTGCTGCTCGAAGCGCTGCATCGCCTGGAGGTCGAGGGTCTGCAGCAGGCCTGGCGGCTGGTGATTGCGGGTGGCCGGGGCGGAGATCGCCGCCCGATGCTGGAGTCCTTCGCTGCCGAGCACGGGCTCGCGGGCCGTCTCCATATCCTCAGCCACCGGGATGACGTGCCCGATCTCCTTGCCGCCGCCGACATTTTCGCAATGCCCTCGCTCTGGGAAGGGCTGCCTCTTGCGCTCCTGGAGGCCATGCTGGCGGGGAAGGCCATCGTCGCTTCCGAGACCTCTGGGATTCCGGAAGCCATTGAGGACGGGACCCATGGCCTGCTGGTCCCGCCCGGTGATCAGGCGGCTCTTGCCACGGCGTTGGGCCGGCTCCTGACCGAGCCAGCCTTGCGGCGACGCCTGGGCGAAGAGGCCCGCAGCCGGGGTCAGGCCGAATTCACCATCGGGGCGATGGTGGACTCCTACGAGCGGCTCTATCGTGGGTCCTGAGCCCGGTTCCCCTCCCCCCACTCTGCTCTGTGTCGCCAATTTCCCGGCGAACACGGGCTTTGCCTGGGACTTCATCGAAGGACTCTATGCGAGGTGTGCCGATGCGCTCGCCTCGCGCGGGGTTCGAACCTTCGTCGCGTATCCCCGCATTGACTCTCCCCCTCGGTCCCTGGTTGCCAGTGCCGCCCAGCCCGTCGAGCTCGATGCCCTGACCGAGCGGCTCCCACGGCTCCTCCGTCTCATGCGATGGGTTCGGCGGGAAAATGTCCGCGCGATCTATTTTACGGACCGCTTGTCCCGTTCCTGGGGCTACGCGTGGCTCCGGCTCGCCGGGGTGCGCTGGATCGTGGTGCACGACCACACCTCCGGGAAACGCCGTGTTCCCCGCGGTCTCCGCAGAATGCTCAAGCGGCTGTTTTCCTTGCTCCCTGGCGTCACGGCGGACCATGTCATCGCTGTGAGTGACTACGTTGCCACGCGCCAGAGGGAGGTGGCGCTCATGCCTGCCGATCGCGTCACCCGGATCTGGAATGGGCTGCCCGTGCCGGACCCGGTCGAATCACGGCCGGATGTCCGGCGGCGAATCGGGCTCCCGCTCGATCGGCCCGTGATCGTGTGCGCCTGTCGGGCCACCCCGGAAAAGGGTGTTCATCATCTTCTGCGCGCCTTCGATCAGGTCCACGGTTCGGACCACCGGGCGGCGCCGCTGCTGGTCTATGTGGGAGACGGACCACACCAGAAGGAGCTGGAAAAGGTCCGCGCTGGCCTGGCCCGGCGAGAGCACGTGATGTTCGCCGGGTACCGGACCGACGTGCCGGATTACCTCTGGGCCGCCGACATCTGCGTCGCTCCCTCGGTGTGGGAGGATGCCTTGCCCCTCGGCGTGTTGGAGCCAATGGCGTTGGGTCGGCCGGTGATCGCGTCGCGAGTAGGAGGGGTCCCCGAGATGTGCCGGCATGAGCAGGAAGGCCTGCTGGTCGCGCCTGGCGATGAACCCGCGCTCGCCGCCGCCCTCGCTCGCCTCCTGGATGCTCCTGCGCTGAGCGAACGACTGGGCCAGCAAGGGCGGGCCCGCGCCCGGGAGCATTTTGCCCCGGAGTCTCAAATCAACGGATTGCTGGCTGCCCTCGAGCCCGGCTTGATTAGGTGATGCTTCCAGACGTTCGGGGGTTCTGGTTCGGGTCAGCCCTGTCCAAGATCGAGCAGCTCTGCATCCGGTCCTTCCAGGATCACGGCCATCGGTTCGTGCTGTTCCGGTACGGAGAGCTGTCCGGAATCCCTCAAGGAACCGAGGTTCGAGATGCCAACGAGTTGATCCCGAAACCGGAGGTGCGCCCCTTTGTTCAGCGCGGGAACCTCGCCTCGTTCGCCGACTGGTTCCGATGGGAATTGCTCCGGCGTGAGGGCGGCTACTGGGTCGACCTGGACATCATTTGTCTCGCCCCGTTCGATTTCGAGGAAGAGGTCGTCTTCGGGTACCAGCATGACGACACGCCGAACCAGGCGGTCGTGCGATTCCCCTCCAACCATCCGGCCGTTCGCGACATCGTGGACCGCTGTGAGAATCCCAACCGCTTTCGGGCGGAGGATTCTCCACGGCGCCGGGTCAAGAAACTGGCGCGCCGGGTCCTGGGGAACTCACGAGCGTGGCTGGACTGGGCCGAGGGAGGAGGGCCGATCGGGTTTAAGACCGTGGTCGTCAATCACGGCCTGATGCGGTTCTGCAAGCCGTACACGGTCTTCTACCCGGTGCACAACGTGCATTTCCGCACCCTGTTCGACGACACCTTCGCAAGAGATGAGCATTTCTTTGCGGACACTCGTGCGGTCCATCTCTGGAACGAAGTTGCCCGCCGCTATACCGAGTGGGATAAGAACGCGACCTTCCACCCCGATTCCGTGATCGAACGCCTCAAGCGGAGGCACCGCGTCTAGTCGGGAGCCGTCACCTCCCACTGGCTCTCCAGCAGCAGCACCGGGTTCCTCAATCCCCGCATCAAGCCGTACCGGGCCGAGGGCAGGATCTCGAATGACGTGCAGTGCTGGAGGTGGTCGGCCCAGGTGCCCCCGTGATCCGTGGCAAGGAGGGACAAGGAGTACCGGCCCGGAGCTAGAGGGAGGCACTCGATAGCGAGATCGATGTACCCCGGTCCGGATGGGAGAAGGGAGATGGTGTACCCGTCGTTCTGGGTGCTGACTTGGGCGGCCAGGGTGCCTAAAAAGGTGTGAAGGTCCGCGGCGAAGGTTGGGTGGGTCAACGGGCGATGGACTTCGAAGTGAAGTCGGATGACCAGGCTGTCTCCACTCCGAATCGCCGCGAGAGGAGTCCGGTCCGGTCCCAGGAACTCGACCTTCGTAAAGCGCAGGTCTCCAGTGCCCTGGCGGTCGGGAATATCACGGAGATCGCGGACCCGTTCATCCGAAGAGGTGAACGTCGCCATGTACGACTGAATGACGTGGGTCGCAGGTCCATCCTCCTGGAGCTGGCCTTGTTCGAGCCAGAGGGCTCTGGTGCAGAGGTTCTCCACCGCCGCGAGGTTGTGGGAAACGAACAGGACGGTTCGCCCGGAGTTGTGCAGCTCGCCCATGGTCCGCAGACACTTCTGCTGGAATTCACCGTCCCCGACCGCGAGCACTTCGTCCACGACCAGGATATCCGACTCCAGGTGCGCCGCGACAGCGAATCCGAGCCGGAGTCGCATTCCGCTAGAATAGTGTTTGATCGGCGTGTCGATAAAGCGCTCGACGTCGGCGTAGGCAACGATGGCATCCAGTTGATCGTCGATCCGTCGCTTCGGCATCCCGAGGATGCAGCCGCTGAGATAGACGTTCTCCCGGCCGGTCAGCTCTTCGTGGAACCCAGTCCCGACTTCGAGGAGCGAGGCCACCCGTCCCCGAACCCGCACCAGTCCTGAGCTTGGCCGGGTGATCCGGGAGAGGATTTTGAGCAGGGTGCTCTTGCCGGCACCGTTGCGGCCCACGATCCCGACCACCTCGCCAACGTTGATCGCAAAGGACAGATCTCGCAGGGCCCACAGGACCTCCCGCTCGCCGGGGCTCCGGCGCTTGAACGGGGCGCGCAGGGCGTTCATGACCACCTCCCGCAGCATGGTCGTGCCCTGCGCATGGCCGAGCATAAAGCGCTTGCTGACCGCCTCGACGGAGATCGCAGGGCTCATACGATATCCGAGAAGTAGCCTTCCGCATGGCGGAAGTAGGCCAGGCTCAAAAACAGGAGGACCACCGTGACGCCCGCTGAAATCCCCAGCGCTTGCCAGTCAAAGGAAGCGGTTTGGACTGTGGCCTTGCGGAAGGATTCGATGATGCCCGTCAGCGGGTTGAGGTCGATCAGCAGGCTGAAGCGTTCCGGCACCACGCTGGAGGGATAGATGACCGGGGTAAGAAACAGCCAGGTCTGCACCAGGAACGGGATCGCATGCTTCACATCCCGGTACTTGACGTTGAGTGCGGAGAGATAGGCCCCCAGGGCGAAGCTGAACAGCCACAAATGAATCGACAGCGGAATCCAGAGCAGCAGGCGCCAGCTCATGACGTCGTAGTAGATCATCATCGCCATCAGGATCACGATTCCGATGGCGAAATCCACCAGTGCGACCAGCGCGGTGCCGGCGGGAAGTGCCAGCCGAGGGAAATAGATCTTCTTGATCAGGTAACCGTTCCCCAGCAGGCTGCTGGTCGAGGCTGGAATAGCATTCGCAAAATAGAGCCACGGGAGCAAGCCGCTGAAGTAGAAAATCGGCGCCGGAATGCCGTCAGTCGGCACCTTGACCACGACCCCGAACAGAATCGTGAACACCAGCATCGTGACGACGGGTTGCAACACGGCCCAGCCGATCCCTAGCAGGGTCTGCCTGTAGCGAATCGTGATGTCGCGCCAGGCCAGAAAGAAGAGCAGCTCGCGGTAGCTCCACAGTTCCCGCAGGGACGCTAGGAAGCCGGGAGAGTCCGAGCTGACGAATTCGAGGACCGGCCGGGGGAGGGCGGCTGCCGTGACGGTCGGGCTCGGGGAAACGGACTCGGGCAAGGCAGGCTCCGGCGCGTTTGGAATAAACGGTCAGATATGCAGGCTGCGGCGGTACGGCTAGCGCGCAGCGCTGGAACAAGTTGCGTCCGGCAAACCGCGTGCCGGGGTCCCCCGGCTCGGCTTCGATTATCGGCTACCTGCGCCGTTCACCCAACTGGCCAGCGACCCCGCGCCTGTTTCCACGGCATGGAACACCAGCTCGGCCTCTTCGGGAGAAGCCAGGACCGGATCGAGGATGTCCATGCCTCGATACGAGCCGCTCGGATCGAGGCCACCCAACAGCACAACCCGGCTCCGGGCGCCGGGCTCTCGAGCGAGAATCTCGGCCTCGATCCCGCGGTCCAGAGCAATGATAAGGTCCGCCCGGCGAAGCAGACTCGGATCGAGCGGCCGAGCCCGATGGTCCCCGAGTGACAGCCCCCGAGTTTCCGCGAACGCGGCGGCTCGCAGATCGGCCGGGGTACCCGGGGTCGCGTTGATCCCGGCCGATACAACCTTCACGGTATCTTGCCGCAGTCCGGCCCGCACCACCGCTTCGGCCAACGCACTGCGCATGATGTTCCCCCAGCAGACAATCGCGATTTCGCTGCCCCGCTCGAGCCGTGGAGGAAGTTGATCCGGCTGAGCCTTGAACCGCCGCGTCACCGTTCGCTTCGCGAAGATGAGCTTGGCTCTCAACGACCCCAGGCCCCGGAACAACCGCCATGTGATGAGGGCCTGCGGAGCGGCCTGGCGGGCCCACCGCCGAATCCGATTCCGCATCACTACCGTTTGCGACCGTCGCCGGCGATTTCGCGGAGGTACTCTTCGAATCCGACCGCGAACGCCGCCATCCCGTAGCTTCGGAGGACCACCTCCTGGCCGGCTCGGCCCAGCTCGCGGCGCCAGGTCTCCCGGGCGGCCAGAGAGCGGATGGCCTCACGCATGGCGGGCACGTTCTCCGGCTCGACGAAGGTGACACCCTGCCCCTCCTGGACGTACTCCCGCAGGACGGAGGTGCCGGTGCATACCACCGCTTTCCCCATCGCCAGTGCCTCGAGCAAGGCCCGGATTCCAGAAGGATTGGTGACCCACTTTCTCAACGGGATGGCCACGAACATCGCGCCAGCATACAGGCGGAACAGCTCGTCATAGGTGAGATGTTCGAGGATCTCGAGGTAAGGCAGCGAGCGGTCTATTCCGTGCAGCGTATGGGGGAGGGTAATCAGCTTGAGCTTCAGGCCGGTGCCGGCCATGGCTTCCACGAGAGTAGGGAAATCCCTGCCGTTGTCGCGCCCAATGGCGAGGACGTAGTTGCCAGGACCGCTGCCGGAGTCGGTCGAGGGCCGATAGAAGGGGAGGTCGATCGTGTACGGGAGAAACTTTGGAGCACGGGGCGACAGCGCGAAGTAGTCTCTCCATGCAGTCACCTGAGTCTTGGAGTACATGACCACCGGGGCACCGCTCCGGAAATTCAGCCGATAAGCCAATCTCTTCCACCAGGGCTCGGGCAGGCCGAACAAGGCATCGAGATACACGACTTTGGTCCCCATGATCCGCGCCGCCCAGGTGGCGAGGAGCGACAGCGAGTCCTTCACCACCACGAGATCGTATCGTCGCATCTCCAGGATCGTCTTGAGATCCACCAGGCCCACATCGTACCGCCGAAGCCAAGTACAACCTTTGCCAAACCACCCCTCCCATCGGGAATCCGACAACTCCACGGTGTGCCCCAACTGGCGCAGCTCCACCATCCCGTACAGCGTTTCGCTTGGGGCCTGACCGGAGAAAACCCGGTCCGCCTCATCTCCCATGCGATGCGGAAACAGGTACAGGATTCGCACTGGAGTTCACCCCGCTTGGCGGACGGTTGCGGACTTGGGATTCAAGCCGCATGACAATACGTCGTTCGAAGGTAGCCGGGGGTTTCTGGGGCGTGCAGGCGGACGGTCCACCGGGGTGGAATTCATCCACAACTTGCACCATCCCGGCGAGGTGCACGGCCGGTCGCTGAAATCGATTGCAACCAGTCTATGGCATCGGCCATGGTCACGGTCGCCCCGTCTGCTGGGCGGGTTGCACCCAGTTTCAGGCAATGCCCTACGCCCGCAGAACGCCCAGCCTCAACGTCGGAGTCCTGGTCGCCGAGCAGGGCCGATGCCGCCAGGTCGATGCCGAGTTCCCGTTGCGCCCGCAGGATCATCCCCGGTTTGGGCTTTCTGCAATCGCAGTCCTGTCGCAGGTCGCCAATGCCCTCGGTAGGATGGTGTGGACAATGATACGTTGCGAGAATGTCCAGTCCGCGTGCCCTGAATTGTTCGCGCACCCAACGGGTGTATGTCGCGAACTCGGTCTCCCCGTAGTAACCCCGGGCGATCCCCGCCTGATTGGTGATAACCACCAGGACATAACCGAGATCGGTGGCGACGCGGCACAGATCGAATATGCCGGGGACCCACTGGGTCTGGTCGGGACGGTGGACATAGCCGAGATCGACGTTGATGACGGCGTCGCGGTCGAGAAAAAGTGCGCGTCGCAGCGAGGTACTCATCCGCTGGCTGCCCACTGCTTCGCCATCTCCTGGGCGCGGGCGTAGTCTTCGGGGATACCGATGTCGATAAAACGGTGAGTGTCGGTGAACGCATGCAGGCGACCGGCGGCGGCGGCAGGAGCAAGCACCTCAGTCTCCAGGGAGAACGATTCCCGTGCCGGCAATGCTGCCAGTGCCGCTTTCGAGGCGTAGTAGACGCCCGCATTGATGAGCCCCGGGCCCTGCTGCGCCTTCTCGCCGAAGCTGGTCACGAGTCCGGACGCGACGAGAACCGCGCCGTAGCGTGCCACGTCCGGGACCGCCGCGAGGGCGATGCCCAGCTCCGCACCTTTCGCCGCCATGGAGCCGGCGAACGCATCGACATCCAGTTCGAGGTAGGTGTCGCCGTTGAGCACGATCACCGAACCCCCGGCCGTCAGGGAGGTGGCCCGGCGCAACGCTCCGCCGGTGCCCAACGGGTGGTGCTCGACGGAATAACTCAGGCGCATGCCGGACCAGGTTTCGCCGAGGGCGCGCTCGACCTTGGGGGCCAGGTAGCCGGTGGCCAGCACCGTGTGGCGCACGCCGCGGCTGGCCAATGCGTCGAGCAAGTAGGTGATGAACGGCCGGCCGTTGACCGGCGCCAGCGTTTTGGGCAGGTCCGTTACTTCCGCGCGCAGTCGGGTGCCCAGCCCGCCCGCCAGGATCACCGCCTCGTCAGCGTGCTTCACGCGGGAAAAGATCGGCCTCAATCAGGCTGCATAGCAGGTGGCCAAGGAACTCGTGGCCTTCCTGAATGCGTGGGGTTTCGCTTGAGGGCACCCGGAAACAGATATCGCACAGAGGAGCCAGCTTCCCGCCCGATTTGCCGGTGAAGCCGATCACGATCACTCCCCGGCCCCGCGCCGCCTCGACCGCACGCAGGATATTCGGCGAATTCCCGGAGGTCGAGATGGCTATGAACACGTCGTCCTTGCGTCCCAGCGCCTCGATCTGCCTGGCAAAGGTGTAGTCGTAGCCGTAGTCGTTGCCAATGGCGGTGAGCACGCTGGTATCCGTGGTCAGCGCGATCGCGGCAAGGCCGGGACGGTCGTGGTAGAAACGACTGACCAGTTCTCCCGCCCAATGCTGGGCGTCGGCTGCGCTGCCGCCGTTGCCGGCCAGAAGCACTTTGCCACCCGCGCGCAAGCAGACCACGCAGCGGCGGACGGCCTGTTCCAGGCTGTTCAACAGGTCAAGGTCAGCCGCCATGGATTGCAGGTTGCCGATGGACTTGGCGAACTCGGCGGCGACGAACGCCCTCATGCAACCCTCCATGAGGTGGCGCCATGGTGGGTGAAATGGGCGTCGTAGACTACGCCGCCAGCGCCGGCCAGGGCCCGCACCAGGCCGACCCGAGACGCCGGGTCACTGATAAACATCATGAAACCACCGCCGCCGGCACCCGAGACCTTGGTGGCACGCGCACCGTGGGCGAAGCCCAGCCGCTCGATTGCATCGATCTCCGGATTGCTGACACAGTCGGCGCTCTGCTTCTTGGCCACCCAGCCGGCCTGCATGATCTCGGCCAGGTGCACGAAATCGCCGCGCAGCAACGCCTCCTTCATGCGCGTCGCCTCTTCCTTGAGCCGGTGCATGGCGTCGAGCGAGCTGGCGTGCCCTTCGATGATGTTGCGCGATTGCTGGTCGATGATGTGCGCTGAGGCGCGCGAAACGCCGGTGAAATACAGCACCAGGCTGGACTCCAGCTCTGCCCATATCCAGTCCTTGATCCGCAACGGGTTCACGATCACCCGGTCGTCGGCGTAAAACTCCATGAAGTTGAACCCGCCGAACGAGGCGGCGTAAGAGTCCTGCTTCCCGCCCGACAGACCAAGGTCCTTGCGCTCGATCTCGTAGGCCAGCTGCGCGAGCTCATACTCCCCCAGGGCCAGGCCGAAGTATTCGACGAACGCGGTCACCAGAGCCACCACCATGGTCGAGGACGATCCCAGTCCCGAGCCCGGGGGTGCATCCGAGTGGGCCCGGATCCGGACGGCAGGCGCCCGGCCGTCCAGAAACTGCGCCGAGATCCGCCGGTACACCCCCTTCATGAGCTGCAGAGGGCCCGGGGCCAGATCCACCGCATCCGGACGCGCGGTTTCGCTGACGCCAACGTCCTGCGCGATGAACTCGACCTTGCCGTCGTCTGACCCGTCGATAGTCGCGTAGGCGTACTTGTCGATGGTGACATTCATGACGTAGCCGCCATGGCGGTCGCAATACGGCGAGACATCGCTTCCCCCGCCGGCAAGTCCGAGGCGCAGCGGCGCCCGGGAACGGGCGATCATGGCACTGCTCCGGAGGCGCCGTAGGCGCGGCGCCAGTACTCGAGCATGTCGACTACCGTCCGCTCCAGGATGAACTCTTGCTGCCAGCCGGTGGCGGCAACCAAGCGCGTGGAATCGCCGAAGATCACGTTCTCGTCACTGGGACGCAACAAGTCCGGGTCGGTTTCCACGGCCATCGGGACCCGCGCGTGGCGCACCACCAAATCCACGATCTCGCGCATCTGGCAGGTCTTGTTCCCGCTGATGTTGTAGACCGTCCCCGGCTCGCCCCGCTCGACCAGAAGCTCCAGGGCACGCACCAGGTCGCGCACGTCGGCAATCGCGCGCCAAGTCTCGAGGTTGCCGACCTTGAGCACCGGCGGCATCAAGCCGGCCTCGATCCGCACTGCCCGTTGAGTGAAATCGGCACAGACATCACCGGTCTTTCGCGGGCCGGTCGTGTTGAAGATGCGGGCACAGATGCTTCTGACCCGGGCGTGGGTCCAGTACTGCAGCGCCAGCAGCTCGGTGGCGACTTTGCTCACGCCATACGGATGTACCGGACGCAGCGGATGCGACTCTTTCACCGGGACGGCGTCGGCGGCCACCTCGCCGTATTGCGCGCTCGAGCAGGCGACCACCACGACCGGATCGAGACCAGAGGCCTGGATCGCCTCGAACACATTGGCGGTGCCGAGAACATTGGTGTCCAGGGTCTCGATCGGCACCTTCCAGGACAAGGCCGGATAGCTTTGCGCAGCGAGATGATACACCACATCGGGCCTGCTGCGCCGGATCGCCGCGTCGACCTGTTCGCGGTAGCGGATATCGCAACGCATCAAGTGATCCTGGAAGCCAGACCAGTTCCGGGTGTCCACGGTGGCGTGGTAATGGGTGCCAAGCACCGCATGGCCCGCCTGCAGAGCGCGTTCCATCAGGTAGCTCCCGACGAAACCGGTGGCGCCGAGGATGAGGAGATTCATTGAACGGCACCCACTTCCTTGCGAGCGATGTCCCGCAGGAACCCCTCCAATCCATTCGTCAGCGCCTGCATGTCGTACTTTTGAAGCACGGTTCGCCGTCCAATTTGTCCAAGTCGGGAAGCTGTCGTTTCACTCCGCGCCAGCCCACGGATTGCCTCTCGGAGCTGGAGGATGTTTTCGGGTTCGACGTACATCACACCCTGGCCTTCCTCGAAGTACTCCTCAAGGACAGGGGAGCGCGAGCAAATCACCGCCTTTTCCAGCACCATCGCTTCAAACAATGCCCGGATCCCTGACGGGTGAGTGGTCTGGCCCTTGAGCGGGACCACCACGAACTTTGCGCCGGCATACAGCTCGAAGAGCTCCTCGTAGCTCACTTGCTCGAGGACCTGCAAGTATGAAAGGTTGAGGTCAATGCCCGAGAGGAGATAGGGAAGGGTAACCAGCTTCAAGTTCATCCCGGTGTCGGCGGTGGCTTCGACCAAGGTCGGAAAGTCCCTTCCGGTGTCACGCCCGATTGAAAGGATGTATTCTCCCGTCAGGCTGGTCCCGGAGCGTCGTGGCTGATAAAAGTCACAATCAATCGTGCAAGGAAGGATCTGGGGGGGGCGAGGCGAGAGCGCAAAGAACTCCGACCATGTCTCCGCTTGGCTCCTCGAAGAAACGACGACTCGTTGCGCCAGCCGAAAGTTCAGCCGGTAGGCGAGGACTTTCCAGCGACGCCTGGGCAAAGCGAAGAGACAATCCAGGTACACGACCTGCGCACCGATCAAACGACCAGCCCAGGTGAGAAGGAGGGAAAACCCATCCTTGATCACCACCACATCGTAGCGGCGCATCGCGCGGATCGTTCCAAGGTCCGCAATATTGATATCGAAGCTGCGCAGCCAGCGGACCAGGCGGCCGAACCATCCGGTCCACCGCGAATCAGACACATCGACCGTATGCCCCATCCGGCGCAATTCCAGGACGCCGTACATCCGGTCGCTTGGGGCCTTCCCGGCGGAGGCCGCGGCTAACTCTTCCCGGATTGGGTACGGAAACAGATAGAGTATTCGCATAGAGGTGCTCGGGTACTCAAGCCGGTCGCTGAGACGATGACTCGAAGGAACGAACGGCTGCGACAAGATCCGTCGCACCGGCCCGCAAGTTACACGCCAACAACGACTCGCGCGGGTGAAGCGTCCCCGGCAGGGGGCGATTAGCACCGCGAAACGGTGGCTCATTCACCAGCACGACGGGCTGGCCAGGAGCCTAACCCGGGCGAACCTCGTCGAGAGGTACTCGGCCAGGCCCGTGGCTCGATGCAGTCGCGTCAACCTCCACCAACCCAAGGACACCTCCACCAAGGGCCCCCGGGCTCTCGCCAAGACCATTCGAGCTGGCATATAATATGCTCATGCTCCGATCCCAACTCACGTGTTCGCACGCCCTTTCGCCGGTCTTCAGGAC
>Ga0187892_10008889_pt1 | contig 13480 bp, 14 predicted proteins | sample MA1701073metaG_FD_139345 | JGI IMG/M metagenome (GOLD analysis project Ga0187892, IMG submission 139345) | Bio-ooze microbial communities from a basaltic lava cave in the Kipuka Kanohina Cave System on the Island of Hawaii, USA - MA170107-3 metaG ...
ACATCTCCGCCATTCCACCAATCTGGCGGGCTATCATGCTGGGCAATAGCTCTGAGCCAGTCACCGCGGCAGCCCTTACATAGAATTGAAGGCCCGCGCTTGGGCAACCGGCCAGCTACATAATACTTCTGACACCGGGGGCATTGCCTGAATCTCATCGTCTCCTGAGCTTCCTATAGGCAGAGAGGCCGTAATCCATAAGAGCGGCTGCGCTACCTGCGGCAAGGCCATCAAAGTCGAGTCCGAGGCGGTTCAGGCCCAAGTACGCCGCGAGAGCCGGGTAGCCAGCACGGAAAACGGTCTCGAGCGCCTTCCGCCAGTCAAAAGATTCCAAGAGCTTGAGCCATTCATCTTTCGTGATAAGGCCATCTCTTGCGGCGTTCTCGAGCCAGCCCGCCGCACTTCTGAGAAACGGCGAGACCAAACATGCTGCCATACCGAGTAATTCTATGGCCATTTCAGTTACCTCCCGAACCGGGTTTGTTCTGCTTATTCTTTCCTTTGTCTTTCGTATCCAGCTTCCGGCCCTTCCACTCCTCAAAGTTCGCCACTTGATATTCCGTCAACTGGTGTGCCGCAGGATTCTCTATCTGACCGTACTGTTTATCAAGCATTTCCATAATCCGCTGGATGAACCGGGGCTCGCCAGTCTTAGGGTTAATATAGAGTTCCTCGGTGCTAAGGCCGATATTCTGCCGGCCATACTTATGCTCGACTTCGACCCTGAGCGTTCCATTCTCGATATACGGTTCCTCAACAATGGTGAACTCCATAATTTCCGCCTCCGTTTAGTTTTCTATCTGGTGCTTGACCCGCACTATCGCCTGGACAAGGTCGGGACTCACGCCGTTGGGCTCTATCGTCACTCGCCATAAGCCGGTCGCGTCCGGAAGTGTTCCGCTGCTGCTGAGGTCGACATCCTGTTGGGGCGTCACGGGTTGACTGCTGAGCGTAAGCTTATTGACCCAAATTGAGCCGTTCCAATGGTCGACTTTTATCGTACAGGATGTTGCGGATAAGGCGGCAGCATCGCTGACATCATCGCCGATAGTGATTCCGCTGATGGTATTCTTGTCGACCACATAGGTTCCGTCACTATGAAGGTGGCTGTCGGTTGAGAGTGTTCCATCGGCGTGGTCGTGCTGACTGAGCGTATACCAAGTGGTCTGTTGCTGGGCGCTCCAGTTGTTCGTCTCAGGATAGATCTGTACCTTGTAGAAGTTCGGGCCGGTGTTCTCGGGAATGAAGATATGACAACTAACAGGAAGTTCCTGAGTATTCGTTCCCGATTGCACAGGCTTGATAATTCGTATGCCTTCCTCACGAGGAAAATAGACAATACCTGTCGTGAATCCCGAGTTCGTAGCACGAATAATTCTGACTCTGACAACGGTGAAACTCCCGCTACCCGAGTGAGTCATTCCGAAACAGACATGGACATGCTCACCTTGGGTATTGCTGCTATCGGGCGTTACATTGCCGCCAGACAAATCCGTCCAGGTATTCGCGGTATAGTTATCGTGGGTGCTGTCGCTGCCATTCGCATCATCGACTACCGAGGTAGGGCCATCATCTGCGACGCTACCAGAGACACCTGGTGCGGTATTGGCGCTGCTATTCTTGATGTCAGGGTCGCTTCCACCATAACTTCCGGCAGTATCATACTCACGCCTAAACGGGTCGATGTCATAATCCAGCCTGAACCGACTAACCCGTATCGTTCCTGCCTCGTCCTGGATGTCCGCTGCCGCCAACTCGAAAGCGAACCGGGCAGGATTACCCGACTTGGCATTAATAGCATGACCGAACGACAAGAGATTCGGGCCGCCTTGGAGCGTGCTATTCGAGACTATCGCTCGAGCCTCACTTGCGGCCCGTGCCGCCTCAACACTACGGCTTGCAATCCTATATGAAGGACTGCCGACCTCGAGTTCGAGCATTTCCGTAGTTCCCAGAATTGAACGATTAATGCTGAGAATATCAAGTGCTTCCGAATGAAGGCCGATGCTATTCGCCGTGAGTGTCACTCTATCGCCAACCGCAAGAATGTCAGTGGTCTTATATGGTCTGAACTCATGATTCTTTACCTGATTCTGGATAACCGAAAGTTCCTTACTGGCGCGATTATTAGCCTCTGCAGTCGTGACAATATTCCGGTCATACAGTTCAACAACTGGTGTCCCACTGCCAGCAGTTCCGACTATCTGTCCATTCTGTCCATCACCTTTGCCATAGACAATGACCTTGGAAGCAGCAGCTCGACGCTTTATACGAGTAACGCTACCGATATTCTGTCCCTCAATATACTGTGCAACAGAAGCACTACTGCCTTGCCTGTCCTTCAGGAAGAGTGTCTTACTGGCATCATCGATACCGATGTCTTTATTTCCGTGCTGAAGCAACCGGATTATGGCATCCCAAACACTCTCAGACTGACCTGCTCTGAAAGTCACCGATAACGGCGTTGCGCTGCCAACATTGCTACTCCAGCCCGAGACCATCGCCACCAAAGCCGCAAAGATAACCGTATCATTCGTCGATGTCCAGAGTTTCGTCTGCTTGCCAGAATCAGGCGTGACTTTCGTATCGACAAAATCGAGTTCCTGTCCACTGCCGTGCATAACGACCGCGCCACCCTGGAGGTTCTGAATCGCCTCGACTTTCCCAGTCAATTCAAGAGTGCTGTCTCGGTGGATATTAACGGCCTTATCGACATCATACTCGGCCAGCAAGGCACTGTCCGCTCCGTCAGCCATAATCTCGAAAGTTCGTATGCCATTAAGCGATAATTCATAACTTCCTTTGATAAGATTGAGGACGGTCGCATTGCCAACCTTGAACTGGAGCATACTTCAGTCTCCGCTCCACCCATCCCTGAAGAAGAATGTCGGGCTCGTGATTCCGGATACTGTTCCGCCGGTAAATAGAGTATTGAGGGTTTCTGCGGGGTCAAGAAATAGGAACATACTCTTGCCTGCCGTGGCTGAAGCGAGAATCTGTCGGGTGGTGCTTATCTTGGCGACAAGATAGTCCGTGAAGAAGTTATCACTTCCAACATCGAGCAATTCGATAAGGTTGATAGTGACTGTGCCGGAGGCCGAAGGCGTGAAGGTGAATCCGTTTCCATCACCATCCTTTATCGTGACTGGCGAGCCGCTCGAGACCGTGCCGGTGATTTTCTCGATGGGTGTTGGAACATTCCCTTCATTGTCTTCGCTGCTGGTATTACTTCCGCTGCGCTGGGTGTCACCGAACAGAATACCGAATGGACTCTCGAAGTTTGCCACATAATCGATGAAGTTTGTTCGCCCACCTGAATGAGTTCGACTTATGGAAAGACCAAGACAGATATAGAACTTGTCCGTGCCAAAATAGAGTTTCTTAAGTTTGTTCTCATTGACGTGCTTGGCAAGTGAACGATAATCCGACTCCTTGGTGCTCCCATCGAAATGCCCGACAAGGTTGATAGACTGCCGACTCTTGACCGGAGCAGTCAGTCCATAATAGCCGAAACTATATGGGAAGGTTCGCTTGTCGATGAATCGCTCGAGCGCAGGAGTGAATGTCCGAGGATTATGCGGGAATGTGAAGGTATCCGCAGTTCCGGTATAATTCTCGACCTTCATAACCATTCCTATTTCACCTTGGTAACTTTATTTGGTGTATTGGCTATAATCGCTTTCTGAGCATCAGATGTCGTGAGCGTCTGGAATAGGTCAATAAGGAATTGGACTCCCAATGCTGCGCCGAGTGCTCCGCCCTTAAGCGCTTTGCCCGCAAGCGGAAGCCCTTCATAGGTTTCCTTACTCGTGAGTGCCCGGTAGATAGCCGCGCTTTCGGCACGAACATCATACTGGCCGTACTCTTCAGCCGCAGGCTTAGGAAGCAACCCTTGGAAGACATACCCCGCAACCGCCCCGGGCAAGCCACCAATACCGAATCCCGCGAGCATAAAGCCTATCTTCTCTTCGAGCTTATCGATTTCCCCGAACTGGCCCGAAATAGCATTGCCCAAGTCAGACACGCCCGTACTGGCAATGCCAATGAAGGTATCTATCTGAGGCCCAAGCTTCTCTATAGCCTGACCGATAGACGGAATAAGTTCCTGCGCGACTTTCTCAAAAACAGGCCGGAACCGTTCACCCAAGGTCATACTAATCTGCGTCAGCCCAATTTGCATCTGTGCCAGTGCCGGAGCAACTGCGGGACTGAAAGCGGCAAGACCCGCAAGACTCGAGACGGCTACTGCGCCTATCTTTGCGAAAGACCCCGCAACAGAGGCAGCACTTTCGCCCAGGTTCGAGAATAACCCCGTGGCTTGCCGGACATCCGATTTGACTGTGCTGAAACCCTGCTGAACTCGTCGGAAGCCCGCATCGAGGTTTCTCGTATCGAGACCGCCCACGATGCGCATACTACCGACTTCGACCATTACCGGCCACCTATCTTGAGAATAGCATCATATATGGCGTGTTCCGCGCCTTCCTTTTCCTTGAGCATATTCTCAATGGCCATAATATCCTCAATATCCCTGAGCTGCATCCGCCGGTACTCGGCAGGGCCGATTCCCCTCGCCGCGAACCAATGCTTACGGAACAGAACCGCCTCCGGCCAGTTCAACCGCATTCCGAGTTTCGGGTCGTGAACCCGAATCTTCAGCAATAGACTGTCCGCGAAAGGGGCTTTTCCTATCCACCCCATTCATTTGGCCGATGAGCAGACCCAAAAGGTCAGGCTTCATCCGCTTCAGAACCATCCATCGTTCCTTCAAAGACAATGCCTTCCAGTCCCGAGGCTCAGACAATCCCAAGACCTTCTGCAATTCCCCAGGACTATAGGGAACACTCACGATATTCCTGACTTTACACTCGTTGAGCTTGGCAATATTCTGCTCGAGATACTCCTTGCCTTCCTCATTATGCTTGCGCTCCATATACTCAGGCAGCCAGTCATTCTCATCACCCGCCGTGACGGGCTTATAACCGAACTCCCGACCAGCCACATCCAATTTCACGATATTCTCGTCCACGAAATCCTCCTCGAATCCCATACTTCCATCCTCCATTTAGTCAATATGCCGCCACCGCATCGGTCGCTACAAGACTACTGAAACTCTTGGCATTAAAGACCAAATCAACAACCTGCGGGCCTTCCAAGACCGTCGGAGCATTCGCCATACCCACTCTGACACTTGCAAGAGTCAGAACGATATTGTCGCTCGCGCCACGGATAAACTCGAGCTTATTCGTCCCCGAAAGAGCAGCAGCACCATCCCACTGATTCAGGAAGGTCGCATCCTTAGCAACGATAGACGCCCGTCCATCTATCCGGTGGACTTTCGGTATCGGCTCACTCAAGAGCCGGTCTTGGGTGCTATTCGCATACCGACTATCATCCTCATCGATACCATTGTCGATAGTCAATTCCCCGCCTTGTACCTCAACTATCTCGCTCGACTCGAGCGTGAGCTTGGTATGCCGGTAATGGAACGGCGTCGAACTCGATACTGTATTCGCCAAGGTCGTTACACTCGTTCCCTTGCTATAATTCCGGGCTACACAGTCACAGAAGGCCATTACCTGACCTTCGCCTGCAGCGCCGCCACGCTGAAATCGAAGCGTAACCTTCTTGATGAGACACCCCACCAATGTAATGACCGATGCCGTCGTATGCCGTCGGGCCCATTCGAGCTTAAACGACTGGACAGTATTGGCAAGACTGAAAGTGTGCGTATAGGGATTCGAGCCGGCATTGACTATGCTCCCATATCCCGCATACTTAAGGAAACGCCAATCCGAAACCTTAAATGAAAGCGTGAACGGCAGTTTCAAATCTCCGACCACGCGGTTCTGAACTGTCCGGTCATCGTCTCCTGCACTGAGGATTTCCTGCCATTCCTGGCTGAAATTCGGCTCTATACGACAGTCCAGACCGGGAATGAATCCCCCGGACGACATCGTGCCGCCGCTGCCATAGGAAGTCTCATCGACGATGCTGATGCGCTCCCGCTTGCCTATAAAATATTCCGTGAAGGGCATACGATTACACCTCGCTCATATTCAATCCTTTCATCTGTATCTCCACCTGCTTCCGGTGGGCCTGATAATTCTCATCGAACGGCATATCTCGAGGGACGCTCGTGAGCGGAATCATATTATAAAGCACCGGGTAAAGGTCGTCCTCGCTATCATCGAAGGCTTGAAGAATATCCCAAGTGAGTTTCTCCGCAAGGGCCTCGCCTTCATACTTCTTACCATCTATCGTGAAGATATTGTCCCCGTCCTTATTATGCTCTTTAGCATAAACATCATGCTGGAGAATGAATGCTGCCTCGACTGGTGACTCGAAGTTCCCGAGCCGCTCTCCAGGCAGCGGAACTTGGGTGATACTGATTCGCGGGAAACTCAACGGGCCTATCTTTACCGCGGGCTTATCGTCATAAATCCAGTCCGTACTACCCTCTCGGTAACTGATAAGAACAGCATCACTGAGACTGAGTCCGGTAAAGAATACGACTTGCTGGCCTTGAAAGTCTATCCTATAATCTCGCCATTTGGTCTTAGCCGCCCCATTGACCGTAACATTCGTGATACAAGAAAGTTTCCGGCCGTTCGTAGGCGTAAGCGAAAAGGTAGTCTGTGACGCAATTGCCGCGAAAGATTCTGACCGGCTCGAGACTCTGCCGCGCGGGTCAGTCAGATTTGCACGCAGAAACTCAACAATAACCTGCTTCGGGTTCAGGTAAGTCACTTTCCTTGCCCTCTTGGGTCAACAGATGGACACAGAAAGTCTAAGCCTGTGCCCGTGCCTCTTGGCAATGCCAGGGAAGTTCTTGGGGTTTATATATATTGTCTGCCCGCCGAACCACTGCCCGTTCAGGCCTACCGACTGCCTCGTTCAAGCAAGACCCCTCGAGTGATAACGGGCAAGTAGACCGTTCGGACTTGATGAAGCGCCGGCCTAAAGAACGGTTGCGCTTGTGTCCCGAATTTCGCTATCTTGGCTCTGACCGCCCAGCCCAGCTCGGCATCCCCTAACTTCAGTTCGGCCCACCGCTTCAGAGGCTCGATAGGCGGAGTGTGCGGAAGCGTCCCGTACTCGACAAAGACGCCATAATCAACTCCATCCGCGAGAACATACTGGTCGAAACCCGGCAGGTCAGGGAAAAGTTTTATGGACAATTTAAGCGCACCGAACGCCACCGGAGCCGTGCGAATGGCTATTTCTTCCATTCGCTTCATAGAAAGGTAGAGAATCCTGCGAAGGTCGTCAACTACCAAATCTTCTTTGACCTCGAGCGATAGGTCGAAATTCAGCAGCATAACGAACCTCAGGCTGGTCTTACTCGGACATATCCTCCTGGTTCAGTAGGCGGATGATGAACTTCCGGTAAGGAACTTCATCTGCGAGTTGAGGGTCATAGACTTCCTCAACTATCCGGTACTCGACATCTCTATCCTTGATAGTATCCCCCGCCAGGGGCAGGAAACTACCCGAGTCACAAGTAGGGCTGCCCATCGTATACATCTTCTTGTGGCCCTGGAGTGCAAGGCCCATATTATGAATGTCCCTATCTTTTGATGTTATCGGCTGGATGATACACGCCAAGTCATAAACCGTTTCAGTAACGGCTGTTGCCTTGCCCATACCATCTATCGTCTTTGTCTGCCGGAAAAGCCGAACCATCGTTCCATTCTCGAGAATGATTTGCTCTGCATCCTCAACCGCCTTATCCGCCTCACCGACATGGCTGTCGAAGTCAAAACTATCATTGTCGAACTCAGCAGTATCGAAGACACTGTAGTCGATAGCCATTAGTAGTTCCTCCGGCATTCAGGGCAACGATTATGCCTGCACCCTTTGCAGGATTCATTACCGAGTTCGTTTACATCACCGCAACGGTGGCAGTCCCAGTTCATGGCTTTCTGACCTCGAAACGCCCTCCTATCTCGATAACGAACTGACTGTCCCGGTCGAAATCGTCAACGAGGAAGCTATAGTTGGCTACGATGAGGTTGCCGCCGCTGGCTATCCGGAAGACGCCGTTGTCCCCATAGAGGCTAAATATGCCAGTTCCGAGATTCGTGGCAGTCGATAAAGTGCAGTTGTCTCCGATTTTGACACTCCACGGATTATTGATAGCGGGAGGTGTACAGGTATCCACAACTACTGTAGTCTTTGTCACGATGTCCTTTACTATAAGAGTCTCGTTCACTGTTACGTTCACGGTCACATTGAAATTTCCACCAGAGGCATGTGTAACATTTAGGTTGAAGGTTTGCTGCTCGAGCGGAGCGAGCGTAATCCCTGACAAGTTTAGGACAGCCACATCAGCCAACTGACTATTATTTGCACGGAAGGTATAATTCGCGGCTCGGGTTCCATTATTGATAAGTAGAAACCGATAGCGTGCTAAGGAATTTCCATCTACTGACGCGGTCGTGATATTGACCGTGAAGTTTAGACCTCTGCCTTCGTTAAGAACATAGGTTGTAACCGTTGTCTGGCGACTTACATATCCATGCTTGCTGGCTGTGGCATTCGCGGTTTGTACATAAATCCCATTGATACTTGCATTTACTCGGAGAAATATCGTCAGGTTTGTTCCATTCGTTATATTCATGAGTTGGCTCATATTGGCGAAAACCGTTTCTATGCTCCCATTTAGAAAAGTGAAATTCACAGTATGGTTTTCTATTCCATTGTTCGCGATAGTCGCCAAGTATGTCGCATTCTCAGTTATATTTATGATTCCTTGGGACTGATTAATTGAGAGTTGAATAAAGTCAGTACGGGTGTCCAAGCGGAACTCTATTTGCTGGAGAATATTTCCGCCATTGCTAATGTTGACTCGACAGTTTTCTACATCGGGATTCGCGTTCGTGAAATTAGCATAGAAGTTCACGCTTGCTCCGGCAGAAAGACTGGCAGTAGATTGATTAACGCCGCACGCATACGCATCAATAAATCCAAAGGTTGTCTTTTCTATCGTGATATTATAACTGGTTGTTGCGCTACCATTATTGAGTAGTGTGAAATTAAACCAAGATGTGATAGGTTCACCTCCGTGCTGCATCGTTGCCGTGGTCGTATTAACTGTTAAATTCGCGGTTATTGCGATTTGCTGAGCGACTTCTGTGACGAAGAACGCCTGACTCCAAGCAAAATCGCACTCGCCGCCCGTATCACAAGAGAAGATGCGAGCATACCATGTATCATTCTGAGTTATATTGCCTGGTAATGGCAGTGATGCGCTAATGTTAACAGAACTGGTGAGGTCTATAAAGTAGGACTGATTCAGAACATCATTCTTGAACCAGTCAATAGTGACATTCTTCTGAGCCGAGCCACCCGGGTCACTATAGAGATAGGATGCCGAAACATTACTCTGGCCAGAAAGATTGATGCGTTCGGAAGCTCGGCCACCATCATTATAGAAACTGAGGATTTCAGATGGAGTCAGTCCCCGAGACCATATAACAAACTCATCAAGAGTCCCATTAAAATTCGTAGAGAATGTTCGCGCATCAGCTCCGAGAGTAACTGTCTTAACACACTTGGTGAAATCGCCATCTCCACAGACTTTCGCATTTGTGAGATTGCTTCCAATAAGAACTCCATTCCGGTAGATTGATGTGTTCGTTGTATTATGCGTCAAGCACATATGCTGCCAAGTATTCATGCTTGACAGATTAGCTGTTTCAAGAAGTACACTTAAACCGCCACCCGCAACAGCCTGCACAATCCTCCAGTGACCAGTACTATTTGTATCTACGCGGATATACTCTCGATTATTACTTTTATCAGCCATAGAGAAGACAGCTCCTACTGCTGGCCCACCAATAGGACGTGCCCAAGCACAAGCAGTAAGTCCTGTCTCATTTGCATTCCACTGAAAGGTACCATCGACTGTTCCTATAATCTGGCCTCCTACTCCGGTAAAATTAAAACCGTTTCCGGAGTATCCGGCTACCCGAGACACTCCACCACTAACATTCAGTTTAAGTACTCCAGTCTCATCAACAGCGACGCTCGCGTTGCCGGGCTCAAAGCTCGAAGCCGCAATTAGACCAGAGCGATACGAGGAGTTATCTGATAGACGGCGCATACTGAAATCATCAAAACTAACATTGCTGTAATCATGGAATAGAAGACGCCCATGAAGTTTTCCAGAGGCGATGGTTCCTATACTTGTTTCAAGAGTCCAGTTTGACCCATCAGGGCTCGTGAAACAAACAACCCTATCAGGAAACACATCAACGCGAAGCCAGAACCAGTTTTGTAATCCATCAACAGAGACCGAGCGAGTCTGTACTGCTTCCGCATTACTACTATTTCCGCACTGAATCTTTGGGATACCGATTGTTGTCTGAACTCTCCCAGTAACCGCTCCCGAACTGTCAGCAATTTCAAGCCCAAGTGTCGTTCCGCCCTGATCAGTTGACTGATTCCATATGGTTTTTACAGTTGCAGTTACCGGCACATCCATATTATGTTGCGTTTTGAAATGCACATAAGACCCGCCCCCCACGACAATATGCTTGGCGGCTTTCGTTGGATTCCCATTCTCATCTCCTATTGTTCCAATAGTAATATTCCTTCCAACATTGTCCCAAGTTCTATTGAACTCAAGCGTTTGCGAAGATGATTCTGGATAATCCTCAAATCGGTCTATAAGAAAGTTTGTACCATTCCATGCTAAGTCACTCCGAATACTATTGCCAACCGTCACTCTCGCCCTCGCCCCCTGCGTCTTTTGGGAGGCAGTCGTCCCGAGGAATGGGTCAATATACTGTCTTCCTCGTGCAGCCTGGAAGGTCATCTCGAACCTATCCTTGCCGATAAAGTCACGAAGGTTCAGCGTGTAATTCAATCCCGAGTACAAGACATCACTATAGTCTATAGAGAGGTTATTGTCAAACCTTAATTCCCCCCATAACTGGCGTTTACTCACGAGCCCTACATCAACGCCGGACACCCACCACTGAATCCTATATGAGTAATTATTGACTGGTAGCCATACAACACTTTCCTTATTTCTTCCTGGATAAATCTCAATCTTACGCGAAAATAGGCCAATAGGTGATGATTTTGAATTATTCAGGTAGTATGTCGTATTCATTAAAACCCAGACACGCCCTTTCTTAGTAAAGTTAGAACAACCGAGTTCACTGCATTGTTCCTCAACAGTTTCGGGATGGAACCCCCATTCCGCAATCACTTCATTCTTATATTTCAATAATGTATTGCCCCGGTAGACTTGCCAAGCGCTTGTTGCAACGAGTTTCTTGCCAAAATAGAGTTGAGATTTACTCGGAAGATATTTCCATAACAGATATGGTGCTTTATCACTTCTTTGCAGAAGTTCTATACGGTCAGAAAGATTAGTGAGAAGGAAATTGTTCAAGTCAGAATTAGAAAGAATTTGGAGACGCTGACTATGGGTAAGATTTAGGCCGCCGAGGTCGAAGATGCCGATACCTGCTGAAGTCAGAATGGCAATAGTTGATAGGAGACCTATCAGTTTTAATGCTGTGGATGCCATCCGTGCCACCTCAGCATATAAGGGCAACTCCTGTGGCATTCACGAACCACCGGCAACCGTTCGAGAAGTAGGTGACGGTCTCGTTGCTGCTGAAGTTCAGGGCATCCCCGATAGTGAGATTCTGGCTGACGGTGACATTCCGGGGGAAGGTATAACTTCCTCCCGTATCGAATGTGCCCGCACTGACATTCACAGCATTATGTGTATGTGTCTCCAATAGATTGTGCCGGTCACTGATATTGATTGCGCTTATGCTGATTCGGTTATTCAAGACGGTGCTTGTTATGATGTCGCCGCAGGAAAGGCCGGGGGCATTTCCGGTGAGTTCCGTTCCGCTGCCGTTGTGCGTTCCGTAGATTCGGCCGCTGGCATTCAGGCTGCCATTTACGGTGAGTTTCACGAATCCGAAGGTCTCATTACCGCCTATCGTGACATTCTTATCAGGACTGACCAGATAGATGATATTGTCCGTATAATTCCAGGCATCAATAATAGCGGCGGGGCAGTTCGTACCGTCAGACCGGCAGATATTCACCCCGGCAATCTTAAGAGTGCTGCCAAAGTTGCCATTCGTGGCATTCACATCTGTCGCATTCAGAAGACTGGCATTCGTGAGTGCACGCTGCAGAAGATTCAGGTTGCTATCGATAGTTAATCCTGAGGTGAGCGGGTTGCTACAGGTCGGGCTATCGGCGAGAGCACTAACGAAAAGACCGCTCGAGCAGCCAGCCGGGTAATCTCTAAGGTAACTCCAGCTAAGGTTTCCTTGAAGGTTTCCAGCACTTATATTCTCTGCGCTGATGTTCTGGCTATCGAGGACACTTACATTCCGTACTGCTCGGAAGGTCATATTCAGCGGCGCATCGACTTGGAAGACTGACAGGCGCGGGATGTAACAGACCGGCGTATCGTTTACTTGGCCGATGAATGTTCCAGCAGCACACTCCCCAGGGTAGGCATTCAGGCCTGTCCAGTTCATCGAAAGCGCAACATAAGCCAGAGTGCTGTTCAGGCTTGTATTCACATTCAGTCTACTTTCGTTTGCGGTTGCTATCCAAAACGGGCTCGTGACATTCAAGGCATTCAGCAAACCGCTGAGGCTATAAGCAGTTACATTGCTTCCGGGGAAGTTCCAGAATCCTGCTTGGAAGCTTCCGTTTGTGATGTTTGCAGCGCTGAGATTCAACCGGTTGGTAAGTTGGTCGGCGGCTGAAAGCAGAATGCCGCTGGCATTCCATACTCGGCTGATGTTCACACTGAGGTTTTCGGCATTGCCCGGGCTGATGCTGATATTATGGAGGCCTCGTCCATCGCCGAGGAATGTGCCGTTGATGATTCGGATAGTTCCGTTCGTGACGGTGATGTTTCCGCTTCGGTTGATATTATAGACATCCTTAAGGTCGATGTCGCCCGTGGGCGTAAATGGGATAGCAGTTGCAAGGAGTGCGAGAACCAGCGTGAAGAAGACCGTAATGATAACCTTGTGCCTGCGCTCCATCTTAGGATGTCCTCCCGGTGCTATAGACGACTTTGATGTAGTCTGTATTAAAGACTGCGTCCGTGAATTGGACAGTAGAAGCACTTGCGGCGTGCGTTACCGTATATTGTCCGTCGTGAAGAAGCAGGCCATTCTTCCAGACCTGGATTCTTGCGGTATCGGTAAGCGTCGTATTAGCGAGCGTCAATATACGATTGACTGCACCATCACTTCCGGAACAGTCACTCCCACGCTTGTTCTCTTGTACAGGCAGCCATACCGCATCAATGAGGCTATTCCAGTCATTCGATAAGACCTTATTGCCGGCAACCTTCGTGGTATTGTAGGCCATCTGCGTAGGGTAGTATTACAGTAGGGGTTTATATGACCAACGGCGATTTTCCAATAGACGCAAACAAGCGCTTCCGCTCTTCCTCGAGCTCGAGCGCGGCTTCGGC
>Ga0187892_10008890_pt1 | contig 13480 bp, 15 predicted proteins | sample MA1701073metaG_FD_139345 | JGI IMG/M metagenome (GOLD analysis project Ga0187892, IMG submission 139345) | Bio-ooze microbial communities from a basaltic lava cave in the Kipuka Kanohina Cave System on the Island of Hawaii, USA - MA170107-3 metaG ...
TATGTGCGTGGTCGTTTAGCGACTACGACATGGTAAGCCGTGTAATTCCGACACCCTGCGTATATAGGTACAAATACGTGCCGGATCGGCTCACGATCCAGACGAGATCGGTCTACCGGCGTCTGCGTCGGTATAATTTGGTACGAATACGTGCGTGGTCGTTTGGCGACCCCGACGGATACTTCAGCCGAGGGGCTGTTCTTCGGTGCGTGACACTCCGCATGGTCTAAAGACCAGCGGCTTCTCGGGTCATCGGACGCGTCTTACGACGCCCCCTCGCCGATGGGCCTGCCCGGCCCCTCTTCAAAACGTTTTTCGCAGCATTAACGTCCCTGTGCGCTGTGTAACCGCAGTGCGGACATTGATGAATACGCTCGGATAACGTTTTCGGAACGTTCTTGCCGCATCTCGAACACTCCTGACTCGTCCCTTTCGCCTCCACCGCGACGACCGCCGAACCAGCGTTTTCAGCTTTGTTCGAGAGGATCGAGAGAAACGAAGACCAGGAGGCGTCAGCGATATGTTTCGCCAAAGTACGGTTACGAAGCATACCGGCGACGTTTAATTTTTCGACATAGATCGGGTGGAAACGCTCAACGAGACGTTTAGCCGTCTTGAATTGAAAATCGCGACGCGTCCTAGCGAGACGAAGATGTTCGAGACGAAGATGCCGCACTGCCCTTGCGCGACGCGCAGAGCCCTTTTTACGTTTAGCGACCTTACGTTGGGCTATCGCAAGACCGCGTTGGGCGTTAACGTAATACCGAGGATTCTCGATCCTTCGTCCTGTCGAAAGCGCCACGAACGACTCGACACCTACATCGATTCCGACCGGACGTTCCTTACGTTTGGTCGGCTCGATCCTCGACTGCTCAACGGAGAATAGAGCGTACCATCCGTCAGCACGACGTTTGATCGTACACGTCTTAATCACGCCCCTGATCGGACGATGAAGAACGATTCGCACGCGACCGATTTTCGAAAGCGAAAGACGTTTACCGTCGAACTTGACGCCGTTCGTCCACTCTTTGAACGTAAACGAATCGTATCGGTTGCGCCCTTTGAATCGCGGATAGCCGGGTTTCTCGCCGTAGCGACACCGACGAAAAAACGCTTCGAACGCCCTGTCCGCTCGACGAAGCGCGTCTTGAAGCGTATGGACGTGAACGTTTTTGAGCGGTTTATTCGCATCCTTAAGCGTCGGCAAATATTTCGATTGATCGTAAAAATTCGTCGAGCACTTGGCGTAAGCGTACAAGTTCGCCCGATCCTCCAGCGCCCAATTGTAAACGAACCGACAAGCGTTGAGCGCGGCAATCATTCGACGCTCCTGCGCCTTGGTCGGACGGAGACGAAATTCGTACGTTTTCACGCTAAAAGCCTTTTTGAGCTTCGATATATCGCCGAATCGTTTCGGAGCTTACGTTGCCCGCCGTCGAGGCGAAATACGAACGGGTCCAAAGCGATGGAAGACGAAGGAGTCGTACCTCGAACGACACGCCTATTTGACGCCACGGCAACAAAACGTATAATCGCCAATTGTTTCGATAGGAGGGGATCGTGAAGAAAAAGAGCCACCGCGACCAGAACAATCACGACCGCGACATCGCCAACGAAGCGGTCGAAACGGCGCTCGAAGTCGTCGACGAAGCGGTCGAAGACGGTGAGACCGAATCGATAGGCCACGTCATGATGCTCATGGCGCTGTCTATCGCTCAAGAAGCCGCCGCCGAAACGTTAATCGACAAGGCCGTCGAGAGCGTCGAGAAACGAAAGAAACGAGTTTCGGACCGCGAGTTCGACCGACTCGTCGACCAACTAACCGAAAAGGTCGACAGCCTGCCCCCCGAACGGCTGTGTAAAGTCTTTATGGAACTCATGGGGGAGGTCCTCTCCCGACAGACCAAAGGGCGCTATCGCGTACAGATCATCGAAGTCATTGACCCCAAAGACGACAAGGATAAGACCCCGCGTCGACGAACCGACCCGGAAGAAGAGTAGCTTTTACCTACAAAGCGCGTTCTAGGAGAATAGGATGAACCCCGCCACGTACCTTCAAAACACACCGGGCGTCAAAGTGCTTCTCTACGGACCGCTCGGCGCGGGAAAATCCGTCCTCGCCGCCTCGGTCTCGATGCTAGGACCCACCAAATACCTCGACCTTCAGCACGGCGCCAAGGCGGCGATCACCAAAGGCGACGGCGTCTGGTGTAATTTCGCCAACCTCGACATCGAACTCGTCAATTCGACCACCGACTTTACCCGTCACGTCGAAGAAACGATCCAATCCGGCAAGTACAAGTTCCTCGTCGTCGACTCGGCGTCCGACCTCGACCATCTCATCGAGTCCGAGTACATGGAGGGTCCGCGCCAGATGAGCTATAACGACAGCCGCGAGCGCGAAGGCCGAATGATCAGGATCGGCAAGTTCTTCCGCGACAAATCCTTATGCACCATCCTCACCGCGTACGAGCAAGTTTCAAAAGACGGAGCCCAAATCAACCCGATGCTCGATGGAAAGCTCGCCCAAATGTTCCCGGCGCAGCTCGACGTCATCGCTTACGTCTCGGCTAAAGAAGACGGTAACGGCGGACTGTACCGCCAAACGCTTCTAGGCGGATCGAGGATCGTCGGTCGCGACAAGACGAACAGACTAGCCCTTGTGGAAGACATATCGCTCAAGCCCCATTTGTTGTGGACAAAGCTATTCGCAAGCGCCATGAATAGCTCGAACTTGCAACCGCTCGTACCAAAACGAACGGTCTAGCGCGAAAAACTTGAACTCACTCGAATAGTATGCCACCATACTCGTCCGGCCCATCGTCTATGAGCCGGGTCCGTCACATCTTTTTTTGAGGCTCATCCATGCCCATCTACGAAATCAACCTCACCGGCGTTCAACCTCGCGTCATGATTCCCAACGGAACATACGATTGCGTCATTCAATCGTACACGGAACAAACGGTACAAGGCCATCCTCCTCAGTTTTTCTACAAATTCGTCATCGAACACGGTCCGTCCGCGAAAAAATGGTTCACCGACAATGTCTCGTTATCGCCCAAGGCGCTCTGGAAACTGACGACGCTCCTCGCGTGCGTCGGCCATCCCGAGGAGCAGCTTAACGGTACGATCCAATTCGATCCGCAATCGCTCGTCGGGCAGCCGATCACCGTCACGGTCGAAAACCAACCCGGCAAACGCGGACCGAACGTCGTCGCGTACATGATGCACAAGGATATTGTGGATTACCTTGCATCGCAAAAACCGACCAACGGAAGCGGCAATCACACGCCGACGAGGACCCAACCGCCCACGCCGCAACAGACTATTCAGCCTCAAACCGCCGTAACGCAAATCGTCAATCGATTTACGCAACCGCAGACGCAAGCACCGCCCGCGCCCGCACCGGCAGCGACCACACCTCCGTCACCGGCCCCTACGCCTCCGGCGCCAGCGATGCAACCCCCTGTTCGACGTCGGCCCGGATTCTAACGCTCGGCTCGTGTAGGGAGGGTTGCGAAACACGCACGCGCTCTTTCGTCGCTATCGATCTTTGACAGTTCACACTTGGGGCAACGGGGCGGGAACGTACGCCCGCTCCGTTGCGTTTTTATAAAAATACGAGACCAGGAATTACAATATGACGACGTGGACGGACAATTTTATCGCATACGGAGAAAAGTATTACGCAGGCGTCAACCGTGATTTTATTAAAACGACCGCGTACTGGATTTACGCAACAGCGCTCGGGAAACGAGCGTATGCACCACTAGGTCAATTACGACTCTATCCAAACATGTATCTCGTCCTGATGGCGAATCGCAAGCGCGGCAAAACGCTCCTGACGACAACGGCAGAGCAGATTGTACATAGCATCCTACCGGCGCAAGCGAAACTTCCGACTGATTTTTCCGACGAGGGATTCGACGACAGACTCGCTGACTCGCAAGGCCATGGATACTTACACTACCGGGAGCTAATCGAACTCTTAGCGCACTTGGACAAGGCGAAAAAAGCGGTCGCTAAATTTAATACATTTTTCGATTGGTCGCCGATAGACACGATCTCCCATACGCGCATGGGTGGAACGAAAATTATACCCGCTGGAACAGTCATGTCGTTTATCTCCGGCATCACGCCTTCGGCGTTCGCAACCGGCTTGCGACAAACCGTCCTAACGTCGGGTGGTCTAAGCCGCTTCATTATCATGCGCGATGAAAATCGTACACCGCTCCCGCCACCGCCGGACACTCCGGACGATTACGTACCGCTCTTAACCGCAGCGCTCCGAGAATCTTTGTCAAACGAATACTTGCAAATCAAGCTGAACAATGATGCCAGAGAATACTGGCGCTACCTAAACGAAGAATATATGCCGAAAGAAACGGCAAAAGCAGCCGATCCGCAAATGTTCGAAGAGATAACAGCTCGGGTCGATCACCATCTTATTAAATGCGCCCTCGTAAGAGCGTACCAGCACCACTCGATCACGATCACCGAAGAGCACATGCACACAGCATTCAACGACGTCATCGAACCTTACATTCGAGCGGCCAAACTTGTCGCCGCTGACGGTATTATCGAAAACGATTATCAACGCAATCGAGCACGTATCGTCGAACGGATACGCGAACAAAAAACAATGTTCCTACGAGACCTTATGATGGCGGTCCGGATGAAACGAGCTTCCGTCATAGAGATACTCGATGAACTCGAAGCCGAAGGGCTGATCGAGACCGTCGATTCTGGACGCTCGACAAAATGGATCTACTGGAACGACTTGCGCGAAGCGCATCGCCCACCGCCGCCAGCACGCGACGCTAATAAAACGAAACATACGGTCGCTACAAACGGCAATCGCAACGGACACATAGCCGACCCAACGAACAACGGTCACATTCACCCTCGTTCTGGTCAACAAAGTGAGATACGATAGTATCAGGTACGACGCTACGCCTCGTGAACGATACGTCTATAGTATACTGTGGCGACGAGTATCGCGATCAGGAGAGATAGATGTCTTGGAGCCTCTAACGCCTTACTTGTGTAACGCCTGTCGCGAATACTTCAACTCCGATAACGACACTTCCGAATGGATCGCGGTCGTCGAAACGACGACATGGGACCATGAGCTTCAACAACTATTTCACGTCTCCTGCTTTTCACGAATACGAAAATCGCGATACAAACACCTCCTTCACTGGCTACAAGACCGACCGGATCTCCGTAGACTCGCCGTCCTAACCCTAGCATCCGGAGAATAGACCACTCGTAAGTCCTTGCGGCACTTCAACAATTCGTAACGGACTCGAAGCACACCCCCATTTGTAAGTCCTTGTCGCCCTTGGTATCGTTACTGTTGAAAACTTCAACAGAACTTTGCAAGTCCTTGTCCCTCTAGCACTTATTTTTTAGGCATTTGTTGAACACACCTCAACAAACACACGCAAGTCCTTGGCGCCCAACGACACAATATTCAGGACCGTTAAAAGCCAAAAACGAACCAAACAGCGCCCGTACGATACCGATCAAAATCGAAATTTCGCCTATATTCCCGCGTATAAGCCAGAATTGCGCCAAAATGACGATCAAAAAAACGATTTTATTTTCACTATGTCAAAAATCAGAACGAAAACGGAAAAGACGACACGGAGCGAGACCATTTTTACTATCGAAACTTAACGACCTCTCGATAACAACAAGGACGACAAGGGATTACAGCGGTAGTCGTTTTAAAAAACTTACGCGACGGCCTCGACTTTGTTGCACAAAGTCGGGGGCATTTTCTAAAATGCGAGACGAGCAAAGCGAGTCGAGATTCGAATAGGCTACGAACGGCCCGGCTTTTTATTAGCCGGGCCTGTCGACTACGAACTACGTGTTACGTACATCGTTAACGTAAATTGAACGTTGGATTTAAGGCGTGGTCTGTCTCAAGAGAGACCAGTTCACGTAAACACGCTCACAACCAACCGAATCGAAACATTACAAAAACGAAAGTAACCACCACGAAAGCGAGTTACTTCGTAACTCGGATTTTTATGACGAAAGAACCGGCAACTTCGTTGCAGTAGGATACGACGGAATCCTTTTAGGATTACGACGAGTCAGTAAAAACAACAATTTGAACGGAAAAACGATTTCGTCTTTGGTTGACTTGAAAAGTCTAATGCTTACAATGGGGTCGGAGTGAGCACGAATACGTGCGTGGTCGTTTAGAAACTACGTGAAACTACGACGCTGTCCTCGGTGTGATCAAGAGGCGGAGCTTTACATAAAAGCACCTCGTTTTTCCTACCAGACGGCTATTCTTGAAGGAGAAGGGGGACCAACGAATTTGGTGGCGTGTTTCGGGTGTTGGTATAGGTATCTGGGGGAATTTCATGATCACGGCGAGAGGGTGAATGAGTTGATTTCTGAGGCGAGTAATCTGTTAAAACAGCTCGAAGAGGTGTTAAGGGATCGGGAAATTTACAAGAAACGGAGTTGAGTTCGACGTTTGGTGTATCGAGTCGTTTTTTTTTGTAGGGTAAGGCGATGGTTGATCAGGGTAGTAGAGACAGCGAACCTGGGGCGTTGGGTGATATGGCTAAGGATATCTTGGCGGGTCCTGAAAAGAGTCCGCTGTACGATATCGTTTATGCGTTGGCGAGAGAGGAATTACGCAAGTCGCGCATGATTTTAAACGAGGTCCAGGCGTTCGAGTTGTCCAGTCGGGGTCGCATTCCGGATAGTTTCTGGAGCGGCGTGCGTGACGGTTATCGTATGGCGATGCTCAAGTACTATAACGGAACGGAAATATGCGTCTGGGTTTTGGTTCGGCGCGAGTACATAAAGACAAAGATGCTCGATGTCGAGGTCGCGAGTATCGAGAAAGCGGTATCGGATGCGCTCGATATTAAAGTCGAGTCGCTCGCCGACGAACACGGAGGGCCGGTTGTTAACTTGCGCGGAACGTTAAATTGAACCAGAGCGTTTTTGACGGTGGTGCGTGCTTACTGTGAATCCTGCGTCCGTAAAGATTACGAAGATTCGTAACGGTTTTTTGGTCGAGTTTGAAGAGGCGGTCGCTGTGAATGGTGCTACGCCCGAGGACGTCAAGGCGATGGTCGAGAAGGACTTGGAAACGGTTGCGCATGCCGGGATGTTGCGGGTCGAGCCTAAGACGCACGACAAGGGCGACAAGCCGGTCTATCGCTGGCAAAAGACGCAATTGTACTGTCGCAACATTAAAGAGATTTCGCGGGCGTTGCCCGAGGCGCTTATGGCTGTTATTATCAAGGAGAGCGAAGAGGGTGCGGTCTTGCGATTCGGAAACGTTTCTGGGGTTGCGCCCAAGCCTCTTATAGGGGTACGCCGTGAAGGTTAATTCGGACCTGTGGACGTTTCTCGGTGTGGCGTTGGGTCAAGTCGCGGGTGAGGCGGTTTCGAGTATTCTTTCTGGAAGCAAGGGGGCGTCGTGGTCGCCGGGTCCTAACGATACGATTTCGCTTTCGGGAGGTCGCGTGATGAGTATTGCGAGCGTTCAAATTCGTAAGATCAAGAATGGATTTATCGTTCAATACGAAGAGGGCGTCAAGGTTCCCGATAGGAGCGCCGAACTCGAGCGTCAGATTCGTCAGCAGGTCGCGTCGATGGGCGCGAACCCTACCGGTCACGTCGTCCCCGTGCCGAGCGTAGCCGATTCGTCGGTCGAAACCGATTATCGTTACGAGTTTCATTCTGTCGAAGTGTTTGTAAAGGACGCCGAGGAGTTAGCCAAGGTAATGTCCGAAGCGCTCCAAGCGGTCGTGCTTCGCGAGAGCGAAAACGAACGAATGTTCGGCGATTCGACCGCATCGACGCCGGGTGGGCTCGCTGAGTATTTGACGGCGTCGTCTCTTGTTGCGGTTCCTAGTGTCAGCAGGGTTGCGGGTACGACGTCGTTTCCTGATAATTCAGGTTCGGTTCAGGCGTAATGGCGTTTCTCGAACGCGATTTGATGCGCAAGTGGATCAAGCATATCGAGGAAAGCGAACCCGAGGCGGACGTGCGTCGGGTGGAAGAGTCGCCCAACGGCATCAAGCCGTACGACGTTCAGGTCTTGCGTAAGGACGCCAAATCTCGTGGGTGCGGATGCGGCCATTCATACGCTTATGAGTTTAAACGTTGGACGAAAAAGCGCAAACCCTTGACACGCGAATCGGCGCTTGCGCTCTTGACGGCTCATCAGCGTTATTTTCTCGAGAAACACAAGGCGGCGGGCGGAACGTCGATTGTCTACGTGTTTACGCGGGATCAGGGTCCGTTTGTCGTTGAATTGTAGCGCTTGATACGTATCAAGGGTGGTTTTAGTCTTTCCCTAGGCGATCCGATGGTAGTATTAGAGGCTGTATGGTGTTTCCAAGTGAAGAGACGAGGGTCGTTTTTGTCGTATACGTAGGCGTGATCGTGATCGGCTTTGTGTTGTGGCGGTTCTGGTTGGGGAAGCGATGAAGCGTAAGAAAAAGGCGCCTAGTAAAAAGCAGGTAGTTTCATTCATCAAAAAAGCGATAGGGGTCGCTACGGCGAGGGTGTGTTTCTGTTGCGGGAGAACGGTTCGGGGTGCGTGCAAAGAGTGTTCGTCGGGGCGTTGTCTGACGTGTTGGGCGGATCGGGCTATCGTGCCGTTGATGGCGACGTTGGAGAGGCGTTTATGCAAAAGTACGGCGTGGCGCCGTTAGTTCCGGACGAGTGTTCGGAATGCGGGGGTTGGGGAAGCGTCCCTAGCGAGGTCGGCTTTGGCGAAGTGCCTTGCGAGGCGTGCGGGGGTAGCGGGGTGTGTTATTAGATATAAGAACGTGGGGCGTTCCAAAATCTTTCAGAGCGTGTCGCGGTATCGTGAGATGGTCGAATTTATGACCCGGTTACGTACGTCGGAAGAGCTTCGAAAGCTAAAGCAGCGTGCGCGACGCAGCAAAAAAGCGATGCGCGAGTATATCCTCGCCCTGTCGTTAGCGGACGATTCATCGATAAGGTAGCTATTTTTCCTTTCTCCAATTCTAAGTAAGGGCGGCTAGTGCCGCCCTTTTTTGTCCCAACAACCTAGGCTCGTTTCGTTCGTATTGCGTTTGGCGACGGTTTTACGGGGGTCGAAATAGCGCTTCCATGGTAGTAATAGAAGGGAGAGTGACTATGCCGAGCGTTGATTATGCGATCCTCGTCTACGACATTGACATTAGCCATCCGGAGTATGCGAACTTTTACGCGGCGTTACGGCTCCGGTTGGAGCGCTTGACGATGCCGTACAACATGAGCGTGCGTCTGTTGAATTTGGCGCAGGCGGATTCGATTCGGAACGACATCGAAGAGTTGCGCAAGCACTATGGCGTTTCTATCGATTACAAGATTCGTCGAATTCATCCGCACGAAGGGGCGTTGATGCGGGAGGATTCGGTACGCGCCTTGCATAAGCAGATCAAGCATGCGACCAAGACGCTGACGAAAGAAGTCGATAAGCTTCAAGAGAGTCTCGATGCTCGAAAGATCGAAGAGGCGGCGTTCTTTTCGGATCGTAAAGTTGCGCTTCGTCGAGCCGAGCGGGCGCTTCGCGGGGCCAAGGGCTTGGCGATCATGTTTCAGATCGAGCAGGACATTAAGGATGTCCTGGGGTCGTTGCGTAAGTTGATCGAAGCCGAGCGGGTCCTTCAGCAGGAATTCAAGGAGCGTCGGCGCGTCGCCAAGGCGAAGCTAGAAACCTAAGCGTACATGGGCGGGAGTCCTTCGGCTTCGGCGCGACGATTGTATTCGTCGACGATATAGTCGCGAAACTCTTTGACGAGCATAAAAAAGGGCGTATCGAAAAACGGGTCTTGTCCGAGTGCTCGTTGGATGTTCGAAATGTCCGTGCTGATAATGCTTCCCAGAACGTGTTCGGACGGAATCGTGTCTCCGTAACTGATATTGGGCATCGTTCGTCGTTCGGTCGTTCCTTCGTGGGTTTCGAGCAAGTAACCGAAATAGCGACGTTTAATGTCCTGCTCGTCGAAAAAGACTTCTTCGGGGACGATGGGGCCGACGTCGATTTTGATATCGTGGAGCATGGCGTCTAGTGTAATGTCGTTGGGGTCAAGGTAGAGTCCTTCACGCAATGCCGGGCTGCGTCTTAACACGTCTTGCGCTCTGTTGGCAAGCATTCGATGGATCGCGGTCGAGTTGTAGAAACTGACGGGCTCGCCTTGTTTCATAGCCCGTTCCATCTTGCGTATGTCTTGTCGGGCGATCTTGCGAACGTTACTGATAATCATGAGTCCGTATTTCGGATGTTCGAACGCGGTGACGTTAGGCGGAAGATTCTCGCGGTCGCCCGTGTAGAGGATGTATTCTTCGCCTGCGAGTTTTTCCTGGGTTTTCATGAGATACTTGATCATTTCGCCGATGAGCGGGTGGCTCGTCCAGAGCGGGAGATTCTCTTCCATGATGGCGAGCCATCGTTGGGCGAGCATTTGATTGGACGGAGCGAGGACGTATCGAAAAGGCTTGCTCTTAAAGGTCCAATGACCGTTGGATAGGTCGTTCGGGCTCGTCGCGACCAGTTCGTAGTAGGGGCGTTCGTCGCCGCTTCGTTTTACCTGAAGAATCTTCGCCATATGCGCCTACTTTCCCTGTTTTCCCTAGCAGATGTATAAAAAAAAGAGCTGGTAGATCAAACCTAAATAGTTTAGCGAGAAATATTCATTTCTTGCATTTGGGGTATTGTAACAGTACAATCGTAGGGATTCCAGAATCTTTCGAGGATTTATTTATGGGTAGGAGAGCAGGCATGTCGGGTAACGAAGGCGATGAGAAAAATGAGCAGCCCAGAGCCAAAATCGAATTGACGGGTTCGCCGGATCAAGTGGCGAGCGTCCTAAAAAAAGATCAGGGCAACGGGAACGGAGCGTCGGTCAGCGAAGACGAATTTTTCAGATTGTTGACGACACCGGCGAGCGACATTCAGATTTACGTGGATCGGATCGGGCCGAAAGAGTTCAAAGGTCGAATGATCTCCGGCTGGCTCGAAGAGTACTTGCCCCCGACATCGATTGACGATATTCAGAATTCGGTGCGTGGGACGTGGGGCGGCGGTCGTTACAAGATTCGTATTCTCCGTAACGGCAAGTTGATCGCGGCGCGTCAGCTTGAGATCGGCGGCAATCCGAAGCTTCCGGCGGACGAGGAAGAAAAGCAGAGTAATCCCATGGCGCAGTTTGGCGGGGGGACGTATCAAGGGCAGATGGGCATGGGTCCGTATCGTCCGCCCGCGTTGATTACGGATATTAATCGTGATCCGGATGTCGTCGCCAAGCGCAAGGAGATCGAGATTTTAAAACTCGAGCGTGAGCTAAAGAAACTGTCGAACGACGGGGCGTCGCAAACGTCCGACGACAAGGTCGAAAAGGTGCTTCGTGAATTGAACGACAAGCACGAGCGCGAAATGACCGAGCTTCGTCGTCAGCTTGAGCAACGCCAGCAAGACGACAAACTCGAGCGTATGCAGGCCGGGTTTATGGCGCAGATCAAGTCGCTTGAAGAAAAGCTCGCCTCTCCCGAACAGCGGGGTGGCGGTGCGTTGAAGGACTTGCGTACCGATTTCGAGCAGCGCATGACCAAGCTTCAATCGGAATTGTCCGAGAGCGTGAAGGCGCTGCGCGACACGAAAGAGCGGGACAAGTTCGAGGAGTTTAAACGGCACATTGACGATATGCGTCGGGACTTTGACGCCAAGCTTACGTCGGCGACGTCGCATCGCGGTAGCGGCATGGGTGAGCTAAAGGAGTACGCGACGATTTTGGGGAGCGTCCTCAGCACCTCGACGCAGGGCAATCGCGACATGCTGAATCAAATGTTTCAGATTTTCAGCCAGAAAATGTCGGATTCGGGCGAGCCCAAGAGCGAGACGGGACGATTCGCCGAGTTCTTGGAAGTGCTCGCGATGGCGCAGGACGTGATGGGCGGTCGTGAAGGACCGGAGGAACCGGCGGAACCGAAGGATTTCGGTACGGCGTTCTTGGAGGTCGTGAGAGAGGCGATTCCGTCGATTACGGATGCGCTCAAGAACAAGAACGGAAACGTGAGTCGCGAGGAGATTGAAAAAATCATTCAGCATAATATGAACGCCGCCAGCAAGAACGTGGCGCGTAAGCTCCAGTCTAAACCGGCGGGGCTGCCGAGTCGTGCGGGCCAGCCTAGGGGGCTTGAGGATACGGTAGAATCGGCGTCGCCCGATCCTGCCGCCGAGCGTCGCTTGCGCGTGACGAACATGTTTCGAGCGATTGCGAAGGAGCTACCGGTGCGGCCTCGCGTGACGCGCTGGCTCGATTACGCTTTTGACGAATTGCCGGACGAAGTCTTGGATGCGGTGGTGCAATGCACGACGCCGCAGATGTTCGTCGATGTATGCAGGCCCGATGTCGATCCGAACGTGATGGCGTTTGTTACGCAGCAATTGGCCGATCAGACGAAGCTCAAGTGGTTTGCGGATACGTTGGCGATTTTGCGCAACGAGTACGCCAAGATGCAGACTGAGGGGCAGCAAGAGGCGGGCGCGTCTACTCAGACGACGGCGTCGCACATTCCGGTTCCTGCGCAACCGCCTCCGGATCAGACGATGACGAATCCTAATGTTTGATAGGGGAGTAGAGCGATGAACGATACGGGAAAACCGTTGTTTTCGTCCGGTGGTCCGGCTCAGACGCCCGGACGGGCGCCGAATATGGCGCCTGCGCCGCAATCGATCAAGGCGGCGGAGCAGATTCTCGGTACGATGAGCGCCGTTTACGAAAAGACGGTCGTGGTCGAAGGGCGTGTGGCGGGAACCGAAGTGCTATTGACGCAGGTCGTACAACAGATTGCGGAATTGAGCGAGACCGTTCTTGCTTTTTCCGATGCGATTACGAGGTTGATAGAGAAGGCGACCGCGAACCCGAACCAAGTGTTTACCATGAACGATTTTCTGTCGGCGGTTCGCGAGATCGATGCGGAGGTTGAGGGCGGCGGGGGTTCTGGTTACGAAGTTCCAAGCGGCGTCGACACTACGACGCCGCCGGTTGCGCCGCAGTCGGGTAGTGGTTATGTTGTTGAGAGTGGGGTCGAAAATCCAGTGCCTTAGCTAGGGACGTTCAATCGATGGATCGTAAGGCGAAATTAGCTGCATACAAACATGCGCGTTATATCGCTAATCGAGAGCGCTATATTCGTATGCATAAGGAGTATGCGGCGTACAAGAAGCGTTGGGCGGGGTGTAACCAAGAGTCGATTCGTCTTCGGCTTCGTAAGTGGCACGAGCAAAATCGAGAACGTGTACGCGAGCAGCGTAGGGTGTATCGACGCGTGAACGCGGATCGGATTCGTATTAAGAAGCATGAGCGTTACGTGCGTAATAAGGACCGTGTCTTGGCTCATAGTCGCGCCTTCCGTTCAGCGCGGAAACCCTCGCCTTGAGGCGAGGGAGGAGCGCCGTCGTATTTCGTTTGATTCGCCA
>Ga0187892_10008892_pt1 | contig 13479 bp, 6 predicted proteins | sample MA1701073metaG_FD_139345 | JGI IMG/M metagenome (GOLD analysis project Ga0187892, IMG submission 139345) | Bio-ooze microbial communities from a basaltic lava cave in the Kipuka Kanohina Cave System on the Island of Hawaii, USA - MA170107-3 metaG ...
AAATAATCAAAAATATATCCATCACTGGATAATTTGCCTCTAATACTGCCAAAGCGTGGGGATTGGGAGGCATATTGGCCAAGAACAAATAAAGGGGACACACAATGAGAAATCCACACCCCAAAAAAACCGCCAACCGACGTTGTCTTTGAAACACGGTGAAAAATCCCCACGGAATCAAAAGAACCAGGCCCCATCCCAAGGAAAAACCCAAGTGACGAACATAGTGTGTGAGTCCACTCAAAAAATTCTCTCCTTTCTTATAAGACAAGGACAACAGATCAAGCGTGCCCGCATAGCTCTTTCGACTCAAGGAACGAAACAAGCCGCTTAAGGAATCCGGATTTCCCCAGTCCATAAAGGGGTTGGACAGAGACCGAACCGGCATAAAAAGAAAAATGCTGAGCCCCAAAAGAAAAAAAAGCACCAATGGGAGCCACGAGCGCTGTTCCTTGAACGGCCCGCACGATAAAAGAAAGACAGGAAAAAGCAGCAGCATGTCCATGCGAATACCAAGCCCAAGGCCCATGAGAAAGGCCAATAAAACGGTATTTTTTCTAACAAATCCCACATACATGAGCAGGATCACCCACAGAAATCCAAGGGAATACATTTCAGCGACCGCAGAAAGCTCCCAAAAGGGATTGGAAAAGCCCAACGCCATGACACCCAAAAGAGCCGGACCGGCTGTCAACCAATTCCTTAAGAGGAGAAAAAGCACGCATAAAGACAGGCTTGCCGCCAAAGCGGACAAGAGATGGGAACGAAAGGACGTTTGGGCAAACGGAAGCAGGTGGAAAAGATGTCCTGTGACAGTATAAAGGGGATATCCGGGAGGGTGGGCGACTCCCAACGTGTTCAGGACAATTGTCATTTCACCCGCGTCACGATAGGGAACCACACAAGGTGAGGCGGTCTTAAGATACAGAGAGAAAAAGCCCAATAAAATTAAAAGAACAAAAAATTTATCAGTTCTGGACATCAGTGTTGTTTGTGGTAGGAATTAATTCTTCCGGCTGGGACTCGGTTTCACCTTCTATTATGGGTCCCCTAGGACCGGTGGGAACGTCCTTTTGTTCAGACGAATCTGTGAAGGAAGGAGTTCCTTTTTCCACAACCCAATCTCCGGAAGAACCAATATCTTCTTTTACTACAGGTGTGGAACTCTCTGGTTTTGGTTCGGGCGGCTTTTGTACCAAAACTTCTGATCGTGTCCTAAATTGGGCGAGGCGATCAATGCTTTTGGCTTTTAAATAGAGATTCAAAGCCTCGGGATGATTGGGATCTTCATCCAGAATAGGTCTCAAAATAGAAGCCACATTCTTCCATCTCCCCTCATTTAAATAAATGCGGCTTAACGACAAACGCAAATCTGTGGACTGGGGAAAATACTTTAGCCCCTTCTCAAAGAGCTCTCGCGCGTCCGAACGACGCCCCTCATATAAATACAAGGATCCCAAATTGGTATACATCGCCTCAGAGGGAATGCGAGATCGCAATGCCCTTTGGTAAGCCGCCCTGGCTTCATATACGTACCCTCTTCTATGAAAGAGATATCCCAGTTGGACATCACGATGATCTCCCCCTTGCGTCTGTAGAAGTCCAAACATGCGTCTTGTTTCATCATAAAATTTCCCTTCGAAGAGATCCGACGCTAACAACCTCCAGACAGAACTCACCACCCCTTTGCTTCGCTCCGTCTGAGGAGTAAAGCGCCAGCACAAGAAGGAATCCCAGGGAATGCCTTTGGGTTCTTGAATTTGGTCGAGCCGCCAGGCCTTGAACAAAAATCCCCTTGTCGTTCGAAAAATATTAATCATAAGAGGATCTACGGTCGCATAGTAAACCTTATGCGGGTTTTTCTTCAATATGTCCCCTTCCACTTTTTCCCGCCGTTCCAAACGGTCAGGACCCCAGATATGATAGTAGTCGTTTCCGTAAATGCTTTTAGACACTCCGGCATTACAGTCTACGAAGGTTAGATCTTTCCTTTTTCCTTCCGCCCCTTTTAAAAACGCCACCACAAACTCAAATTCATCGGCTCGGTCTGAAAACAAGGTCGCCCCATAAGGTAAGATGCGGAAGGCATTTATTCCCACTTCTCTTAATGACAAATCCCATCTCAACAGAGAAGAAGACGCCATAGGAAAAGACGGGCCATCTTCATTTGGAATAATATGTACAGCCCGAATCCCTCCTTCAAGTAAAACAACAAAAAGAGCGCTTAAGAGGATGCCTTTATAAATTTTCGTTCTGGAATGAAAAAGGGAAATAAACCCGAATCCCAACATCAAAAAAGAGCCCAGAAGAGGTAGAAGACAAAAACGATCTAAGATGGTGGATTTAGCGGGTAGTCGATCAACATTGGCAAGCCAGAAAAACAAGGGGCCGCTAACTAAGATGAAAATCCAACATGCAATCGCCCTTCCACGTAAATCCTTTCGTGACAAACAGTAAAAGGTTCCTAGAAAAAGAAGGGCAAACCCCGACCATCCGAATGAGGCCAAGGCTTTGTTTTTTGCAAAGGAAAAAGCGCTCATCAACGACAGGAAGCCCTTGGCCTCACCTTCACCCTGAGTGAGTTGAAAGAATCCATAGCGAGCCCGCGTGACTAGAGCCCAAAATCGGCTCCAGCTTTCCGGGTCTTCCCAATCCAGGACAGGATCGGAAAGCGAACGGAAAGGAAGATACAAATTCACGCTCAAGCCCAAAAAGAAGAATAACGCAATGTAAGGAAGAGCCGCCTTTGAAAAATCAGGAAGGAAACGTCTATTTTGAAACCAATAATAAAGCATGGCGGGAAACATAAAAATCAATGTCTGATGAACAGCCAAGCCCAAACCCCAAAGAAAAGCCATGAACAGAAGCCCTCCTTTTTTATATGAGAGCGTGATCATGCCAAGGATGAGGATGGTGCCCCAAAAAAACGTAAGAGGGAACACTTCTGTGACCCAAGCCTGTTCTCTTATATAAGGGCTCACCAAGAGAAGAAGCGGCAGAAGGGCAAAGGCAGGATGATCGCCTAAAGAATAAAATAACCAACCCATAATCAAAAGAGCCGCCACAATAAAAAACAAAGAAACCAGATTCTGGCGAAACGCAGGGTTGCCAAAATAAAGCAAATCTCCCATAACATTATTTAATAAAACAAAAACAGGATAACCAGGAGAATGGGCAATTCCCAAGGTCGAGCCAGCCAAAGCCAATTCTCCTGAATCACCAGAAGAAATATGGCCGCACACTCCGGGAAGAAGAACAACCCAAGCCAAACAGAACTGGATAAAAAGAAACAGTCCGATTTGAATTCGCCTTTCCATTTTTAGGCCTTCTGCCGCAGCCGCGCTTGCTCCAAATACGCCCGTGCAGCGGCATGAGACGGATTCCGTTTTAATACCTCTTCAAAATAAGATATCACCCGATCCCACTCTTTTCTATGCCAAAATAAAACCGCCAAATTAAACACCGGATCTGCCAAATCCGGAAAAAGGCGTGCTGTTTTCTCATACTGCTGTTCGGCTTCCTCCCATCGCCCTTGCCTTTCCAGCGCGACACCCAGGTTGGATTGCGCATTGGTGTTTCGCTCATCAAACTCAATGGCCTGGCGATAAATTTTTTCAGCAATCACAAAATCTTTTTCTTTATCCAAATACCGATATCCCATCACGGCATAGGCCGCACCCAGATTGACTTTTAACCAGTCCACATCAAATCCCATTGCTTGCGAACGGCGTAAATACCGCAAACTTTGGTCAACGTCCCCTTTTCCTTCATACAATTCCCTTCCTTTCATATAAGGGAAAAAACAGGCGAGAGCACGCGTGCGGTAGTCATTGACATGTAACGGGTAAAGAGAACGTAAGATGGCGTGAGGCCAAGAAAAACCAATAGGGTTTTTGGGGTTGGCTTCCATTAAAAAACCCCTTTGAATAAGTTGAGATCCTGGTAATACGTTGGGATTCATAGAGGAATAATAAACAGGCCGAATCGGAAGAGCCGCGCCTTCGGTATGATGCCGCCTTTTTTCTTTTTCCTCTTTGGTCAAAGATCGGAAGTCGTCTCCATACGGATTTTGAAACACAACTCCGCCTCTATCATGCAGCGACACATCCGCGCGCTGGCCCTTCACAAAGTGCAGCATGGCTAGGCTGTAGAAGGCGTCATCTCCCCCGTCTAAAAATAGAACTGCCCCTGGCGCCATGGTTCTTAACATGGCTTGCCCATAGTCAGAAAGGAGGAATTGAAAACGATGAGCCCGCGCCCCTGCCCATGTTTGCGATATTCCTAAAAAAAGGAAAAAAGAGAAAACGGGAATGGCCCCCTTCTTTAACAGGCGGCTCATCCCAACCAAACCAAAGGACAGCAACAAGGTCGGCATAATAAAAAATCGCCCCATAATTCCTTCGGATTGAGATGTGAAGGGTAAATTTGCCAACATATAAAATAAGGGACCGCTTAAGATAAACAGAATGAGAACCGATGAATAAAAGAGCCCCTCCTCTCTAAAACCCCATCCCAATCCAATGATCATCACAAGTAGAACCGGCCAGGCCAATTCTTTGCCCAGTTGTTTTGAAAACCTTACCAAATGTTGTGCGCTATGCGTCCACGTCCGTTGAGGGGCTTCTCCCAATGCCAAGGAAAAGGTCCCATAATCTTTTCGCGTCATCACACGAAACAGTTTATAAAGTGTATTGGGTTGCCCCCAATTAAGAGGAGGATTTTTTACCGTCCGCACGGGCAACATGACGTACACGCTCATTCCCAGGGTCCAAAATAAGAATAGAAGTACATAAATCTTCAATTCCTTTATCAGATGTCGTTTTCGATAGAGAATGAAAACAAATGGGACAAGGACCAACACCAATGTGTGATGGTTGCCAAGGCCCAAGCCAAATACAAATGAAAATAAAATACTGTAGACAACAAACTTTTTTGCCTCTTTTGTTTGCGTCAATTCATAAAGAACAAAAATTAGAAGTGTGAGCCAAAAAATATGCAAGGAAAATACTTCTGTGATGAGGCTGTTAAACCAAAAGGATGAACTCGTTCCCAAAATCCCTGTGGCCAACCAAGCGGGCACCCATGTCATTCCCATCTTGTGTAAAAGAGAAAGAAACAAAAGCAAAGTGCCCACAGAAAGGAAAACAGAAAACACATTCATCCTGTAAGAGACAGCGCCAAAAGGAATCATCGTGATGAAGCTGTGGCCAAGAAGAGTAAAAAGAGGATACGAGGGAGCGTGGGCCAAAGACAACGTCCCTGCTGCTGTTTGAAACTCTCCTGAATCTCCTGCGGTAAGCGTGGGGGCGGCTTGTTGCAAGTAAAACTGAAACAAAAGAACGAACGAAATGAGCAGAACCCAGCGCATTTTCACGGCAACCCCTTCCTTTTCCTTAAAAACCATTCCACCATCAAAAATGTGAGAAGCGCCAATAAAAACCACGGAGAATTCCAAAGAAGAATTTTTCTGCCACTGGTCTGTTTTAACTCCTGATTGAATTCTTCAAAGGCGTCCAATGTGAATTGATCTGCGTTCACAAATTGTCCGCCCGTGGCGCGAGCCAATTCTTTTAGTTGATCAAAGTCAGGGCGCAAGTCTTCGTCTTCAGAATAAGCTTCACTCACCTGAAATGTGACGGTATCTGAGCCGTAACGCTTGCCTTCTCTTGTAACCCAGGTTTTGGCGATGTAATTTCCCATTTTGGCGGGTCGAAAGGGCACATAAAATACGCCTTTTGTTTCCTGAATGGATTTTAGTGATTGTGATTCCCCCGCCGCATCCGTGATTTGGATTTGAACATCCACATCTGAGATGGGTTTGAAATAATTGTCATAAACCCAAACTCGAACAGGCTTCTCTTCTCCCAATGAAATTTTGTTCTTTTCCACCGCGATGCGAACGGTCTTGAATTGATCTGAGCTGGTAAGCCAAAGCACCATATTCTTCCAAAACTGCGGATAAACAATGGCCGTCTGATCAATATTCCCGTCTATCATGGAAAATCGCCAGGTGGTCCGTGAAGTCAAGACACCCACCCGTCCTTTTCCAGATTGCCACACAGTCAGAACTGGATAGTCCCGTCCTTCATAATTAACGGTCCCCAGCACAGTCGCTCCGCTTTTAACCCCCGGAGCCAGAGTCACTTCTTCCAATCCCGGAAGGCCCGCCCACAGTTTTAAATTCTGCTCAGAATTGGGCACAATCCGAAGGATCGGATGTTCTGGCGCCCTCACCCGAAATGGCAAAGGACCGGGAACAGTTTGAACCGGAGCGCGCGTGATTGTTAATGGGATCATTTCCTCGATTCCGGGTATGGCGTAAGGGCTCATTTGCCCGAGCATCAATTCTCCCCCCATCAGAAGAAAACTACCGCCCTCTTCCACTCTTTTGCGTATGGCATAGAGCACTTGAGGCGGTAACCCAAACTGTTGATAAGAAAATTCTTCAAACACAATAAGATCAAAAGTAGCCATTTGACTAATGAGGACATCTTGAGTGGGAAAGGGAATGAGAGACAGTTCAGAATCAGGGACATTCACAATATTCAATGCATTTCTCAGAATCACAAAAGTCACCAGTTCCACAGCGGGATCGGATTTAAACTGATGACGCAAAAAACCATATTCAGGGCCTGGTTTGCCGCAAATATAAAGGACACGAAAACGATCTCGTCCCACATCCAAAGAAATTTGTTTTCTGTTGTTCTTGGTGGTAAATTCCCCTTCAAACTGATCTGCTTCGACCGTTAAGACCTTTGTTCCCAAGGAAGTAGGCATCCAACCAAAGGTGACATTAGCCTCGACAACGTCTTCGGTGGCTTGGACCGTCTGAAGGGACAGAATCCGCTCCCCTTGTTTCAACTTGACGGAAATGGTTTTCCCTTGATAACCAGAGATGGAGATCACCGCAGATAAGGTGGTTAGTACATTCTTAAAAGCAAAGGGAGGGCTCTGAATTTGCCGAACAGAAATGTCCTTAAATAACGTTTTATTTCCGAACCCCACAAGAAGAAGAGGTTTTCCGATCTGTGCGGCTTGCTGGACAGGGTCGCCCGGCCCCACATGACGTCCGTCTGTTAATACAATGGCGCCCCGCGCCTCTTGTTTTTGAAAGAGCGCGGTTAACGCCTCTGCGATGTTGGATTTGTCACCCACGGGCTTTATTGTCTCAAGGTCCTTGGCTTGCACCTCTCGAATTCCATCGTCGAACGCATAAAGTTTAAAATTCGGAAACGCTTTGCGAAGGGTCGTCACCAGGGTTGTGGCTTGATCGAATCGTGATGCCGGATCTTTCACCAGCATGCTGTGGGAGGTATCTAATAAGACTGCCCAATTGGATAGGAGACGACTCTCTGGTCTTACCACCACGGGCTTCATGGCAATAAAAACCAACAGGCAGAACGACGCCACTCTTAATAGCCAGATCGCTTTCATAATTGTGTTGTCATCGCGAGGTCGCCTAAGGCGATAGAAGCGATCTCATAAATTGATGAGATTGCTTCGTCGCTTCGCTCCTCGCAATGACAAAGGTTTCTCCTCATTGGCCGAGTTTCCTCTCGATGAAGGGTTGGTGAACCGCGTCTCTTTTGTACGTCCCTGTTAAGTTAAAGTAAATGAGGTTGATGGTGAGCTTAAACGATTCCCACCGCTGCGTTTCTCCTCCTGGCTCACAGGAATAGACATATTCACCCAAACGGTCTTTGACCCAGGCCCCCAACAGATCATTGGGACAATAGATAACGGCAGTGCGACCTTCTCCCCCGTCTGACCCCCCGACATCCAATCCTTCTAAAAATCGACTGGAAATTCTTCGGCCCGCTACATTTCTCAAAAGGAAAAATGATCGAAACAAAGCGTGGTCTTGCGGAAGCTGGCGAAATGTCCGGTCAGGATAGATTTCTCGCATGAGAGCTCGCACGGATTGAGCAAATTCTCCGCTTGGTTCGGCTAAGGTATCATCAAAAAAAACCATCCCCCCTCGATCAATGAATTTTTTTAGACGCATTTTTTCTTCAGCGTTGAATGACACGGCACTATTGCCTTTGACAATCAAAAAGGGAAATTCATTCAAAGTTGAATCTGTCAGAGTGACGATTTTCCTACTCAATACAAAAGGAATGTTGGTCATCTCTTCAATGGTCGTCAAAATGCTTTCATGTATCTGGGGATAGGGGTCCCAGGCACCCTTGTGTTTTAATTGTGTGAAAATGAAGTTATTCCCAAAACCGGGAAAAAGCGGTCTCACAAACATACTGATCAACAACAAAGCCGAGGCGCCTTGAAGAAGAAGGGTGTTTTGGTTTTTTCTAGGAAAACTTAATATAAACTCTCCTACAAAAAGCAGAAAAAGGAAGATCAGAATCCACTTGGTTAAATCTTTCCCCTGAATTGCCGATAAAACAGAATTGAGTGTATTTTTCTCATAACGAATAAAATGAAGTGGCGATTCTCGGAAAATTTTCTCTAACCTTTTAAGATCTACTCTTGTTAAGTCACCTTCTTGAGCAGCATTCCGAATATTAATCGCGAAGCTAAAGTCCCTATCCTTTTTGTCCGTCTTTACTTTATAGAGGCCCGGCGCCGTGGGATGAGCCCATTCCAAATAACCATCATGATTGATGGTGCCCGCACTGGAGGTTCCCTCGGGCGTCATCACCGTGACGTTCTTTAATCCCGGCGGCAAGCGGATCTTAAATGCCTCATCCACAAAGCCATTTAATGATGTTTGCTCTCGCAAAGGATCAGCCAGAAAAGAGACAAGTTCTCGAAACAGAGGCGAGAAAACCGGTTTCCCAGGCAAGTTGGTCCAACTTCGATCGAGCGTTGTCGCAAAACACAACACGCGGCCTTTTCCCAATTGTTTTTTAATCAAAAGTGGCGTGCCGTCGGAAAATTCCAAAAGAACCTCGCTCGTGGAATCCGCTTCCACGGGGCGCGCCTTGTCCACTTTGACTTGATCCCATTGAAAGGTGCTTAAGCCCGTTACATGGGCCAGCACAGCAGAGAGGGTTCCGGGAAGGCGTACCGTCTGTTTTTTTGTTTCGAGTTTCCGGGAGCGAAACAAGTTAAGAGGAACTCCCGGTGCTTCCGGCCAGTTTCCTCCGGCTGTAAGCAAAAGTCCACCGCCATTTTCAATCCACTGAAGAAGAACGCTTTCCTCAGAGGGGAGACCTCCCACATTGGCCAAGACAATCACGTCATACTCACTTAACTTTTCTTGCGACAAAACATCAGGCCGAATGATGCGAATGGCTTCAAGCCTGGGATCACGCGGAGATTCTAAGGCAGACTTTAAATAATATGACTCCGATTCCGACGGAGCCAAACCTGTGTCTCCATCTACGATCAAAAGGCGAAACCCTTTAGGAATGCGACCCGCCAAATAATACGTGTTGTCAAAATCCAAAGCATCAGACTCGATTTGCACTTCTCCAGAATAAAAACCGCCTTGAGGAAGCTGCGCCTGTAGTGGAACCGACTGAATGTCTCCTTTGGTTCGGCTCAAAATTCCTTGCGACACCACCTGATCATTGAGATAAAATTTCCAAGTGCGATCCAAGTCCCACCCTTTTTTAAAAATGGGTCGCCAACTTCCTTTTAGCACTCCCTCTTCGCTCAAATTTAAAATGGCTTTATCAATTCCCACATTCTTCTCGGGTCCAATCACTTCCCATAAAATCACTCCTACCTCCGGATCAAACTCGGAGAGGGGCACATCCTGGGACAAGAGAGAGGACCAGCCATGTTCCGCCATATCAGAGACAATGAGAATGGATTTTTGGCCTTGTTGATGAGTCAACATTTTTGAAGCCAACTCCAGAGCGGGTTCCACACGGGTAGGCCGGGGTTTTACTTCCAATCCCTCAATCGCCGTGGTCACTCTGGCGCGTTCAACGGTAGGAGCCAATTCCAACTCAACTTGATCGGAGTACGCCACGAGGCCAATCGCAATGTCCTTGCTGGTCTTCCGAAACAGATCCTGAATCTGATCTTTGGCAACGGCGAGCGCGGTTCGCCCGCCCGTGACAAGTCCCATAGAGGCGGAAATATCCATCAAAATCACCATGGAAGCGCGGTCCGACCCTTTGGCAAACAAGGATCCCGGATGAAAAACAGGCCGGGAAAACAGAAACACCAATAAAAAAAGCAAAGCGCAGCGCATGATCAAAAGAAGAATTTCCTTTAATTTTCGCTTGGGCATCAAGCTGCGGTCGGCTTGTTTAATAATTTTGATGTAACTAAAAACAAGATGAATGGGTTTTCGTTTATGAATAAAATGAAGAATAATCGGAATAAAAGCCAAGGGGAAAAACCACAGACAAAAGGGATTTAAAAACGTCATAGCGACACACCTCGCCAAGAAAGGTACATGCCTAAGCCTTTATCAAACGGTGCGTCGGTTGTAAGAACAACATAGTCCATCCCATAACCGCGAAATGCCTGAGAAAAAATATTGAGCCGCGCCTTGAGGTATTTTTGATAGGTTTCTCGAATCACATCCGGTTCTGTGCGAATTTTTTCCCCCGTCTCTGCATCTTCAAAAATAACCGGGCCGTGGAAAGAGAGATCGCGCTCAGCGGGATCTAGAATTTGAAACACCATCACTTCGTTTTTTCTGGCATGAAGTGCTCTTAACGTCGAGATCATCTCGTCCGGCTCCGCCATCAGATCTGAAAAGACCACGATGAAGCTCTTTTTCCGAAACGGCAGCGGGAATTTTTTTAAGATGTTGTCAGGAGTCCAAACGCCCCCGGGTTTAATCGCATCCAACGTTCGTAAGCAGGGGTCAAGATGGGCCCACTGACTTCGAGGCGGCAAGAGCGTTTCGCGGCTGACCACCCCCACCGCGTCTCCTTGAGACAGCAGAAGATACGTGAACGCCGCCGCCAAACTTTTCGCATATTCCCATTTCGAAAGGCGCCCTTCAGCGGAAAACGTCATGGAAGCCGAATCATCCATGAGAAGAAGACTAATCATATTGGTTTCTTCTTCGTATTGTTTTACAACTAACCGATCGGTCCGGCCAAAAATTTTCCAGTCAAGACTTTTTGGGTCGTCGCCAGGATTATACGGACGGTGTTGAGAAAATTCCTTGGAACTTCCCCTGTTACGATTGATGTGTGCTCCGGAGTAGAGTCCGTCGAGAATCCGACGGGCACGAAGGTGGAGATTACCCAATTGGGCAATCACGAGGGGATCAAGCCGAGATCGTGTGGCCAATATTGCTTTACTCTTTAATAATTTCGAGAAGCTTCCGTAAAACTTGTTCGGCTGTAATGCCTTCAGCTTGAGCTTGAAACGACAAGACAAGTCTGTGGCGGAATGCAGGAAAAACCAAATTTTTAATGTCTTCGACAGAGGGTGTCATCTCCCCTGTCAATAAGGCCCGCGCCTTGGCGGCCAAAATGAGCGTTTGCGAGGCGCGCGGGCCTGCGCCCCATCCAATCCATTTCTTAATGATATCCGGCGCCAAAGCATCCTCGGGCCGTGTGGCTCGCGCCAAACGCACAGCATAATCCACCACAGAATCAGCCACAGGGACTCGCCGAATAATGCCTTGAACTGCCTTGATCTCTTTGGCGTTCAAGGCCACTTTGGGTTCATAAAAAGAACCAGAGGTGGTTTTTTTTATGATCTCTTTTTCCTCTTCCAAAGAGGGATAGCCGATATTAATCTGAAAAAAGAACCGGTCCAATTGTGCCTCAGGAAGCGGATAGGTTCCTTCCTGTTCAATGGGATTTTGTGTGGCCAACACGAAAAAGGGATCCGGCAAGGGATAGGTTTTCCCTCCGACAGTGACCTTTTTTTCTTGCATGGCTTGAAGAAGAGCGGCTTGCGTTTTGGGAGGCGTTCGATTGATTTCATCAGCTAAAACCACATTGGCAAAAACAGGTCCTTGAATAAATTTAAAAATGCGCTCGCGTGTGACTTTGTCTTCTTGAATGACTTCGGTTCCGGTGATATCAGAGGGCATAAGGTCAGGCGTAAATTGAATGCGATTAAACTCCAAATCCAATGTTTTGGCCAACGTTGAAATCAAAAGTGTTTTCGCGAGGCCTGGCACACCCACAATGAGGCAATGGCCTTCCGCCAAGATAGACAAGAGCACTTCTTCCACAACTTGATCTTGTCCCACAATAATCGTGGAAATTTGCTCTTTTATGGAGCGATGGGCATCGGAAACTTTCTTTGCCAACTCATGATCTGATGCCGTAATTGTCGACACAAAAACTCCTCGTAAACAAGATATGAATCGGTCCTAGTATAGTCGGAATCAATTGGGCTTGCAACGGTTTTTCTAAAGAAGGAATTTGATTGCCCTCGAGACGTTAAATTAAGTGAATATTATTTGTCATTGCGAACCCGCCGCCACGTCCGCCTATGGTGGACTCGCGATGACATCAAGATTTCAAATCGATTCGATTGACAAAATAAGATTAGCGGGCTAAGTTAAGATTGGATAAGAGGTCTAATTATGTTTAATCATTCAAAGCGCATTGTCATTTGTGGAGGCTTGCGAACAGCCATTGGGCATATTTCCAAAAGTTTAGCCCATGTTCCTCCCGAAGAGTTAATGGGATCTGTTATTCGCGAATTGGTCAAACGAACCAAGTTAGATCCAGAAAAAGTCGATGGCGTTATGGTAGGTTGGGTAGGCCAAGGTTCTCATGCCCCCAATATTGCACGCATCGCCACTTTGAAAGCGGGCCGCCTTCCTGAAAAAGCCCACTCCATGACGATTCAAGCCAATTGCATCTCTAGTCTGGAAGCCATTTCAACCGCCGCACGCCATATTGTCATGGGAGAAGGCGATATTTATATTGCGGGTGGGACGGAGTCCATGTCCACATTTCCCTATACTATTCGCGGATCTCGTGCCTCAAAATCCCTGCGCTCCCTCGAGACCGTAAAGGAGAACTGGAATTCTCTATGGGACGATCCGGAAACGCAAATCAGGGATTCTATGGAAGAAGGTCTGATAGATCCCATCAAGCATTTGAATATGGCGGCCACAGCAGAGGTGTGCGCACAAATGTTGGATATTTCTCGTGAAGACCAAGACAAATATGCTCATGAAAGTTTTAAGCGTTGCATGGAAGGTGAAGAAAAAGGATTTTATTCTTCCCATGTCATGCCTGTGATGCTGGGAGGAAAACCCCTTCTTGAGAGAGACGAATACATTATCCTTAGAAAAAAAATCGTGGAAAAACCCGAGATGATCACCAAAGCACCCACCCTCTTTGATTCGGAGGCCTTTACCATAAAAGATTTTTATGAAAAATATGGGGAGCACATCACAGGAAAAAAATATTCCATTAGCGCCAAAGGAACCATCAGTCTTTACAACGCCTGTGCCCGCTCAGATGGAGCGGCTGCCGTGGTAGTAACATCCGAAGAGATTGCCAAGAAACTGGGCTTGAACATCTTGGCGGTAATCAAATCATGGGCTTACTATGGAATCAACCCCGCGCATATGGG
>Ga0187892_10008893_pt1 | contig 13475 bp, 10 predicted proteins | sample MA1701073metaG_FD_139345 | JGI IMG/M metagenome (GOLD analysis project Ga0187892, IMG submission 139345) | Bio-ooze microbial communities from a basaltic lava cave in the Kipuka Kanohina Cave System on the Island of Hawaii, USA - MA170107-3 metaG ...
AAGCCATCGAACGCTACCATCCCGAATCCGACTGGGCCAAGCGTTACTCCTCAGAAAAAGCGGCGGAGACCAAAGCCGTGCTTGAAACATTGCAAAGCGAAGCCCAGAAGGCCGCGTTCTTTTACCACCAGACAGCGCAAAAAAGCGCCAATAAGACGTACTATCGTCATGCCCTTAAACTATACGACGTCCTGATTAAGGGATTCCCCAACCATCCGGAAAAGAAGAAAATCGCTTTTTATCGAGGGGAGATCTTATTTAACGAAGGGAAGTGGCTGGAAGCCGCAAACTCCTACATGGACACGGCGCAAATGCCCCCCAAAGACAAGCTTTCCGATGAAGCGGTCTACAACGCCCTTCTTTCGTTGGACAATCTGACGGCCAAAAGCCAGACCATCGAGCGCTACAGCAAAGAGGAGCAGAAAAAGATAAGTGACAGTCTCCAGGAAATTCCAGCTGCCGAAAAAAGGTTCATTGAAGTGGCTGAATTTTATCTGCGCGAGTACCCCCAGGGACATCGTATCGTGGATGTTGAGTTTAGAATGGGCGCTATTTACTACAAATACCACCATTTTGATAAGGCTCTGGAGCTCTTTAAGCAGGTGGCGCTCAAGCATCCCACCCACCGCAGCGCCCGGACTGCAGCCAACATTGTTCTCGACATTTACAACATTAAGAAGGACTACGCGCTATTGGATTCGACGGCGTTAATGTTCGCCAGAACGGAAGGGCTGGGCGACGCCTCTTTCAAGGCGGAAATGGCGCAGATCAGCGGTCAGATCCATTTCAAAAAGATAGAAACGCTGGAGAAAGATAACAAATGGAATGAGGCCGCTGAAAGCTACTACACTTTTCATAAGAACACCCCCAAGGATCCCTTGGCCGAATCGGCGCTTTATAATGCGTATGTGAGCTATGAGAAGGCCAAACAAACGGCTAAGGCCGCGGAAGTCTCCCAACTCTTCACCGCAAAATACCCCGCTTCTCCGCACACTCAAAAACTGATGCTCACGAGCGCCAAGCTCGCCGAGAAGCAATATGAATTTCAACGGGCGCAGAAGCTCTACCAAGAGTACGCACGCAGGTTTCCCAAGGATAAAGAAGCCCCAAAGGCCCTCTACAATGCCGCGGTATTTGCCGAGCTTTTGGAAAATGACAAAACAGCGCTTTCTCTTTACGACGATTACCTCGAGGAAAAAAACGTGGGCCCGGACGAGAGAAAAGCGATTCTCATCAGTCAGGCAAAGATTTATCGAAAAGACGGCAGATGGGATAAGGTCACGGGTATTTATCGAAAGCTCATCCGTGAGGCGAAGAACCGCGAAGAAAAATTGTCGTTACTGGGAGAACTGGCCCGACTTTATGAGCGGGGCGGAAAGGCTTCCGAGAGAACCGCTCTCCTCAACGAAATCAACGCGTCCTACGATTCGGGCAATCCCAAAGTATCCGGCCCGGCACTCCACTATGTCGCCGAAGCAAAGTATCGAAACTTACAAAAGCTTCGGGAAAAATATGATGCCGTAAAACTTCGTTTTCCCGCCCAGGATTTGGTTTTTCTGATGAAGAAAAAACAAAGGCTTCTCACGCAATTTGCGAACGGCTGCGATGCGGTGGTGGAAATGGGCGTACCGGATTGGGGGGTAGCCGCGCTTTATGAAAAAGGGGATGCCTTTGAGCGTTTTGTAACATCCTATCGAAATGTCAAAGTCCCAAGCTATGTGAAAGCGGAGGAACGGGGAGATGTGGAAACTCAGCTGAAGGCCTTGGACGCGCAACTGGTACAGCCCATCGAGTCGAAGGCGCGGGAGATATTCAAAACATGTGCCTCCAAAGCCGCGGAATTTTTTGTTGCCAACGACTACGGCGTGAAGTGCCGAGAAAAGACGAAACAGCCGGGTGAGGCCGAACCCTCGGGGCTAATGCCCCAGCCCTCCTATTGGACTACCCGATGGGTGGGTGAAGGAGTGGCAAGACAATGAAAAAAATGTTTCTCATGATGGCTCTTCTCGCTGGCTGCGCAAGCGTTGAGAGAAAAACCGCGAGCACCGCCGAGTCCAATCCTTTTCGTTATCTTGCGTGGATTGAGGGAGAATACCAGACGGACTATCAACCGAATCGGGAAGTGGTAGACCGGCACCTCGCCGATCTGGAAACGAAAAACCCCGATCCCTCTCAGACCGACGCCTATTTAGAGTACCTCTCCGTTCTCGATGCTTCAGGAAAAAAATCGGAAACAGAACAGAAGATAAAAAAATACCTGGCGGATAACCCCGAAGAAAAGAGAGCCGTGTTCTTATTGGCGGTTCATTATTGGAGAACTGGCAAGAAAGAGCTTACCCGCTACTTTTTCACTCAGCTGGAAAAAGAGACCGGCTTCCCCTGGAAATCGCTCCTTTATAACAACCTTGGAATGCTCGCGTTGCAAGATAAGAATCGCATCCTGGCCATCGATTATTTTGATAAAGCCACAAAGAGCTCCCCCGAGATCGCGGCTCCGTCCGTGAACCTGGGAGCGCTTTATTTGCAGAGCCGAAGCTATTCCGCCGCCGAACAGGCATTCGCGAAGGCGTTAAAAATTGATAGCCATTTTGAGGACGCGGCACTTGGGCTTGGTATCGCGCTGGAAGGGCAAGGAAAATACGAGCAGGCACATCAGGCTTATTCGAGATTTATCGAAGACAATTCCTCCGCGCTTTCAGTTACTTACAATAATTCGGTCCTTCTTGGGAATCGCTTGAAGCGGCGTGAAGAAGCCGCACAAATGATGTTGCTTTATATACAGCGCGGTGGAAAAGAAACGGCAAAGGCTCATGATATCTTGCAGAGTTGGCGATAACTGAAAAGGGTATAATAGAGTTATGAAGACGATAACAAATAGCGTGATGGTACTTTTTGGGCTGTTACTTCTCCCAACGGGAGTGGCACAGGACGCGGCAAAAAAGCCAGCGGTAAAGAGCGTAAAATCTCAGAGTGCAACCCAAAGCCGGCGCGAGGAAGGGGAATACGTGGTGGAGAAGCGTGCCGACGGCACCACGGTAAAGTATAAGAAGAAGGCCAGTTACGACTTCGAAGGCGCCAGCATTGACGGCCTCTACAACAAACCCTCGGGCTCTTATATTTCGAACATCAAGGACGTGAAGGGAAAAAGCATCATTCGAGTGCGGGAAAACTTTGATGCCGAAGTCATCGATTCGGCGCGACTTTTAAAATAAACACAGATGGAAGAAGCAAAGGCCACCTCGACGAGCATTCCTTTAAGGCTGGATGTTCTCGGCCCAAACGGTCAAGTGACGCATAGTGCTGAGTTCGTCAAGGATAAAATCGTCCTGGGAAGAATTCTCTCCGCCGACTTGAGAATTGACGATGCCAGAGTTTCACGCATCCACGCCTTGATTGAGATTCGTGGCGAAAATATTTTACTGACCGATTTGTCGAGCACCCACGGGACTTTCGTCAACGGGGAAAAAATCGTCGAAAGCAAAATCAAGATCGGAGATGTCATCCGCGTCGGCTTTGTCGAGATTCGTGTCGAAAAGGGGTCGGGCAAAGCGACCTTAACTCCACCATCGGAAGGGAAAGCAGTCTCTCAGGGCGAAGAAACCCTCGTCGATATTGATCGCTCTCTCTTGGAAAAGATGGATCGGAGAGAGAAAGTGGACCGTCGCAAGAAAGATGTGTTCCCCGAAGAGCGGCGGCTGGATGAACGAAGAAAAGGAGACCGCAGAGTTGAACAGAGAGAGGGAGAACGGAGAGGGGAACCCTCAGCCCTTCCACCTCAAATCCCCGAAGAGAGACGCGCGGGTGTGGACCGAAGACAACCGATGGGCTTCGAAAGACGGGTGGGCGAGCGGCGAAAAGGGGAGCGCCGGGTTTTCGATATCACGAGCCTCGAGCGCAGGATCGAAGAGCGGCGAGCGCGAAAGTCGGATGACGACATCCTACCCGAAGAGCTTGAAAAAGCCTTCGAAGCGCCGGAGCATGCCCGCGAGCTGGAAGTTACCATATTGTGGGGAGACCACATCCTAGACGTCTCGAACTATTTTGATCCGGTGGTTTTGACCATCGGTGAAAGCCCCAGAAATGACTACATCATTCCCAGCGTGGGCATTCCCGACGAGTTTCCGCTCATCTCCATCGAGGAAGACGGTACCGCTTACCTTGCCTTCACGGAGCAGATGACGGGAACGGTCAGAGCGCGCGACAAGATCTATTCGATACAAGAGCTGAAAGACGAAAAATTCATCCGTAAATTTGCCGATTATTTCGTCGTTCCTTTGAAACAGGACGATTTCGCCAAGCTTAGCATCGGCACCGTTAACTTTTTTATTCTTTACGTGCGGCCGGCGCCGCGAATTAAGCCTCCTCCCTTTTTCGAGCGCGATGTCCTGCTGATCCGAACGATGATCGGCTCGATACTTTTGCTCGCACTGTTTTTCATTGGCGTGACGTTTATCCCCAAGCCAAAACCGGTCACTATCGAGATGATTCCGGAACGATTCGCGAAGATTGTGATTAAAAAGCGCCCCGCGATTCCGAAGATGGGCATCGTGGCAAAGGATATGGAAAGCAAAGAGGGAGGCTCCAAGATGGGCGAAGGCGGCCCACCGAAAGGGCCCGAGGGCGAAGTCGGAAAACCCGAGCTTCCTCGCAAAGCCGAAAAGCCTCAGGCAGTCCACCCCAAGTCGAAACCGAAAGAGGCCGCCGCACCTGCCGCCAGACCGGCGGCACCCGCGCGGTCCCGCAAAGTGGTGGACGCGGAACGCGCCAAAAGCGTGGGCATCATGAAGGCATTCCAACAAAGTGGCATTCAGAAAGAAATGAAGTCGCTTCTGGAAGCTGGAGAAGGTCCTGAAGGCGCCGGTGGCTTCGATGAGTTTGGAAAAGCTGTCGCGGGCCTCCGGGGCAAGTCAATTGAAGAGGTGGGTGGCGCCGGCGGAAAAGGCCTTAAAGGCGTGGAAAGTGGCGGAGGCGGAAAGACGGTGGGAATTGACGGGCCTTCCACGAAAGGCTTGGGACGGGGTTATTACGGAGACGGAATCGGTGAGGGCATTTCCGGGCCCGGCCGATTCGGCATGAAGGGAGAGCACGCGATCAGTATCATTTCAGAAAATGTGCAGGTCCTGTCCGGTCTTCCCAAGGATGTCATCAATGCCGTCGTCCAAAGGCATCGCGCCGAAATTCGAGCCTGTTATGATGCCTCATTACAGAGAAATCCGGGGCTCCGCGGAAAAATCGTGATTGCCTTTAACATCCAGCCCAATGGCATTGTTTCCTATGCGGGCGTCAAGGAAAGCACCGTCGGCGACAAAAACCTCGATAACTGCATCATCTCTCGAGTGAAAACTTGGATATTCCCCAAGCCCGAAGCGCCAGTGGTTACCGAAGTCACGGCGTATCCCTTCTATCTGAATCCGGCGAATTAGCCGATTTAGCTACCGCATTCCCGCAAAAGCGAGCATCTGCTCGAAGTCCGTAGGCTTCTTTTTGGGAGAGGCAGCAGAGATCGTAATCATCGCTAGCTGCAGCGGAATGATTTTATTCTTGATCATCGTTTGAGCAATCGACTCACCTGATTCATCGACCTCCTTGGGGGCTTTGTAACCTACATACACCCGCTCTCGAGGTTTCGGTGGCTCCACAGGCGTTTCAAGCTCTGGAATTTCCTCGGAGGTTCCGAAAAAATTCAAGTCAATGGACACGATGGCGGGCGGAGACGGATCTATCGTTGGCAGGTTTTTCGTCTGACGTATCACGCTCTCGACGCTTATAGGATTCACCACCTCCGATGGCGGAACGCGCGGAGGGATGGGTTTTGGGATGTTTTCATCCACTATCACCCTCCCCGCCGGGCTTCTTGTCGGAGTCTCGCGAGAAAAATTGCTTCCGAGATTATTAAAAAAAGAGTCGGACAATAAAGTCGAGGGTGAAGAAGGCTTTCCAATCGTTGTGATGGCTGGCGCAATGGCAGGGAGACTCGACGGAAGCGGTGCCGGCTCACTTTCTCTGTTCGGAGATGGAATCGGCTTTTCGGTTGTTTTTCGAAAACTCACCACCTGGTCTTCGATGGCCAGCTGCGCCTGTGCGATAGTGTGGGGAGGGTCCGTTTTCGAAAATCTTTTTACCAGCAGTTCCGAACTATCCTTCCTTCTCGCAATGTAGGTCGCAAGCAGCCGTGCCCGTATCTGCCTTCTTTCCTCATCGGTAAATTCAACAGTCGGATCGCTTAAAAGCTCCAATAATTTTTCTAACTCCTCGTCACTCAGCCCACTGAGATCTTCTTTTTCCCGTACTTTTTTTTCCAATTCCTTCTTGAAAGTGACCTCTTCAGCGGTGTCCCCGGTGATCTCAGCTCTCCCCATTACCGTGACACAACAAAGCAGGAGAAATGTGAGCATTCCAGATCGCAAAACCCCTCCCCTACCCAGACAAAACTGCAAGGGTAAGGCCGAGAAAAAATAAGCTGTCCGAAAGTCTGTGCACCACCAGTTCACAATCGCAGAAATCCAAACGAGACTGAAAAATTAAGCGGAATACGGACAACCGACCATTTGCTTTTCAGAAAATTCCTAAGCGGTCGAATTTTGGGCCGGTCGGCCGAAGTTTAAACCACGTGTGTGGCTCCAAGTGCCTAAAGTTATAGCGACTTTTGGGCACGCCCTTTGCTGAACCTTATCCCGATGAAGCCGCGTTACACGGAACACCTCGATTGGAAGGAATTAAAGAGATTTCCCGCCCTGCAGGACTTCGCCCTGCGCGTGGGTGGGACGACGTTGCTCGAGATACCCACTTCGCGCTCCTCCGCCCGAATTTTCGCGAAATGCGAGGGGGAAAACCCCAGCGGATCGGTGAAAGATAGAGTCTCTTTCGCCATGCTTTACCAGCTCCTGCTTTCTCTATCTGAACAGGAACTGAAAGAGTTGGAGCTACTCGAGTACAGTGGCGGAACGCTCGCGGCTTCACTCGCGCAATTGTGCCACGCACTCGAGTTGCCTCTCACCATGGTTCTCGGGTCCTTTATGCCGGGCTCCACGATTGAGAACTTGCGCAATCTTGGAGCCAATATCGAGCTCGTCGATAAGGACAAAGGGTTTTATGCCGTGATGGAAAGAGCTTTCGAGCTTTCGCGAAACCATCCCGGGCGGCGTTTTCTCCACCAGCACGAAAATGGCGCGAATCTTTGGATACACAGAAATACGACGGGAAAAGAGATCCTGCACCAGTTTCGCAAAATGCGGCCATCCCGCAACAGTGGGATCGACGCCTGGATCGCCTCCATCGGCACGGGTGGCACGCTCATGGGTGTCTATGATGCCCTTACGGAAGCGTATCCCGCTGCCAGACTGTTTGCCGTGACTCCCTCTGAAATGCCCTATGGCACATCCGCTCCTCCCAATGGTCTTCCAAAGTTTGCGGGAAGCGGCGGTTTTGGCTTCGGGAGAAGGCAACCCTTCGTCGCGAAAAGAGAAGATAACATCTTCGGTCATTTTCATTTTTCGTACCCGGAGTGCCTCAATGAAATAAAAGCCTTTGCAAAAAGGACCGGGGTCCGACTTGGAACGTCGTCGGCGGCCAACCTTCTCGCGGCAAGAAAAGTTGCCGAAAAACTGGGCCACGACAAAAACGTGGTGACGATCTTTCCCAGCTTTGCTTCCGAAGAAGAGTGGGGACTCGCTCATGCAGCCTAGGTTGAAAACCTCGGATATCTCTCTTTCTCCTTCGGAATATCTTGCCGTCGCAAAAGAGTCTTTTTTCATCCGCTATGAGAGTGACACCGATGTTTGGACCCATGAGCCTGAGCTTTCTCATGCGCCGGCCATTCTCATCGAGTCACTCCCCATGTCACAACCACACACGCTGGATCTAGGAGCCGGAAAAGGAAGAGACGTGGAAGTCTTTTTGCGCGCGGGTCATAGGGTCACAGCAGTCGACCTCTTCAATCAAGACAGCTGGCGAGAACTTCAAAACAGGTGGCGGGGTAACGTGAATTTTGTGGCGTCACCTTTTCTCGACTGGTCACCCGCCATTCAGTTCGATGCGATCCTGGACAACGGTTGTTTTCACCACCAACACCCCAGTGAATATGCGCGCCACCTTTCCCACATGAAAGCCATGATGAAACCCCGGGCGAAAGCCGCATTTTGTGTTTTTACTCCCAATGAGCTCGATCGCAAGGAGGGCTACTTCACTCAAATTGATCTCGGTCGCATCAGTCGGTATTTCACGGAAGCGGAGCTAAAACAGCTTCTGGAGGCTTCCGGTTTCCGCTGGCTTCGTTCCAAAAGAGTTTACCGGGAAAAATACGACCGCTATTACCTCGTCGCGCTGGTGGAAAATGTCGAATAACGCGAAGAAAATCTATGCCTTTAATTTTTTCTGGATGTTTCTTCTTATCCAGCCAGTCATTGTCCCCTACTTTCAGCGGCATGGGCTTTCTCTCACGCAGGTTTTCATGGTTTTTACGATTTTCTCGACCACGCTGTGTCTTTTCGAGATTCCCACGGGCTATTTCTCCGATCTCGTCGGGCGAAAAAAAACATTGATCCTCGCCTCATTGCTCAAGGGATTGGGCGGGGTCTCACTTGCTCTCGCTCACGACGTCCTGGGGTTCTCAGCCGCCTATTTTTTGATTGGGCTCGCGAACAGTCTCTACTCGGGCGCCGATATTTCCTTGCTCTATGAGACGAGGGAAGTGCTGGACACTGACGGAAAAAAACCACGCAATTTTTTTGGCAACCGAGTTTTCTTCAGCCAGCTTGGGGTCATGTTGGCCGCGATCTTTGGAGCCAAAGTCGCGGCTATTTCTTTCGAGACAGCCATCGTACTGAATAGTGTGTTTGCGTGGATCCCCCTTGCCATCGCGTTTTTTTTAACTGAACCGCCAAAGGCGAGGCTCCGCACGAGCCACATGGCTAATTTTCGCACCATCGGAACGACTCTTTCCAAAAGCTCCTTCTTGTTCAAATGGGTATCGCTCTCCAGCATTTTCTATGGAGCCGCGCCAGTCTTGGCGACCGTTGCGTTTCAAGGCTTCTGGGAATCGCAAGGCATCGAGCTTGAGGCTTTTGGGCTCATTGCCGTTGTCTATGGCTTAACGGGCGCCGTATCGGGAACACTGGCTGGGAACGCCGAGCACAGGCTTGGCAGATCCGCTCTGATCCTGTTCATCGGTGTGGCGCCAGTACTCGGGTTTTTCGGATGCGGGCTGTTTTCTGTTGCTACCGCGGTAGCCTTCGGCCTCCTGTTGGAAATATGTCGTGGCTTTAGCCAGGCACTCTTCAATGAATTGTTAAACCAGGAGCTCTCCTCCAATCTGCGTGCCACGTTAAATTCGATTGTGGCACTCGGAAATCGCCTCGTCGTGGCTATCCTCGGCCCCATTCTCGGAGTTCTCGCCGATCGATATGGGTTCTCTTCCATGTTTCGCAGTCTCGCCGTGTTTTACTTGGGCGTATTTGTCATCGCCATTGTTCGGAGACCACAAATATGAAGCACGTCGTGTTTTTGGAAGCCAGTCCCTTCTCAGGGCCTCGTGCCGTTCAGCTGGTGAAACAAACACTTGGGTATCGCGTCTCTTTTGTGACGAGTAACCTGAATCTTTATTTGAAGGGACAACCCATCGAGAAATCGCCTCTTCGATTTGCCGATGAACTTATCGAAGTCGAGGATTCCACCCGCTTTTCCGCCTTAAGACCGGTGATCAGTAGGCTGCACCAAAAGTTTCCGATCGATGCCCTGATGACTCTGCATGATCTTCATGTCATTCTCACGGCCGAGCTTGCGCGCTCGCTTAATCTTCGTCACCTTGCTCCCGAAGTGGCCCGCCGCGCGCGCCATAAAATCACGACTCGATACCTGCTACAAAAGGCAGGAGTGCCCCAGCCCCAATTTCGCGTTGTCCCTTCTCTCGCCGAAGCCGGACAAACGGCGAGAGAACTTGGTTATCCTTTTATCGTAAAGCCAGCGGACGGGACGGGAAGCGTCAATACGAAACTGGTTCAAACGGACGCGGAAATGCGAAGGCATTTTAGAGCAATCAAGGAATATCAGTCTTATCTGCTCGGAATACCCGCTTGCGGAGAGGTGCTTTTTGAAGAATATGTGGAGGGGCAGTTGGTCAGCGTGGAGACCCTCACGCAAAATGGAAGACACCATGTCTTAGGAATAACGGATCGAGAACTTGGCGGGTTTCCAAATTTTGTGGAGCTCGGAGGAAGCTTTCCAGCGGAGATCGATAAACCGAATGAAGTGATGGAAGTCGCAAAAGCGGCGCTCGATGCCATCGGCCTGGATTTCGGTCCCGCCCATACCGAATTAGTGCTTTCGAAAACGGGTCCGAAAATCATTGAAATCAATCCACGGCTCGTCGGTGGATTTGTGCCGCTCATGATCGATCGGACATTAAATCGAAATATCGTGCTGGATGTGGTTCGCCTGCATCTCGGGGAAGACGTCACGTTCGACTCGAAACCGGACGGCGTGGCAACGCTTCAAGCCCTTTACTGTGGACGATCGGGCGTATTACGTTCGGTTCATCAAAGCCCTCATGCCGCCGACTCGCGCGTGTTTCTTTATCACATCGATAAAAAGGCGGGCGACACCGTTCCGGAACTTCAAGACGACTACGGGCGACTGGGATGTATCGGGGTGTGGGAAAGAACGCAGCAGGCCTCAAAGGCATTCGCAAAGGAAATATTTAAGGAGACACGGTTTGTTTTTTTGACGTTGGCAATGTTAGTTTGTTTTTCGCAAACGGGCGCCCTTGCCGGGTGCGATGAGGAGTTAGAGATGATGAGTCATCCATGGCCGAAAAACTTTCCGGTCGTGCAGGTGCGCGTGGCGCGCCCCACTCACGGCTTAAAGAAAATCATCGAATTCTATCGGGACGGCTTGGGCCTTCAAGTCGTGGGCTCGTTTGAAAAACATTCCGGATACTCCGGCGTCATGCTGGGGATTCCAGACAAATCCTATCACCTGGAATTTACGGAGTGCGAACATCTTGACGGTGCTTGTTCCCCTCCCTCCCGGGATAATCTCCTCGTCTTTTATCTTTCGGATCAAAAAGCGCTTAACGACGCAGTGGCACGCATTACCCGATTAGGATACAAGAGCGTTCCTCCGGAAAACCCCTATTGGGGAAAACAAGGGGTAACCATTGAAGATCCCGATGGATGGCGGATCGTGCTAATGAACTCGTCGGGGATATAAAGTTCAGGCGCCCGCTTTCAGTATTCGCGTAGCTAATTGGCTGGCACCCCCGTTGCATTTTCATGGCTTGGGGGGACTCGGTGGGGGAAAACAATCAGCGTATTCTTCTCGTCTTTTTTCTTCTGGGGCGGTTCTGTCTCGCGCAAGAAACTCGCGAAGCCCTCTTTGTCGAAAAAACCATCGCAAACCTCATCGGCAACGATACGACGGCATGGAAGGAGGTCTTTTCCAAATGGGGCACACTCACCCCGCAAAAGCGTCTTCAGACATTAGGTGAGATTCGGATTTCCAACCAGCAAAAGGTTCGGGATGGGGGCGATCCGAGAGCGGTTGCCAAAGAGCTCGGGCTCAAAGACTTACGCGGTCTTTCAAGCGACGCGACTATCGACACGTCTACCATACCCGAAGAAGTAAGGACGCGACTCGGATTGAGCGCGGAAGTTTCCGTACAAGATCTGCTTCAAAAGCTATCGGCACAGGAACCGTCCGCATTTCCCCGACATGTGTGGGCCGAGCTTGTGGGAGGCATCCGGCAATTGCGCATCGATCGCGACGACCTCAATTTTCTCTTAAGCGAGCTTGGAACACACTTCGAGCGGATGCGAAGAGTTTGGCCCCAGCGTCGCATTCGAACCATTCCATCACCAAGAGGAGCCGTCTTGAAACCTCCCCGTCGATTTCAAAGAGCGCCACAGGGGGCGCGGGCGAGGTCTGTCAATACTCCAACTGCCAGGCGGGCGCTTCAAGACATGATGGCTCAAGGGAACAAAAGCGTCATGTTCACAAGTTTCTATCCAGAGATGGGACCAAGACTCTGTCAGGGCACGCCAGTGGGAGTGGAAAACGCTCAGTCCTTTTGCCAGGTAGCCATGGTCACGGCAGCTCATTGCGTGATCTTTGCACGTGACAAGGTCATGCAGGAAATGAGGGTCGATGACCTTTCTTTCGCGTCGTTGAAGAATGTGAGTACCGACGGTCGAACCGACATCGCACTCGTGACTTTCACGACCGACCCAAGCGCATGCTCCAGATTAAAACCCGTGGCGATTGCAAGGCCCGGCATAGGTCTGGTCAAAATCGACACGCAAACGGGTGGCACACTCGGTGGATTTGCAACACGACTCTCTCCGGAAAGGCTATGGGGAAGAATGGAAATACCGGCCCAGACCGGCATTCAGCGCGGCGATTCCGGCGGCGGTGTTTACAACGCGCGAGGTGAATGGATTGGCACCGTATCAAGCATGGAAAAGGGCACCCGTGGCCGCACATCCTACTTCGCCTCAAACTACTCGTGGTTGAGACGCGAACTCTCAAACTGGGCGTATGAGGTGAGAAACGCCGTCCCGCACATTACCCTGAACCACACCCGTCCCGCTAGCGAGGCGGGGCATCTTTAGTGCGGAGAAATCCTTTTTCTTTTACATAAGACTTCACTTTTTCAGTGGTTTGTATCAGATCAGGAACATGCTTGTAGGCTTCGTGTAGCACCCGATCCGATTGTTCTATCAGATATTCGTGGGCAATCTCCTTTCTAATTTCACGAAGCTGTTTCCACAGATCCGTTGAGGCAATGATGCCTCGCTTTTCCATTCGATTCAATCGATCTAACGCCGTTCCCTCGTCGAGCAACTCAATCCGATCAATGGTGCGAAATATTCGTTGAAAAAGAAAATCACAGAGCCTGGCAAAACGGGCGGTCAGGGCTTCGCATGATTCTTTTTCTTCCGTTGATAGCTTTCGCTTCTTTTTTTTAAAAATGATGCCTACTCTCTCATAGGAATCCCGTAATACGTCGGTGGCCGCTTCTAGAATCACTATCTGTTCACTGAGTACTTTTCTGATTAGCTTTTGGTCCATAAATCAACTTTTTCATTGCGTACCATTTGCCCGAAAGCTCCAAGATCAGTAACGGAATCGTCCATCACTATGTCAAACTTCTGATCTCCCAAAAGATTTTGCAGCGCAATTCTCAACTTGCGCTTGGCCCCGAAAAGATCCAATCCCTGCTTGGGCTCGATCTTAATGTAGAGGTCGATATCGCCTCCCCTTGCTTTGGAATTCGTTCGTGAACCAAAGAGAGCAATGGTCCTCCAGGCAAAACCCTCCTCGCTCGAAGCTTCTTCCACGGCTTGCAAGACTTTTTTTCTTTCGTCATCATTCAAACGAACCGGCTGGGTATGTTCGTGAATCATCACCCCTAAAGTAACAAACGATGCGTGGTTGAGCAAGATTCGACAGGACGCAGTAGTGGCGGAGAGGACGTACGAGCA
>Ga0187892_10008894_pt1 | contig 13475 bp, 10 predicted proteins | sample MA1701073metaG_FD_139345 | JGI IMG/M metagenome (GOLD analysis project Ga0187892, IMG submission 139345) | Bio-ooze microbial communities from a basaltic lava cave in the Kipuka Kanohina Cave System on the Island of Hawaii, USA - MA170107-3 metaG ...
GAGATCGAAGTCGGGCGTGCGAAACTGCGGCCAGTCCGTAAAGACCACGAGCGCGTCGGCCCCGTCGAGGGCCTGATAGGCGTCATCACAGAACGTCACCCCGCTCCCCAACACGGCTGCGGCGGCGCTCATGGCCTGCGGATCGTGGGCTTGGACGCGCATCTTCTTTTCCAAGAACATCCGCACCGAGGCGATCGCCGGCGACTCACGAATGTCGTCCGTCCACGACTTAAACGCCAGGCCCCACACAGCCAAGGTCGTCTTTGGGCAGCCGTCTCCGAAGAAGTCAATGACCTTGCGAGCGAACCGCTGGCGCTGCCGCAGGTTCACTTCCTGGGCGGCATCGACGAGCATCGCCTGGTGCTCCACCGACTTGGCCATGTGCAACAGCGCGCTGATGTCCTTGGGAAAACACGAGCCGCCGAACCCGACTCCGGGAAACAGGAAGGCGCTGCCGATTCGCGAATCCGATCCCACGCCGCGGCGGACGCTTTCCACGTCGGCGCCGAGTCTCTCGCAGAGTCCGGCGATCTCATTCATGAAGGAGATGCGCAGGGCGAGCATGGCGTTGGCGGCGTACTTGGTCATTTCCGCACTGGCCGGGTCCATGACGAAGATGCGCTCGTCGCGGCGCATGAAGGAGCCGTACAGCTCGCGCATGATCTCGATGACCGCCGGGTTCGTCGCCCCGATGATCACCCGGTCGGGGCGAGTGAAGTCCTCCACGGCGGCGCCTTCCTTGAGGAACTCCGGATTGCTCACGTAGTCGAAGGGATGGTCCGTGTGGGCACGAATCGCTTCAGACACTCTTCGATGCGTCCCCACGGGCACCGTGCTCTTCATGACCACGACGCGGTATCCATCCATGGACTTCGCGATCGACGCGGCGACTTGAAGAATGGCGGCAAGATCGACGGAGCCGTCATCGGCCTGCGGCGTGCCCACGGCAATGAAGACGATGCGGCTCTTCTGCACCGCGGCGGCAAGGTCCGTGGTGAAAGTCAAGCGACCGAGGCGTTGATTACGGAGCACGATTTCCGAAAGCCCGGGCTCGTAGATGGGGATTTCGCCCCCCGCCAAGCGCCGCACCTTGCGTTCGTCGCAGTCCACGCAGATGACTCGGTGGCCGCTGTCCGCGAAGCACGCGCCCGCGACCAGGCCGACGTAGCCGGTGCCCACCACGGAGATGTTCATGTTCGTGGGCCCTCCCCGGGCATGGCGGCGCTGCGCTTGATGCCACCCGACATGCGGCTCGGTGCGGCCACGAGCGCCGCGACGATGCGCTCGGCGGCGTGCCCATCCCAGAGATCGGGCGCCCGAACCGCGGAGGCGGGCCGCTGCCTTATTGCATGATAGGCGTCGAGAATTCCTTGCGTCGTCGTGCCGGCCAGGTGATTCGTTCCTTGCGTGATGGTAATGGGCCTTTCGGTGTTGTTACGCAGGGTCAGGCAGGGCACGCCGAGGATGGTCGTCTCCTCCTGAATCCCGCCCGAATCCGTCAGTACTACGGCTGCGTCGGTCATGAGTTTGAGAAAATCGAGGTAGCCGAGAGGTTCGAGCAGTCGAAGGCCCCCGTGCTTCGTTACCCGCTGGGCCAATCCCAGGGACTCCAGGTTCTTCCGGGATCGTGGATGGATGGGAAAGATCACCGGCATATCCTGGGCGATGGTCTGCAAGGCCTCCAGGATCCCGCCGAATGAATGCCGCTCGTCCACGTTGCTCGGGCGATGCAGCGTGACCACGGCATACTGACGGGTTCGCAGCTCCAAGTCGCGCAGGATCAACGAATTCTCCGCCCGGGCACGACTGCGAAGGAGGGTATCAATCATTACATTGCCGACCAGGTGCACCTTCTGGTCCGCGATCCCTTCACGGCGGAGGTTCTCGACGCCGCTGGGCTCAGTAACGAAGAGCAGGTCGCTGGCCGCATCGGTCAGGACGCGGTTGATCTCCTCGGGCATGGTGCGATCGAAGCTGCGCAGGCCGGCCTCGACGTGCGCGACTCTCACGCCCAGTTTGCAAGCGGTCAGCGCCGCGGCCAGGGTGCTGTTGACATCGCCGACGACGACGACCCAATCCGGCCGGTGCTCGGTACACACCGGCTCGAAGCGCTTCATGACTTCCGCGGTTTGCACGGCGTGCGAGCAGCTCCCGACCTCGAGGTTCACGTCCGGCTCGGGGATGCCCAGATCGCCGAAAAACGAGCGGCTCATGCGCTCGTCGTAGTGCTGGCCGGTGTGCACCAGGAACGCCTGCACGCCCGCAGTGCGACGCAGCGCATCGACGAGCGGCGCCACCTTCATAAAATTGGGTCGAGCGCCGCAGACGCAAATGACTTTCAGCATGGATGAGCTGCCCCGTTGGACGCCTACCAGCCGCGCGGCGTCGGCCAGTCATACTATTATCGACCCGTTTGCGGGACTCCTGCAAGAGCTCCACGGCTCGGCAGGAGCCTCGCCCTCCCGTGACTGTCAATGTTGTTAGGCGGGCGCGGCGCATCTACCATCGTCGGGCGTGGAACGGACGATTGCGCTGTGGGTCGCGTACGACGGAACCGAGTTTCACGGTTGGCAGAATCAACCTGAGCTGCGGACTGTGCAGAGCGTCCTGGAGCAGGCCCTGCGTCGGGTGGTCCGGCATCAGGTCGATCTGCTGGGCAGCGGCCGTACGGATACGGGGGTCCATGCGGCCGGACACGTCAGCAGCTTCCGCACGACGTGCGACCTGGATGTCGAGCGATTCCGCCATGCCGTCGGATCACGTCTGCCTAAGGACGTTTCGATCATCGGCGTTCGGCACGTGCACTCGGATTTTCATGCCACGCGCAGCGCGATCAGCAAGCTGTACCGCTACCGCATTCACAACGCCCCCGGTCGGCCCGTGGAGAGCGCGACCCACGGACACACCTATCATTTCTGGGAATCGTTGGACGTGGAACGGATGCGCGAAGGGGCGCGTCACTTTATCGGCGAGAAGGACTTCGCGGCCATGGCCGGCAAGGGCGGCAACGTCCGTGAAACCACCGTACGGACCGTGCTGCGCTGCGGGGTCGAACGGCATCGCGACGAGATTCGTATCGACGTAGAGGGCACGGGCTTCCTCTATAAGCAGGTCCGCACCATGGTGGGCACGCTGATCAACGTGGGACGAGGACAGTGGGCGCCGCAGCGCGTGGCCGAGGTGCTGGCCGGCGCGGAGCGCTCCGACGCAGGGCCGACGGTGCCGGCAAGGGGACTGTGTTTGCGCTGGGTGAAGTATCCGGCGCGACTGCTAAGGGCGAATGGCGAATCGCGAATAGCGAATTATGAATGAGCTGCCCTCCGCCAATTCGCTATTCGATATTGGCTATTCGGCATTCTGATGCGTATCTGTCACGTCATCACTCGGCTGATCATCGGTGGGGCGCAGGAGAACACGGTGCTGACCTGCCGTGGGCTGGCAGAGCGCGGCCACGACGTGACGCTCATCGCGGGCGAGGAAACCGGCCCGGAGGGGTCGTTGTGGGACAAGGCCGAGGAAGCGGGCTGCGAGCTGATCCGTTTGCCAGCGATGGGCCGCGCCGTTTCGCCCGTGCAGGACCTTCTCGCTCGCCGCGAACTTCGCCGCACCTTCCGACGACTCCGACCCGACGTGGTTCACACGCACAGCAGCAAGGCGGGGATCCTGGGGCGCTCCGCCGCGCGGGCGGCCAACGTGCCGGTCATCGTTCATACAATCCATGGGATGAGCTTCAACCGCACGCAGCCTCGACTCGTGCGGGGTATGTATCGCTTTCTGGAGCAACGCGCCGCAAGCTACACGACCCATTTCGTGGCCGTGGCCGACGCGATGATCGAGCAAGCCGTCGCTGCGGGCATCGCCCCTCGCGAGCGGTTCTCGACCATCCGATCCGGAATCGAAACAGAGCGTTTCACGCCTCGCCCCGACGAGCGCGCACGACACCGCCGAGCGTGGGGTGTGGCGGACGATGAGATCGTCGTCGGTACGATCGCGCGCCTGTTCGAGAACAAGGGGTATGAAGAAACCCTGGCGGCGATGCCCCTGGCCGCGGCACGGTCGCAGAGGCTACGATTCGTCTGGATCGGCGACGGCGCTCATCGCCCCAGATACGAGGCCGAGCTTCGTACGAACGGCCTCCGACAGCGCACGCACTTGCTCGGATTGGTCCAGCCCGAGCAAATTCCGTCGTTGCTCAACGGATTGGACGTGCTCGTACACGCCTCGCGCTGGGAGGGGTTGCCGAGGGCCGTCGTGCAGGCTTTGCTCATGCAGGTCCCCGCGGTCAGCTTCGATAACGACGGCGCCCCGGAGGTGGTCATCCACGGGGAAACCGGGTTGCTGGTGCGCTACGACGACGTGGCCGGGCTGGCCGATGCGATCGTTCAGCTTGCAATGGACCCTTCTTTGCGAAAGCGCCTGGGCGAATGCGGCCGAACGCGATGCCTATCGATGTTCGACTGGCGAACGATGGTCCAGGAACTGCACCGGCTTTACAATAGGCTGATGGATCAGCCGCGCCGGTAGCTCAGATGGATAGAGCATCGGATTTCTAATCCGACGGGCGGGGGTTCGAATCCCTCCCGGCGCATGCAATAGGATCTAAGGGACTAATGAATCGATCAGCACGCTTGAGACAGCTCCTCTCGCAGGGCACGGTGATGCTGCCGGGGGCGTTCAATGCGCTCTCCGCGCGGATGATCGAGCGCGCCGGGTTCGATGCCATGTATGCCTCCGGGGCGGTGCTGGCCAACAGCGTCGGCGGCGTGCCGGACGTCGGACTGATGACGCTCAGCGAATCACGCGACCACGTTGTGCACATGGCGAACGCAACGACCATCCCCATCCTTGCCGACGCGGACACCGGCTACGGCGGGCCGGAGAACGCGGCCCGGACGGTCCGCGCGCTCGAGGCCGCCGGGGTCAGCGGCATTCATGTGGAAGATCAGGAGTTTCCCAAGCGATGCGGGCACCTGGAAGGCAAGAAGCTCGTGCCGGTTGAGGAGTTCACGGAGAAGATTGCCGCGGCCGCGGCGGCCAAGAGCAGCAAGGACTTCCTGCTCCTGGCCCGAACGGACGCCCGCGGCGTCGCGGGGTATGACGAGGCCGTCCGTCGCGCCCATGCCTACCTGAAAGCCGGGGCCGACGGCATCTTCCCCGAGGCCCTCGAATCGCGGGAGGAATTCGCTCGCTTTGCCCGCGACGTGCCCACCATCCTGCTGGCGAACATGACGGAATTTGGTAAGACTCCGATGCTGATGGTCGATGAGTTCGCGGCCATGGGCTATCGCCTGGTGATCTTCCCCGTCTCGCTGCAACGCATCGCCATGAAGGCGGTCGAGGAGGCGCTGGCGGCGCTGAAACGAGAGCGCTCCCAGCGGTCGATCGTGGCCCGCATGCAGACTCGCCAGGAGCTGTACGACCTGATAGACTACCGCGTTCAGCCGCCGTGACGGGGCCTCGGTTTTCCTGTCATGGCGATTTCCGTCGGCTGGCGTCCCATGGCGATCGCCGTCGTGTTTGGCGTCCCGGTGGGACGCCTTGAGAATAGCCCGGCGTTTCAACGCCGGGAACAATGGGGCGCTTTCAGCCGAGTGCCGTAGGCACGGTCGAGCAGGTTCAATCGTCCCTCCGGGACTAAGGGACCACAGGCGGGCCCCTGACCCCGCGTTGAAACGCGGGGCTATTCTCAATCGTGCCTACGGCGCTCAAGCGAAGGTCCCCGGCGCACAGGAGAGCCGCATGGGTTCTGAGATCATCGAGCTTGATCGTCAAGGTTTGGAAAACGTCGTCGTCGGCGATACGAGCATCTGCTGCGTCGATCAGGGGCAGTTGCTGTATCGCGGGTACCCCATCGCCGAGCTGGCCGAGAAGGCCGTCTTCGGCGACGTGGCTTATCTGCTGCTCTACGGCGAGCTTCCCACCGCCGCGCAGCTCAAGTGGTTCCGCGAACAGCTCGGCGAATTTCACGGCCTGCGCAGGGAAGTCCTGGACAGCCTGCGGATGATCCCCCACGGCGGCGTGCCCATGATGTCCGTGCTCCGCACCTGCATCTCCATGGCCAGCCACTTCGACCCCGTGCAGGGGCAGACCGTCGAGGCCCTGCGCCGCCGGGCCACCTGGCTGCTCGCCGTCGCCTCGGATGTGGTCGCGGCGCGATATCGCCTGCTCAACGGCAAGGAGCCCATCATGCCCAAGCCGGGCATGTCCCACGCCCATCAGATGCTCTACATGTTCCACGGCAAGGAACCCGACGACCTCTCCGCCCGCATCCTCGACCTCACCCTCGTCCTCTACGCCGAGCACGACTTCAACGCCAGCACCTTCACCAATCGCGTGGTGGCCTCGACCGCCTCGGACATGACCTCGTGTACGGTCAGCGCGATCGGCGCCCTCAAGGGCCCGCTGCACGGCGGGGCCAATGAAGAGGCCATCGCCATGATCTTGCGCTTCCGCAACGCGAAGGAGGCGGGCGCCTGGGTCCGGGACGCGCTGGCGAAAAAAGAAAAGGTCATGGGCTTCGGGCATCGCGTCTATAAGCACGGCGATCACCGCGCCGCCATCCTCGAACGCGAAATGCGCAAGCTCGCCGAAGTGAAGGGCCGCCAGGATTTGGTGGCCATCTACGACGCCATCAAAGACCCCATGGTCACCAAGGAAAACCCCATCTACCCAAACGTCGATTACCCCTGCGGCATGGTGTACTACCTCCTCGGCCTGCCGCCGGATTTGTACACACCGTTGTTCGCGTGCAGCCGCATCGCCGGCTGGTGCGCCCACTACATCGAGCAAATCCAGCACAACCGCATCTACCGCCCCTTAAGCCGCTACACCGGCCCCCCCCTCCGCCACGTGCCCTCCATCGAGCAACGGGCGTAGTCGCAGATTCGTCGCGGCGAATGCGACGCGATTACCGCTCGCCGCGGAGTTCGCGTTCGGCTTGGAGCCAGTCGGCGGTGGGGTCACCGGGGGTGCAGCCGCGGGCCATGTAGATCTGGTACGCGCGGCGGCGGATCTGCTCCTCGGTCGGCTCGCGACCAGCGGTCGAGCCGAGCGTTTCGCCTTCGGGCCTCAGACCCAGTCCGGTGGGCCCGTCGGCGGGATGGGGAGTCGTGCGCCGGTCGTTGCGACGCGATCGCACCGGGGACATGGTCCCTGCTTCGGCATCGGCCAGGCGGCCCGCCGAACCTTCCGCCAGCTTTTGATTCTGATTGATGGACATGTACACGGCCTCCGTTTGAGTTGCGATGTTGTCCCAGGAGAAACGCGTTTCGGCTTCTTTCCGTCCGTTGCGTCCCATCCGCTGGGCGTTGTCCTCATCGGATAATAGGCCGTCAAGCCCGTCGCCGATCGCAGCAACGTCGGTCGGCACGGTCACGCCGGTGTCCCCGTTGCGCACGAACTCAGCCGGGCCGCCCGTTCGCGTGGCCACCACCGGCTTGGTCGCGCTCCAGGCCTCGAGGATAACAATCCCGAAAGGTTCATTGCGGCTGGGCACGCACACCACGTCGGCGGTCTTGAAGAGACTGACCAGGTCGCGCCCGCTGCGGTAGCCGACGAAGCGCACAGCCTTCTCGCTGCCGACGGCCGCGGCGCGGGCTTCGAGACCCGGCCGCATGTCGCCCTCGCCGGCGAAGAGGAACTTGGTTCGCGGGTGCTCCTCCAGAACGCGGGGCATGGCCTCGACGAGCAAGTCCGGGCCCTTCTGCCACGCGAGCCGGCCGGCGAAGAGCACGCACGGCTCATCGAGGCCGACGTTGTAGCGGCGGCGGACGGACTGCGTGTCCACGTCAACGTCGAAGGGCCGCGTGTCCACGCCGTTGTAGATGGCGGTGGTCTTATCCTGCGGCACGGAGTACAGCCAGCGGACCTCCTTGCGGAGCGACTCGGAAACGCAGATCACGCGGTTAGCGATGTACGTCGCTTCCCACTCCAGTTCGCGGATGCGGCGCGACTGCCCGTGCCAGAAAAGCTCGTTGCCGCAGCGGCCGTACTCGGTGGAGTGGATGGTGACTACGATGGGCCGGCGATGGACGTTCTTGACCTGCCGCAGGGCTGGCCCCACGAGCCAGTCATGCCCGTGGACGACGTCGTACTCGCGGCCGGAGAAAGCCTGCTCCTCGGCCAGGTGCCAGACGAAGCTGGCCGACATCCGCTCCATGCTGTCGACGAATTCGGGCTCAGCTTCGAAGGAGCAGCGGTGGTAATGAACGCCGTCGAGGCATTCGTGGGAGGCCTGCTTGTCGGCGCGGCGCGTGTATACGTGAACTTCGTGGCCGCGTACGTGCAGCGCCGCGGCGAGCTCGCTGACGTGCGGGGCGATGCCGCCCACGCGAATCGAGTGCAGCGACTCCCACGACAACATGGCGATTTTCATGACGGCGTGCCACCCTGTGGCAGCGGCAAGAAACCCGCGCCACCTTGTTTGAGCCCGCGAAGCGTGCTGGCCCCCCATCTCGGAATCAAGGCCCGACAGGCGAATCCGAGGACCGAGACGCCCGGGAGCGTATCATCATGCGGGCTGTTAGGCAACAGCGCCCGGACCCGATTTCCGCAAGTCAAACCTCGATCACGGTATCGGGGGAGCGGGCAGCGCACTTGAGATCGACGACCCACGCCGGGGCAGGCGCGTGGTCGCGCTCTTGCGGATTCGCCGAGGGTGTGGTTGCGGCGTATTCTAAGGCTCTATGGCGGTTGAGGTCTCAAAGCCGAGCAACGAAAGCGGCGCCGAAGGGCGTCGACGCGTCCTGATCATCGGCTTGGACGGCGTCACCTGGGACGTCCTTGGGCCGCTGATGGCCGAGGGGCACATGCCGCGGCTTGCGGGCGTGGTTGCCGACGGTGCGTCGGGCGTCCTGCACTCGACGGTTCCGCCGATTACCCCGGCGGCGTGGACGACGTTCCTCACCGGTAAGAACCCGGGCGCGCACGGGATCATCGACTTCGAGCGCTACGACGTTCACACGAACAAGCTCTCGCTGAACAGCACGTTCAGCTTGGACCACGTTCGCACGCTCTGGAGCATCCTCGGCGACAAGGGCCTGAGGGTCGGCAGCGTCAATGTGCCCATGACCTATCCGGCCAAGCCGGTGAACGGGTTTTTGGTGAGCGGGTTCGAGACGCCCGGACCGCGGTCCGACTTCGTTTATCCGGCAATTCTGAAGGCCGAAATCCTCCGCCGCTTTCCGGACCCCACTCTCCGCGCGAACTGGCGCGGCGGGTTCCGGGAGAACATCGATTACATCTCGCGCAGCTTCCATCAAGGAGCGGAGATGACCACCTGGCTCGGCGACGAGAACGGCTGGCACGCGCTCATGGTCGTCTTCAAGCTGACGGACAACCTCCAGCACAAGACCTGGAAGCACATCGACGCGCGTTTCAGAGATCGTGAACCGGCGAAAACCGAACTGGTGAAGCAGTGTTTCGGCAAGGCGGACAAGGCCGTCGGCACGCTCCTGGACTATGCGAGCAGGCATGACGCGGCCGTGCTTATCGTGTCGGATCACGGTCATGGGAGCCTGGAGGGCAAGGTCCAGGCGAACCTGTTGCTCAAGCGTTGGGGCTACCTGTCGATGCGGGCAGGCACTTCACCGGCGATCACGCGGGCAAAGTTCGTCTGGGACCGGCTCCGCGGGCGCACCCGCAAGTTCGCTCGCCCGGGCGACGTGCTCCACGACCTGGCCGTGGACTTCGGCCGGACGCGGGCGTGCGTGATGCACGCGGGCATGGCCGGGTTCCTGTACGTGAACTTGAAGGGGCGTCAACCGACGGGTATCGTCGATCCGTCGAACTACGAAATGCTGCGCGACGAGTTGCGCGAGCGTTTTCTCGGCGACGAGTGCCGCGTCGTGTCACCGAACAGGGAGACGATCCCCCTTTTCACGGCCGCGCATAAGCCGGAGGAGCTGTACGGCTGCTCGCGCGAGGATCAGCCGTGGCTGCCCGATCTGATATTGATTCCGCATGAATCGCTGGCGGTTGTGCGGAAGATCCGCGGGCGCAAGGTCGCGCGCTGGTCGTCCTATCGCCAGCTCGAAGGCACGCATCGGCCGGAGGGAATCTGGGCGGCGTGGGGGCCGGACGTCGCCCACCGAGAGAACGTGCCCGCGAACATCATCGACTGCGCCCCGACGGTTCTGGCTATGCTCGGCTTGCCGATCCCTAAGGACATGCAGGGTCGCGTCATCGAGGAGCTTTTCGCGCAGCCGCCTGTCGTTGCGTTCGAGGATGCGGGCGAAGCGGGGGAGATCCAACCGCGTGAGGAGGCATTCTCCGAGCGCGACCTTCAGACGGTCACGGCGCGTCTTTCCGATCTGGGGTACTTGGAGTAGCGGCGGTTTTCGGCTTGGTGGATGCGGGCCGAGGAATCCCGGTGCGCTGCCAATACATGTCCGCGAGCCTATCCCAGAAGCCGACCTCCGTGACGACGAGCGGGTCGACGAGTTTTCCCTCGACGAAAACGGCGGGCGTGCCCCGGACTTCCGCCACCTTGGCCTGGTCGACGTCTTCCGCGACGCGCCGGCGAATCTGCTCGGATTGCGTCGCCGCAGTGAGGGCGCCGGCATCCACGCCGATCGCCGCTGCGGTCATTTGCGGGGTCAGTCTTCCGGCCGCGAGCGCATCGCGATGTTTGTATACGTAGTCATGCGCCCGCCAGAACCCGTCGTTTCCGGCAAGCGCCCGGGCGGCCTCGACCAGGGCCACGCCCTCGCAGGCGTGTTTGTGCATGGTCTGCGAGGCGCGATCGTTGCAGGACCGGTCGATCGGATAGTGCTTGAAGATGACCTTCAGGTGGCCCGCGAAGAGCGGCTGGGCCTGGCTCTCGACAAACTCTGCGAAGCGGGCGCACATGGGACACTCAAAGTCGCTGAACACCACGACATCGAGGGTCGCGTGCCCCGCCTGCGCGCCAGCCCCGATGCGCGCGGGGTCATCCGCGTCGATCGCGATGGCGCGTTGGGTTGCCGATTGCCAATTGCGAAAGTGCAGGTCTGCGTCGCCCTTGAGGCGATGGAGGGCGGCGGTCAGCGCCTTGTTGCTCTCCGCGAGGATGTCAACCTGGCGTCGCCATGTTTTCAGGCCGAGCAGGAAGAGCTGCGCAGCCGCGAGGGCGACGATGGCGAGACCGGTCACAAACACCACGCGGACCGACGGATACGCGACCATTCGTACGGAAGTACTCGGAGTAGCGGCCGCCGCAGCTCGCGGTCGCCCCGGCCACATCAGCACAACGCCAGCGGCGATCAGCACGTTGAGCCCGTGCGTGACCATGCACCACGGACACCATTGATCGAGCTTGCGGAACATGACCGCCGTGAAGTAGGCGGACATCGCCAGACCGAACCCGATCGACAACAGCGGGATGGCGTGCAGCCAGCGCCGTTGCGGCGACACACGCCCCACGCCGAGCAGCCAAACGGCCAGCGACGAGTAATAGGCCAATCCGAGGAAGGCCACCGGCAATCTCGGCCGGCGATCGGCCGGGTCCGAGGTCTTCGGGGGGAAGTAGCTGTAGGGGCTTGCAAGGACGGCTGCACAGTTCGCCGCGCCCGGCGACGTGTCCTCCTGACAACCCGCTTCGAACCACCCCGCGGCCGCGGAGCCGCTTACGTGCTTCACCAGGAGCTGATAGCTCACCACCGCGGACGCCAGCGAGAACACGACCGCCGCGACGTGCGAAACGCGCCGGATGCTCATGTGGGAGATGGTACTGCCGATCCGTCAGCCCGCCAATGTCGGCGCAGTAACACGGCGCCGCGGGCCCCGCGGTCCGTGTCACGGGCATGTCACCCGTAGCGACGAGCCCGCCCACACTTGTCAAGTGCGACGCGCGGGTGTACGCTCATCCACCGAACCATGGCTGCGGCAACCAAGACCACGATAGCCACGCTACGAGCGCGCAAGCGCGAGCATCGCAAGATCGCGATGCTGACCTGCTACGACTACGCCACAGCGCGCCTCATGGAGGAAGCTGCGATCGATTCCCTGCTCGTCGGCGACACCTACGCCGAAGTATGCCTGGGTCATTCCTCGACGCTGCCGATGACGATGGAACATATCGTCACCATTGCCGAGGCCGTGCGCCGCGGCGCCCCTTCGACTTACCTCGTCGGGGACATGCCGTACCTAAGCTATCAGATTTCGCCCGAAGAGGCGATACGCAACGCGGGGCGCTTTATGGCCCAAGCGGGGTGCGATTGCGTCAAGGTAGAGGTGGATCGCCGCCTCGCCAAGACGGTGGAGGCGATGGCCACCGCCACCATCCCTGTGATGGCGCATTTGGGCCTAAAGCCTCAGTCGATTCAAACGGTAGGTGGGTACAGGGTCCAGGGTAAGTCGGCCGCGGATGCGATCACACTGATCGAGGACGCCAAGATGATGGAGGACGCTGGGGCGGTAGCACTACTTCTTGAGGCTGTCCCGTCCGAAGTCGCGGCCGTGATCACGGAGGCAACGAGCCTGCCGGTCATCGGAATCGTCTCCGGGCCGCGCTGTGACGGGCAGGTTGTCGTCCTCCACGACATGTTGGGGTATGGTGGGGGGCACCCGCCGCGATCCGTAAAGCAGTACGCGCGATTGCACGACGTTCTCGTCGGGGCGTTTCGCTCGTTCGCTCAGGACGTCCAGCAGGGCGCGTTCCCCACCGCCGAGCACAGCGTGGCCATGGAGCCCGCGGAGCACGACGAGCTTCGCCGCCGACTCGCCTCGCGGACATTGGCCCCGACGACCCATTAAGTTTTTTTCCGGCGCGGGGTTTGCCACGCGCCCATTCCCGACTTTCGGCTTGACAGCGTTTGGCCCGCCGATACGGTGGACCTTTTGCCGGCGGGATGGACCCTCATCATGCTCGTCAAGATGAGTTTGATTCGGATTGTGATCGTTGACTCGGAGGAGGAGAAGATGTCCATGATTGTTCTCCGCGAGATCGACGGCAAGCGGGAGTTCCCCATCCTCATCGGCGTCCACGAGGCGTATGCCATCGATCGCCGCATGAAGGGGATTTCCGTTCAGCGCCCGCTGACTCATGACTTGATTGAGCGGCTGATTGATCGGTTGGAATGCCAGCTCGAACAGGTGGTCATTCACGAGCTGCGCGACTCCACGTTTTTCGCCAAGCTCGTCCTGCGGCGCGCCGGTGAGTTAATCGAGGTGGACTCGCGTCCGTCAGACGCCATCGCCATCGGGGCCGGAACGCCGGCGCCGATTTTTGTCGACGACTCCGTGCTCAAAGAAGTGTGCTGATGGGATCGTCGTTCGGAACGGAATGAGGGTCGAGCAGGAAGTCGTTGGAGTGGTGTCGTCGAACATGGCGTGTGCGGAACCAACGATGCCGAAGCCCGCGGAGACGGCCGCCGAAGTTGCGGCGAGGCTCAACGGGGGCGGTGCGCGCTTCGTTGCGGTCGCCCCCGGCCGATTGGACGTCCTCGGCGGCCTCGCGGAGTACTCGGGCGCGCTGGTGCTCGGACTGACCATGGGAC
>Ga0187892_10008895_pt1 | contig 13474 bp, 15 predicted proteins | sample MA1701073metaG_FD_139345 | JGI IMG/M metagenome (GOLD analysis project Ga0187892, IMG submission 139345) | Bio-ooze microbial communities from a basaltic lava cave in the Kipuka Kanohina Cave System on the Island of Hawaii, USA - MA170107-3 metaG ...
CGGTCAGTTCGCCGGCGGCGCCCGCCGGGGGCTGGAGGGTGGCGGCGTGCATCCCGGTGACGGCGCAGAGGGCGGCTTCCAGGGCGGCGAGCAGTTCGAGCCAGCCCTGGGCCAGGTGGGCGGGGGCCGCCGGGTGGACGCCGGCCAGGCCGGCCAGCGACGCCGCGTCGTCGCACAGCTTGGGGTTGTACTTCATCGTGCACGACCCGAGCGGGTAGGCACCGAGGTCGACCGAGAACTGGCGGTGGCTCAGGCGGGTGAAGTGGGCCACCAGGTCGCGCTCGGAGATCTCGGCGATGGGGGCGGGATCGGTGCGGAGGTGCTCGGCGGGCACCAGGTCCTCGGCCTGCCATTCGGGCATGCCCGTGCGGCGGAAGGTGGCGGCGGTGCGGCCGGGCGACGACAGTTCGAAGATCGTGGGCTCGGGGTCGCGCCCCATGAGCGGCGCCGACGTCGCTCGGCCCGCGCCCGTCAACGGACCACCTTCTCGAAGGCGGCCGCGAACGCGTCGATCTCGTCACGGGTCCGCTTCTCGGTCACGGCCACCAGGAGGCACTCGTTCCCCGCCGGCACGCCGGCCAGGAACCCCTCCTCGGCCATCCGTTCGACCACGACCTCGGGCCGGATCGGCGTCCGCACCGCGAACTCCCGCACGACGGGCGCCTGGTAGGCGGGCTCGACCCCGTCGATGGCGAGCAGCGCCTCGCGCGCGTAGCGGGTGCCGCGTGCGCACCGGAGGGCCAGCTCCCGCAGGCCGGCCGTGCCCAGCCACGCCAGCTGCACCACACAGGCCACGGCGATGAGGGTCTGGTTGGTGCAGACGTTGGAGGACGCCTTCTCACGGCGGATGTCCTGCTCCCGGGTGCGCAGCGTGGTGACGTAGGCCCGCCGCCCGTCGGCGTCGACCGTCTCGCCCACCAGGCGTCCGGGCAGGCGCCGGACCTGCTCCCGGCGGCAGGCGAACAGGCCGAGGTAGGGCCCGCCGAACGACAGCGGCGTCCCGAACGGCTGGCCCTCCCCCACCACCACGTCGGCCCCGTAGGCCGAGGGGGGCCGCAGCAGGGCGGCGGCGACGGGGTCGACGGCGACGACCAGGAGGGCCCCGGCCCGGCGGGCGGCGTCCGCCGCCGCGGAGAGGTCTTCGATGCAGCCGTAGTGGTTCGGGTACTGAACGACGACGGCCCCCGCCCTGCCGTCGCCCGGCCACGCCGTGACCCCCTCCGCCGACAGCGGGACGTCCACCACGTCATGGCCGGTGCCCTCGGCGAACGTGGCGACGACTTCCCGCCAGTTCGGGTGTACCCCGCCCGACAGCCACACCGCCGACCGGCCGGTGGCGGCCACGGCCAGGTTGACCGCCTCCACGGTGGCGCTGGCCCCGTCGTAGAGGGAGGCGTTGGCCACCTCCATCCCCGTCAGCCGGCAGACGACGGTCTGGTACTCGAACAGGGCCTGGAGGACGCCTTGGGCGACTTCGGGCTGGTAGGGCGTGTAGGACGTGACGAACTCCGACCGGAACGCCACCCGGCGCACCACGGCGGGAACGTCGTGGTCGTAGGCACCCGCCCCCGCGAAACAGACAAGGTCGCCGCTGTTGGCGGCGGCCAGGGCCTCCACCCGGGCCAGGGCGTCGAACTCCGACAGGCCGTCAGGCAGGTCGAGCCCGCCCGCCAGCCGCAGCGCCGCCGGCACCGACGCGAACAGCTCCTCGACCGACGACAGACCCAGCGAATCGAGCATGGCCGACACCTCGGCCTCGGTATGGGGGACGTAGTGGCCCATGCGGCCGCCACCTTAGAGAACGCGTGGAGAAGGGCAGTGTGACTCGCCCTCCGTCGCCCGCCTCCGGGCGCTGCCGCTTTTCGCTCCCGCTCTTGGCGGTACTCGCACCCACCCTTGGGTTCACGAAGGTTCCTGACTTCACCTGTCTGAGGGCACCCCATTCATACGGGAACCACCGAGACACCGTCCATTCCCTCGGTCAGTATGCGAAGGTTGTCAGGGTCGCTGGTGAGGATGCGGACCTTTCGGCCGAGACCGCGGGCCGTGACCGCCACGATTGCATCCACGGTGTCAGCGCGGCCCGTACGTCCGAGCAGCTCCCCAGCCGCTCGACCGAGGGCGGGAATAACCGCTTCTTGGTCGACCCCCTTCAACAACGCATGAAGCCGAGCATCCCGCCCACCGCCTCGAAGTGTCTCGGCCAGTGTTGCTGCACTGACATGTACCTCGACACCCAAATGCTCGGCAACAGACAGCTCCGCTCGCACTCGTAGGCCGCCGGTGGCCGCCGCGCTCAGCCCCTGCGAGTCGAACAGTAGGGCATGCGGAAGCTCAGGAGCCGTTAGTCCTGGGTGTTGGCGTCGCCGAGCCATTCGCGCCGGACCTCCTCGAGCACATCGGCCGGAACAGGGCCGTAAGCCGCGTCCTGGTCGATCAGCCAGGCACGCAGGGCGACGCGACGCTCGTCCTGCTCCAAGGCCTGCGCCACATAGCCGGAAAGGCCCCTACTCCCCACGCGACCACGAATCCTCTCCAGCAGGCCGGCGGGAAGGGTGACCGAAACCTTGGCGTACTCGGATGTCACGCCCCAATCCTACCTCTAGTAGGACTGCGATGGTACGTACTTCAAGCTCCGAGGCGGCAATCCGTTCACGCAGGTCGGTCGGGTTCGAATACGAGAGCATCGTCTCCACTCCGCAGTATCTGTCGGGACCACGTTGCAACCCGACGCGGCCCGTTGCGGTCACGGAGGCCGCCCGGCGCTACAAGTCGAGTTCGACGCCGATGAGGTCGATGGCCCCGTCGGCAGCAAGCAGTCCGTACACGGCGACGGCTCGGACGAGCCGGCCGGTCGCGACCAACACACACGGGCCGCAGGGAATCCTTCGAGGATCTCGGGCAACGCCTCGAACTCCAGTCGCGAAGCGCTCGACGAATTCAGGAAGGTCGATGACCAGGAAATCGGTGGCGGACGGTTCGCCGCCTCCGCCTCGGTCCGAACCGGGTTGCGTGTCGAGTTCTTCGAAGAGCGCCGGAGCGACGCGTACGACCCTCCGATCAGCCGCCATCGCGTTGCGGCTCGACCAAACCGCGCTCCGCAAGGAGGGCTCTCCCCTTTGCTCGGACTCGCGCCGCGAACTCCGGCCAGCAGGCGCAACTCGTGCAGACGATCTGGTGAACACCCGGCGTGGACCGGATCGACGGGGCTGGTGCCTCAGCTGAGGGGCCAGCGTCAGCGCTTCTTGGAGACGAACGGGAGAGGGGCGACCTTGGCCGGGAGGGGCTGGCCCCGGGCGTCGATGACCACGTCGTGGCCTTCGCGGGCGTGGGGGTGCAGGAATGCCAGGGCGATGCCGTGACCGAGGGTGGGCGAGAAGTTGCCACTGGTGACCTCGCCCACCATCTCGTCGCCGACCAGCACGGTGTAGCCGGCGCGGGGCGGCTGGCGGCCGTCCACGGTCAGGCCCCGCAGCTCCCGGTCGACGCCCCGGCGGCGCTCCTCCTCCAGCGGGGCCCGGCCCCGGAAGTCGCCCTTGTGCCAGGCCACGACCCATCCGAGACCGGCCTGCAAGGGCGTGATGCCCGGCCCCAGCTCGTGGCCGTGCAAGGGGAGGCCCGCCTCGAGTCGCAGGGTGTCGCGCGCGCCCAGGCCGGCGGGCAGGATGCCGGCGTCGAGGACGGCCTCCCAGAAGGCGGTGGCGATGGCGGCAGGGACGGCGACCTCGACCCCGTCCTCGCCCGTATAGCCGGTGCCCGCCACCAGGCAGGTGGCTCCCTTCCACTTGAACTTCTCCACGCCGAACCGGGGGACGGTCCGGGCCGCCGGCACCACGTCGGACAGCCACCGGCGGGCCTCCGGCCCCTGCACGGCGACCACCGCTCGGGCGGCGGTGATGTCCTCCACGGTATCGCTGGTGCCGGCGAAGGCAGCCACCGCCCGCTCGGTGTTCGAGGCGTTGGGCATGACGTGGAACTCGTCGGCGTCCACCCACCAGACGATGATGTCGTCGACCACCGAGGCATCGGCGGGGTCGAGCAGGTGGGTGTACTGGGCGCGCCCCGGGGCGATCTTGCCGAGGTCGTTGGTGAGGGTGCGCTGGAGGAGGTCGAACGCCTCGGGGCCCGACACCCGCACCGTCCCCAGGTGGCTCACGTCGAACGCCACCGCCCCCGACCGGCACGTGCGGTGCTCGACCAGGGTGCCCGACGGGTACTGCAGGGGCATCTCCCAGCCGCCGAACCCGATCATCTTGGCCCCCAGCTCCCGGTGGGAGCGGTCGAGCGGCGACAGGTGGGGCGACATGGGATCGGCAGGCTACGCGGGCCCCGAGCCCGCGCCGAACAGGGCCACGACCTCGTCGTGGAGGAGGCCGTTGGTGGACAGGGCGCTGCCGCCGTCCGCCCTGGGGGCACCGGTGATGTCGGTGAACCGGCCGCCCGCCTCCTCGACGATCACCAGCAGCGGGGCGACGTCCCAGAGGGAGACCTCGGGCTCGACAGCCACGTCCACCGCCCCTTCGGCCACCAGGACGTGGGACCAGAAGTCGCCCAGGCCCCGGCTCCGCCAGCAGCGCCGTTCCAGGTCGAGGGCGGGGGGACCGAGGCCGCAACGCTCGAACCCGACCATCGAGTCGTAGCTGAGCTGGGCGTCCCCGAGGTGGCGGACCGCCGACACGTGGATCCGCTGGCCATCGGCGAAGGCGCCCTCGCCCCGCGCCGCCCACCAGCGCCGGCCCAGGGCGGGGGCCGACACGACGCCCACCGCCGGCTCGCCGTCGCGCTCGAGGGCGATCAGTGCACCCCACACCGGGATGCCCCGGACGAAGTTCTTGGTGCCGTCGATGGGGTCGAGCACCCACCGGCGGCCGTTCGGGCCCCCGGCGCCGGCCCCCGCCGTCAGGCCGAACTCCTCGCCGAGGATGGCGTCGTCGGGCCGCGCCTGCGCCAGCCGTTCCCGGATCGCCTTCTCGGCGGCCCGGTCGGCGTCGGAGACGGGCGTGAGGTCAGGCTTGGTGGTGACGGCCAGGTCGGAGGCCCGGAACCGGGGCGTCGCGATCGCATCTGCCAGGTCAGCCAGCTCGAGGGCCAGCTCCAGGTCGGGATCGCTCAGGCGGGCTTCCTCCGCCCGCGACGGGCTGAGGCGGGGGGCTCGGCCCCACCCAACGCGGCGTCGTCGACGTCGAACCGCAGCGGCAGCGGTTCCACGGAGGCGTCGACGGGCATGGCCTGCGAGGGCTCCTCCAGCCCGTACTTCACCAGGAGGTTGAGGTAGTCGCGCTGGTAGAAGACCTTGATCCTCACGTCGGGGTAGAGCTCCCGCAGCCGCCGGGCCTTGCGGTTCTTCTTGGTGACCAGCTTCTGGTTCATCGTGGTGATCTCGATGAACAGGTCGTAGGCGGGAAGGTAGAAGTCGGGGCTGAAGGCCTGCTGGGGGCTGCCGTCACGGTCCCACTCCAGGACGAAGGTGCGGGGCTCGTAGTCCCACGCGATCGAGTAGAAGTCGAGCAGCTTGGCGAACTGGCGCTCGGAGTTGTGGGCGAACTTGACCGACTCGTGGGGCAGCGGCGGGGCCAGCGGCTGCGTCAGGCGGCGGGCCCGCGTGCGGGGTCTGGTCGACGGCGCCTTGCGCGCCGACGCTGAGCCGGACTTCTCCCCCCGACGAGGCTGGGACGTCGGCTCCCCGGCCAGGGCTACCTCCCCCGGTTGCCTTGGGCCCGGGCCGCCGGGTGGTCGGCGCCGGGCGACGACGCCTCCGCACCGGCGGCGTCAGCGGGAGGGCGCAGCTCGGTGATGGCGGCGTCGAGCTGCTCGGTGACGCCATCGAGAGCCACGATGCTGAACACGCCCTGGCCCTTCCGCATGAGGTCGACGAGCTCGCCGTCGTCGCGCACGAGCACCGAGGCCGGGCCGTTGAGCACGAGCTTGGCCGACGACAGGTCGCCCTCCAGGTGGGTGCGCAGGTACTCGATGGCGACACGCGCCGACTGGAGGGACACGCCGGCGTCGAGGAGGCTCTTGATGACCTTCAGCTCGACCAGGTCGCGATAGGAGTAGCGCCGCTGGGAGCCGCTCCCCCGGGCGTCGGCGATCGATGGCCGGATCAGGTCGGTGCGGGCCCAGTAGTCGAGCTGGCGGTAGGTGATCCCGACGATCTTGCAGACCGCGGGCCCGCGATAGCCGTCCACGGCGTTCGGGCCACGCAGGCCCCCTGTTCCGTCGCCTGTTCCGTCGCCTGTTCCGTTCCCGGCTGCACCGTTCCCGGCCATGAGGCCTCCATCTCCGTGAGCGGCTCACAGCCGCGTAGTTACGCCCTTGTACTCACAGGGTACGGCGTCAGGCTCGAGAGGTCAACGAAGGTCGACCGGGGCGCCTCTCCGCTACGAGGCGAAGTCCTCCGGGTTGACGCCTTCGAGGAACTCACGGAAGCGCTCGACCTCGTCGTCGTGGTCGCCCTCGTCCTCGGTCACGGGGACGGCGGCCTCATCGAGCACGGACTCGTCGGCGAAGATCGGCGTGCCCAGGCGGACGGCCAGGGCGATGGCGTCGGACGGGCGGCTGGACACCTTGCACCCGTCGCCCTGGTTGGACATCTCGATCTCGGCGTAGAACGTGCGGTCGCGCAGCTCGGTGATCACGATCCGTTCCACACCCACGCCGAGCGCGGTGAGCAGGTCGCGGAGCAGGTCGTGGGTCATGGGTCGGGGGGTCGTCACGCCCTGGAGGGCGAAGGCGATGGCGGTGGCCTCCACCGGGCCGATGAAGATCGGGAGCACGCGGTGCTGCCCGTCGGCCTCCCGCAGCAGCACGATCGGGTTGTTGGTGGGCATCTCCACCCGTACACCCACGAGGTGCATCTCGACCACGATTCGACCCTACCTCCTGTAGAGCTCTTGGACGTACGCATCGGGGTCGCTCCGGAGCACGCTCAACTGCCCTGCGACGACTCGGTCGAGGTTGCGGTACCGGCCCCCGTAATCGAGCCCGTAGCCGAGGGCGAACTCGTCGCCGATCTCGAAGCCGCGGAAGCGCAGCGGGGTCGGGACGATCCGCCGCACGGCTTTGTCCAGCAGGGCGCACACCGCTACTGACCTGGGCTTTCGGGCGTGGAGCTGGCTCATCAGGTAGGTCAGGCTGAGGCCGGTGTCGACGATGTCCTCGACCAGCACGACGTCCTGGTCGAACACGTCGGTCTCGAGGTCCTTGACGATCCTGACGCGCCCCGAATCGGGCGCGTAGCTCGAGATGGCCATGAAGTCGATGACGGCCGGGACGGTCAGCCGCCGCGCCAGGTCGGCGAGGAACAGGACGCTGCCTTTGAGCACCGCGACCAGGATCACGCCGTCGGGATAGGCAGCCGAGACCTCGGTGGCCAGGCGCGCCACGCCCTCCTCCAGCTCGACCCGGCCGACGAGCGTGCGCAGCCCCCGCCCGGCGGGCTCGGCTATGGGCCCTCCAGGTACTGCCGCAGTGCCTGGCGGAGCATGGCCCCCCGCAGGCTCTGGCCCAGCCGGGACAGCTCGGTCAGGGTGTCGGTGGCCTGGCGGCGGGCCTGGGGGTTGCGCTGCTTGAGCATGGGCATGACCACCTGCTCGAAGAAGCTTGCTTCGCGCTCCCCCGCCACCTTGTACATACGCAGGTGGCGGGCTTCCACGCCGTAGCGCATGAAGCCGGCGGCCAGGTTGGCGACGAGCAGGGCGTCCTCGTCGTAGTACAGGTTGGAGCCCACCCGGCGCGGCGTCAGCAGGCCGTAGCGCTCCAGCTCCCGCAGCTCGTCGTCCTCCAGGCCGGTGGCATTGGCCAGCTCGGCGAGGGTCATGCTCGACCCCGTGCGGGGGACGGTCAGGGGCAGCCCCTCGGCGACGGGCGGCGGGGACGGCACCAGAGGGACGGTGGCGGCCCGCGGCGGCGGTGCGGCGACCATGGAGCCCGGGCCGCCGGCGCCGGCGAGGGGCGTGGCGACGTCGGAGCCGATCACCTGTCCGGGGGAGGTGGCGGCTGGGCCGCCGTCGGCCGCCTCGTCCCCCACATCGGTGGCACCGTCGCGGAGCCGCCCCTTGATCACCTTCAGGGGCAGGAAGTTCTCCCGCTGCTGGCGCAGGATCCACCGCAGGCGCTCGACGTCGTTCTCGTAGAACTTCCGGTAGCCCGACGGCGTCCGCTCAGGGTCGAGCAGCCCCTGGCTCTCCAGGAACCGGATCTTGGAGATGGTGACGTCGGGGAACTCGTCCTTCAGCAGTGAAAGCACCTCTCCGATCGACAGGTACGCCCGATCGTCGATCGTCATGAGTCGCCGGCCCCGCGCCCCGCCTCGCCCGGCCCCACCTCGCCGGCCAGGTCGGCGCCCGAGAAGAAGACGAGCTTGAACTTTCCGATCTGCAACTCGTCGCCGCTGCGCAGGGTCGCCTCCTCGATCCGCTCCCGGTTCAGGTAGGTACCGTTGAGGGACCCGGCGTCCTTCACCGTCCAGCCCCCATCGCCCCGGACGATCTCGGCGTGGCGCCGGGACACGGTGATGTCGTCAAGGAAGATCTCCGAGTCGGGGTGGCGACCGGCGGCGGTGACGTCGTTCTCCAGCACGAACTTCGACCCCGCGTTCGGCCCCCGCTTCACCACCACCATCGCCATCGTCGCCGGGAACTCGCCCAGCGAGACGGTCAGCTCGTCCTCGCCGACCTCCCCCGTGGCGTCGACCGGGGCGAGGGTGACCGTCGTCTCGTCCTGGCTCGGCTCCAGCACGGCCCCGCACGACGAGCAGAACGTCGCCCCCGGAGGGTTGCGATGGTCGCACTGATTGCAGTACACGGCCGTCAACGCTAGTGCCGCCGCCGCCGGAAGTCTCTACCTGTGGTTTCGGTTCAGCCTCGGCGCTAATCCGACGTAAGCGCCTCGTACCCGCCGGCGTCGAGAAGGGCTCCCACCGCGGCCGCATCCTCGGGCTCGAGCACGCAGATCCAGCCCTCGCCGTAGGGGTCGTCGTTCAGCCGGTTGGGGGCGTCGTTGAGCTCGAGGTTGACCTCCACGACCCGGCCCGACACCGGGGCGTAGACGTCGGACACCGACTTCGTCGACTCCACCTCGCCAAGAGACTCCCCGGCCGAGACGGCCGTCCCGACCTCGGGGAGCTGGATGAACACCACGTCGCCCAGCGCATCCTGGGCGTAGTCGGTGATGCCCACCCGCACGAGCCCGTCCTCGGCCAGGGCCCACTCGTGGTCCTCGCTGTAGCGCCGGTCCTCGGGAACGTTCATCGCCTGCGCACGCTATCGGCTCTTTCTGGAGCGACACGAACCCGCGCCGCTGGTCGCGTGTCCTGCCGGGACGTAGCCTTCCGGCGATGGGGGCGGTCCTCGGCGGGGTGATCGGCGGGATAGCCGGTTTCGTGCTCGGCGAACTGGTCAGGCTGGCGATCCTCAAGTTCACGGGGGACCCGTCCAGCCCTGCGATCTCGACCCTGGCCGCCGCCGTGGGCGCGGCGGTCAGCGGTGGGGCCTCCGAGGCGGTCAGGATCCGGCGGTCGCCCCGGGCGATCCGGGCGCCCGCCGTCGCCGGCGCGCTGGCTGGCCTGCTGGCCGTGGTGGCGGTGTTCGCAGCCGGTGCGTACGGCGTGGCGAACCTCGTCGGCAGGATCACCGGCAACCAGACCGGGGACGAGCGGCTGGCCCCGCCGGTCCCCGCCGGCCAGGCGGGGCCCCTGCGGATGAGCGTCGAGAGCTTCGTTGACACCCCTGACTTCATGCGCCTGAAGGTCCGGGTCACCAACAGCGGCGACATCCCGATCACCGTGTTCGTGGCCGACAGCTGCCAGCTGATCGGGTCCGACGGCGCGGCCCGCCAGCCGTTCGGCGGCGTCACCGGCCTGGGCCCTTCGGAGTTCGACGTCCCCGGGAACGACACCTCGATCGCGCGCGTCGTCACGTTCAAGGGCCAGCCGCCGGTCGAGCCGATGAAGCTGTCGTGCAGCCGGATATTCGGTCCGGGGTTCGACGTGCCCCGGTCGATCACGGTCGAGGGGATCCGGCTGACGCCCGGTTGACGCGCGAATCTCCTGACACCGGAGCTGCGCACGCTGTCGGTTACCGCAGGAGCTGGCGGATGCGGCGGGCGTACTCCTGGGCCAGGTTGCGGGCGTCGGCCTCGCTCGCCCCCTCGGCCCACACGTGGGTCAGGGGCTCGTCGGGGTCGGGCAGCACCAGCGCCCACCCGGTGTCGTGGAGCACTTTCACGCCGTCGACCAGCACCAGCTCCCGTTCCTTGTTGCGCTCCACCATCTGGCGCATGACCGACCCCTTCTCCTCCCACGGGGTCACCACCGTCTCGTGGGCCACGTGCACCCGGGGGAGGCCGGCGACGACCGACGACAGGCGGGCGCCCGACCGGGCCAGAAGCTCCATCACCTTCACCACCGCCGCCGTGGCGTCGTAGGCGGGCAGGAAGTCGGGGAAGATGAACCCCCCGTCCTGGCTGGCGGCGAACGTCACGCCCCCGGCGGCAGCCGTGTCCATCAGATGGGGCGCCGACAGCTTGGTCCACACGATCTCGGCCCCGTGGGTGGCGGCGGCCCGCTCGACCGCCCGGCTGGCCGACACCGGCACCGCGATCCGGGCCCCGGGCTGCACCGACGCCACCAGCGTGACCAGCGCCATCAGGGCGTGCTCGTGGGACAGGACGTGCCCCTCGTCGTCGACCAGCACCACGTGCTCGCCGTCGGGGTCGATCACGGCACCGAGGTTGGCCTTGGCCGTGCGCACCAGCTGTGCGACCCGCCCGGCGTGGACCTCGGGGTCGAAGGCGGCCGCTCCCGCCGTGGACGCGTAGGGGTTGACGGCCAGGACGTCCGCCCCCAGTTTGGCCAGCACGTTGGGCATGAGGACGGCCGCCGACCCGTAGGCGTAGTCCATGACCAGCCGGAAGGCGGCCTGGCGCACGGCGTCCAGGTCGACCGACCGCTCCAGGGCGGCGGTGTAGTACTCCAGCGCCCGGGGCGCGAAACCGATGTCGCCGATGTCGGCCGCGAATGCCCGCCGGAAGTCCTGGCGGTGGTAGTAGCGCTCGACCTTGCGCTGGCTGCCCTCGGCCAGGTCGGTCCCGTCGGCGTCGAAGAACCGGATGACGACCGACTGGGGGTCCCCCGCCGCCAGCCGCACGGTGATGCCGCCCTGGGCCCGTTCCGTCCGCACCTGGAACCGGGTGACGGGCACGGGGGCCATCTCCAGGTCGTCGACGTTGACGCCGGTGGCGTTCAGGCCGGCGTGCACGGCCCGTTTCAGGGCCCGGGCCGCCCGGCTCGAGTCCCGCGACGTTGTCACGGTGTCGCCCTTGCGCATGGTGGTCCCGTAGGCCATGGCCACCCGGCACGCCAGTTCGGGCGTGACGTCCACGTTGGCCAGGCCGCTCACGCCGTAGCGGCCGAACAGCGAGCGTGACCCCCTCGACTCCCACACGATCGAGGAGTTGATGATGGCGCCCGGCTCGACCGTCTTGAACGGGTAGATCTTCACGCCCGGGTTCACCACCGCGTGGCCGCCCACGAAGCAGTCGTCGCCCAGGACGACGCCCTCCTCGCACCGGGCGTGGGCCCGCAGGTCGCAGTTGCGGCCCACGACCGTGCCCCGGAGCCGCACCGAGTTGGCCAGGTAGGCGTTGTCGTGCACGACCGACCGTTCCAGGTCGGCGTCGCCCCGCACCATGACGTTGGTGCCCAGCACCGTGTACTGGCCGAGCCGGGCACCCGCCTCGATGCGGCAGTAGTCGCCCACGATGGCCGGCCCCTCGATCTTGGCCCCGGGGTCGACCTCGGCCCCCTCGCCCAGTCACACCCCCTCCGAGACCCGGAAGCCGGGGATCTCGACCTCCACCTTCCCCCGCAGCACGTCCCGGTGGGCCCTGACGTAGGCGTCGAGGGTCCCGACGTCCTCCCAGTACCCCTCGACGGTGTGGCCGAACAGGGGCTTGCCGCCGGCCAGGAGCTTGGGGAACACGTGCTCGGAGAAGTCCACCGACTCCCCCTCCGGTATGGAGTCGAACACCTCCGGTTCGAGCACGTAGATGCCGGTGTTGACCGTGTCGGAGAACACCTGGCCCCAGGTCGGCTTCTCGAGGAAGCGCTCGATCGACCCGTCCTCACGGGTGATGACGATGCCGAACTCGAGCGGGTTCTCCATCGACTTGAGGGCGAGGGTGGCCAGGGCCCCCCGCTTCTTGTGGCCCTCGACGATCTCGGTCAGGTCCACGTCGGTCAGCACGTCGCCGGAAATGACCAGGAACGTGTCGGTCAGCTGGGCCATGGCGTTGCGCACCGACCCGGCGGTTCCGAGGGGCGTCTCCTCGGTGGCGTAGACCATGCTTAGCCCGAACTCCGACCCGTCGCCGAAGTACGTGCGGATCGTCTGGGGCAGGAAGGCCAGGGTCACGACGACCTCGTCGAACCCGTGCCGCCGCAGCAGCCGCACGACGTGCTCCATCATCGGCCGGTTGGCCAGGGGCATAAGGGGCTTGGGCTGGTTGGAGGTCAGAGGCCGGAGCCGGGTGCCCTCGCCACCGGCCATGATCACGGCTTTCATGGGCTGCCCCGACCCTACCCGGGCGAGGTGCGGCGTCCTTCCTCCAGGGCATCGCGGGCCGCGGGCACGTACTTGTACGCCGAGTAGTAGCTGAACCCGAGCCCGATCACGGCGCAGATCCAGGCCACGACGCGGGCTGCGTCGTTGACCCCGACCGCCTCGTCGGCGCCGACCAGGAAGAGCGGGAAGGCGGCCATCAGGGCGAACGTGCCCTTCTTGCCCGCCCAGGTCACGTCGATCCGCTTCGCCCCCATGGTGGCGAGGACGACCACCGCCCCCGACACCACGGTCTCGCGGATGAGGACGGGCCAGGCCACGATGGCCGGCACCGACCCGTCGATCAGCAGGCAGATCACGGCGGTGCCCAGCAGCAGCCGGTCGGCGGCCGGGTCGAGGATCTTGCCCAGGGCCGACACCTGGTTGAACCGGCGGGCGATGAAGCCGTCGATCCAGTCCGTGCACCCCAGGCCGGCCAGGAGCAGGGCCGCCCCGCCGCGGTTCTCCCGACCGAACAGGAGCCACACGAACACCGGGATCAAACAGAGCCGGATGAACGAGAGGACGTTGGGGATCGTGAAGATCCGGTCCAGGGGGTCGTCGTGCTGGCCGAGGGGCCCAGGCCCAGGCCCGGGGGCCCCCTCGTTCTCGCCTGTCCCCCTCATCGGGGGCGGAGTCTACGGGCGCCGCTCCACCGGGCCGCCGAGCGCCTGCCAGACCTCGTCGGTCGTGGAGAACGTGCCCTCCTCGGGCAGGTGCCCCAGGGCGCCGACCACCCAGTCAGGGGCGTGGTTGGACGCAGCGTTGGCCAGGAGCGCCTGCTTCCCGGCCGGGAACGTCGAGGGGTCGAGGTGACGGGCCAGTTCGGCCCGGTCGTCGACCCAGTCGTTGCCGTCGGGGTGGCGAGGCGCGTC
>Ga0187892_10008896_pt1 | contig 13473 bp, 12 predicted proteins | sample MA1701073metaG_FD_139345 | JGI IMG/M metagenome (GOLD analysis project Ga0187892, IMG submission 139345) | Bio-ooze microbial communities from a basaltic lava cave in the Kipuka Kanohina Cave System on the Island of Hawaii, USA - MA170107-3 metaG ...
CGCACCTTCGTCACGAACGGGCCGCTGCTCGATCTCACGATCGGCGCGGCGCAGATCGGAGACGAGCTCGTGCTCGACGGACCCGCCCGCGTCGAGCTCACGGCGACCGTGCGCTACGACCCGACGCGCGACGACGTGAAGCAGGTCGAGCTGCTGCGCAACGGCGAGCCGATTCCAGCGCCGGTCGAACGCGCCGGCCCCGGCGAGCTACGCATCCGCGTGGATCACGAGACCGCCGGGTCCGCGTGGTTCGCGCTGCGCGTCTCGGGCGACAAGGTCGGCGAGGTTCCGCTCCAGGCGGCGCTGCCGGATTGGGCCGTGAGCGCCGGCGAGCGCTACATGAACTTCCGCGAGCTGGGGGAGCGGAGCGAGGCATTCTACGCGGGGCGTGGCCGCGTCCGCCCCTCGGCGGCGCACACGGCGCCGATCTGGGTCACCGTGCGCGGCTCGGAGCCCGTCTCCGCGCAGCCGCGCGCACAGGCGCTCGCGCGCGCGGCGCTCGCGCGCCTCGATCAGCTCGAGGCGCGCCTCTCGGACGAGCGCCTCGCGGACCAGACGCTCTGGGACTGGATCCCCTACAGCGACGGCGTCTCGCTCGAGCACCTGCGCCGCAATCGGCCGGCGCTGCTGACCGCGATCGCGGAGGCCCGCGCCCGCTATCAGGCGCTGCTCGCCGCCGCCGCTCCGTGACCCGACGATCAGATCCTGCGGTCGCGCCCCACCCAGTACGGGTCGCGGAGCTTGCGCTTGTAGAGCTTCCCGTTCGCGTCGCGCGGCAGCGCGCTGGTGAAGTCGAGCGTGCGCGGGCACTTGTAGCCCGCGAGCCGCGCGCGGCAGTGAGCGAGCAGCCGTTCGCGCAGCGCCTCGCTCGGCGCGGCGCCCGGCGCCGGCTCTACCACCGCCTTCACCTCCTCGCCCCACTCCTCGCTCGGCACGCCGAACACCGCTGCGTCGCCCACCTCGGGGTGCGCGAGCAGAGTCGCCTCGATCTCCGCGGGATACACGTTCACGCCGCCGCTGATGATCATGTCGATCTTGCGGTCGCTGAGGAACAGGTACCCGTCCGCGTCGAGCCAGCCCATGTCGCCGACCGTGAACCACTCGCCGCGGCGGCTCGCGCGCGTCTTCTCGGCATCGCCCTTGTACGCGAAGTCCATCGTCAGCTTCAGGTAGACGGTGCCGACGCTCCCGGGCGGCAGGTCCTTGCCCTCGTCGTCGAGCACGCGGATGCCGGCGCCGGGCCAGGGCCGTCCCACGGTGCCCGGCCTCGCGAGCCATTCGTCCGCTCGCACCATCGTGCCGCCGCCCTCGGACGCGCCGTAGTACTCGTAGACGACCGGCCCCCACCACGCGAGCAGCCGGCGCTTCAGCTCGACGGGACACGGCGCCGCGGCATGCATTGCGTGGCGAAGGCTCGAGACGTCGTAGCGCCGGCGGGTCGCCTCGGGCAGCAGCATCAGGCGATGGAGCTGCGTCGGCACCATGTGCGTGGTGGTGACGCGGTGGCGCTCGATGAGCGCGAGCGCCGTCTCGGGCTCGAAGCGATCCATCAGCACGACCGGGTGGCCGAAGTGGAGCGAGAAGTAGCCGAACGAGAGCGGCGCCAGGTGGTACATCGGCGAGGTCACGAGGTGGACGTGGTCGCCGCCGGGCGTGATGTCGTAGCGCGAGAGGTTCGGCGCGAGCAGCGCCGCCATCTGGTCGGGATCGAGCGCCGGCGTCGCGCGCTGCACCGCCTTCGGCCGGCCCGTGGTGCCCGAGGTGTACTGCATGAACTGGCCGGCGAGGCGCTCGCCGGGCCGGGCGGTGGGCTGGCCCGCGAGCAGCGCTTCGAAGCTCCCGAAGCCGGGCACGTCGCCCACCGCGATGCGCGCGTGCGCCGGGACGCGGGCTTCGTCCGCCGCGGCCGCCGCCACCTCCGCATGGCGCGCGTCCGCGACGAAGGCGCGCGCGCCGGAGTCGGCGAGGATCCACGCCACCTCGCTCGCGGTGAGCGAGGTGTTGATCGGCAGCCAGTGCCAGCCCGCCTGCATCACGGCGAGCAGCGTGCTCACGAGCGGCTCGCCGTTCGGCAGCAGCACCGCCACGGCGTCGCCGGCGGCGAGCCCGCGCGCGCGGAGCCCGTGCACGAGCTGGTGGCAGCGCGCGGCGAGCGCGCCCGCCTTCCACGCACGCCCGTCGGGCCCGAGCAGCGCGAGCCGGTCGGGCTCCGCCTCCGCCCCGAGCCAGAAGCTCACTAGCGGTAGCCCTCGATCACCGGCCGGCGCGGCAGCTCCCACCACAGCTCGTCGCAGAGCTTGCGCAGCTCGGGGTCGAGCTTCAGCTCCGCCGCGGCGAGCGAGGGGCCGAGCTGCTCGGGGCGGCTCGCGCCGATGATGGCCGAGGTGACGCCCTCCTGCGCGAGCACCCACGCGACGGCGACCGACACGAGCGAGAGCCCACGCGCCTCGCACTCCTTCGCCAGGCGCTCGACCACGCGGAACTGCGCCTCCTGCCAGTAGCGGTGGCGATAGAGACCGCCCGCGTTGCCGAGCGTGAAGCGCCCGCCCTCCTCCGGCTCGGCGCCGGCCTTGTGCTTGCCCGACAGGAAGCCGCCCGCGAGCGGGTTGTAGACGAGCATGCCGAGCCCCGCCTCGCGGCAGAGCGGCAGCAGCTCCGTCTCGATCTCGCGGTAGAGCAGGTTGTAACGGGGCTGCACCGAGACGTAGCCCGCGACGCCGAGCCGATCGGCCGCTCGCAGCGCGCCGGCGAGCCGCCACACCGGATAGTTGGAGCAGCCGACGTACCGCACCTTGCCCGCGCGCACGAGGTCGTCGAACGCGCGGAGCGTCTCGTCGATCGGCGTGGCCGCGTCGAAGGCGTGGCTCTGGTAGAGGTCGATCCAGTCGGTGCCGAGCCGGCGCAGGCTCGCGTCCACCGCGGCCACGATGTGCTGGCGCGAGAGACCGACGTCGTTGGGAGATCGGCCCATCGGGCCGCAACACTTCGTCGCGAGCACGAGGCGCTCGCGAACGCCGCGCTCGCGCATCCATTCGCCGAGGATCTGCTCGGTGTGCCCCACCGTGTCGAGCCCGCCGCCGAGCGGGTACACGTCGGCGGTATCGAGGAAGTCGAGCCCGCCCTCGAGCGCGCGGTCGAGGATCGCGAACGAGGTCGTGCGATCGCACTGCAGCCCGAAGGTCATCGTGCCGAGGCAGAGCACGGGCACGCGGAGGCCCGTCCGTCCGAGTCGTCGCGTCTCCATCCCGTCCTCCTCCGATGCGGCAGGCCAGCATACCCCGTACGCTCCGGGCCGTGCCGGAGCCCGCCGAAAGCCGCCCCCCGCTCGGCGCGCTGTTCCTGCTCGGGGGCGTGGCCCAGGCGGCGATGACGCTGCCCATGTTCGCGGCGCCGTCCGTGAAGGAGGCGTTCGCGCTCTCGGACGCGGGGATCGCCTTCGTCTCCGGCGTGGCCTCGCTCGGCGCGCTCGGCGCCTTCCTGCTGGGCCGCCTCGCCGACCGGCGCGGGCGGCGCCTCGTGATGCGGCTCGGCTTCGCGGCGCTCGCCCCGCTCTCGCTCGTCACGGCGGCGGCGCCGGTCGTGTGGGTGTATGCGGCGGCGCAGCTCGTCGCGTCCGCGTTCCGTGGCTCGCTCAACTCGGTGGTGAGCGTCGCGATCACCGAGCTGTCCGACGAGAAGGCGCGCGCGCGAAGCCACGGCTGGCTGGGCCTCGTGGCGGCGGCCGCGAGCGGAATCCCGCTCGCGATCGCGGCGGTGGTCGGCGACCGCCCGTCGGGCTGGCGCATCCTGTTCGCGGTGCTCGGCTTGTTCGTGTTCGCGGTGCCCTGGATGTGGCGGCGCGTGCCCGAGACCGGGCGCTTCGAGCGCAGCCTCTCCCAGCGGCGCGGTCGCGCGCGCGACCTGCTCGCGCCCGCGTGGCGGCGCCGCGCCGTCGGCCTGGTGGTGGTGGGCGTGGTGCGCGGCGCCGGGCTCGGCGCGCTCGGCAGCTACGCGTTCTACCACGCGGTGGACAACCTGGCGCAGCCGTCCGAGGTGGCCGCCGCCGTGCTCGGCGGCGGCGGCACGATCGGCATGCTGGGCAACGCGCTGGGCGCGATCGCCTCGGAGCGCTGGGGGCGCCGCCCCACCCAGGTGGCCGGCGCGCTGCTCACCGTGGCCGCCGGCGTCGCGTACTACCAGGTGCCCGCCGGCCTCGGCGCGTGGACGCCGATCCTGCTGGCGCTCGGCTTCACGGGCTACGTGCTCGGCATCCAGACCTTTGCGGTGGCCGACCGGCTGGTGGACACCGAGCTGTTCCCGACGCGCCTGCGCGGCACGTACGCGGGCGTGCGCTCGATCGGAGACGCCGCCGCGCAGGCGCTCCAGAACTTCGGCCTCGCCGCCGCCATCGCGGCCTTCGGCAGCCTCGAGCGGGCCATGCTGTTGCTCGTGCCGGCGCTCGTGCTCCCGTCGCTCGTGCTGTTCTGGTGGGTGACGACCGAGTCGCGCGGCCTCCTGCTCGACGAAGCCTCGCGCGAGAACTACCCAGAGACCACCGAAGGAGCTCCATGACCACCGTGCTCGCTTGCTTCCTCGTCGCCGTGCTGATCCCGTACGTGCTCGCCGGCCTCGGCGGCTACTACAAGGCGAAGCAGTTCGGGAAGGCCGACAACAACAACCCGCGCGCGCAGGCCGCGCAGCTCACCGGCGCGGGCGCGCGCGCGGTGGCGGCGCAGCAGAACGCCTGGGAGGCGCTCGCGGTGTTCACGGCGGCGCTCGCCGCCGCGTTCTTCGCAGGCGTGGAGCCCGCCTCGCTCGCGACGCCCGCCCTGATCTTCGTGGCGGCGCGCATCGCGCACGCCTTCTGCTACCTGCGCGACCTCGCCACGCCGCGCTCGGCCATGTTCGGCCTCGGCCTCGCGATGTGCCTGTGGATCTTCGTGAAGGCGCTTTCGGCGTGACCCTGCTCCGCGATCTCCACTTCTGGATCCCGCTCGGCGCGTTCGCGGCCGGGATCGCCCTGCTGCGGTGGCTGGCGTAGACGCCGCACGCCTCGCGCGCCTCCAGTCGCTCGGCGTGCTCTCGGGCGTCACGGCGGGCGCCTGGCTCGGCGCGGCCGAGGCGCCGACCAAGCTCGTCACGCTCGGCATCCCGCCCGTCGCGATCTCGCTGGTGATGGTGCTCGGCGTGTTCCTCGCGCGCTGGAGCCTGCCCGCGCTGCTGCGCGGCACCGCGGGCGTGCGCGCGGACCTCGCGCGCGCGCCCCACCTCGTGGTATGGGCCGTGCTCGCGGGCGGGCTCTGGGCGGTCGCGAACACGCTCACCGTGCACGCGATCCGCGACGTCGGGCTCGCCATCGCGTTCCCGCTCTGGAACGCGAACGGCCTGCTCGGAATCGTGTGGGGCGCGCTGCTGTTCGGCGAGCTGCGCGGCGCGGGCGCGGCGCGCTGGCTCGGCGTGTGCGGCGGCGCCGCCGTCTTGTTCGCGGGCGCGGTGCTGCTCGGGCTCGCCTCCGTCGAGCAGGCGCCGCCCGCCGCGGCCGCCCGCGGCATCGCCGCCGCGCTCGGCGCCGGCGTGCTGTGGGGCACGATGTACGTCCCGTACCGCAAGGCGTACCTGACGGGCATGCACCCGCTCTCGTTCCTCGCCTTCTTCACGCTCGGCGAGGTCGCGACGATGGGCACGCTCGCCTGGACCGAGCTCGGCGGGCCGGCGGGCGTCTGGCAGACGCTCGCCGCCGCCCGCGGCGTCTGGTTCTGGCTGCTGCTCGGCGGCTTCGTCTGGGTGATCGGCGACCTGTTCCAGCAGTACGCCGCCAAGTACATCGGCATCGGGCGCGGCATCCCGCTCTCGAACACGAACCAGCTCTGGGGGCTGCTGTGGGGCGTGTTCGTGTTCGGCGAGCTGGCGGACGCGGAAGGCGCCGTGCTCGCGCGCGTGGTGGCGGGCTCGCTGCTGATGGCCGCGGGCGCGCTCGCGATCGCGCTCTCGTCGGCGCCCGTGCGCGAGCACCAGCACTGGCAGGCCGCCGCTGCGCGCGAGGCGCAGCGTTACGGGCTCGATCCGGCCTGGGTGCAGGCGCGTCTCGCCGGCGAGGACCCGGACGGCTCCGTCGCCTCGCGGCGCAGCCCGCTCGACTGGGCGCTCGTGGCGTTCGCGTCCGCTGCGTTCCTGGCGGCCGCCGCGGTGGCCGAGGCGCCCGCGCTCGCCTTCCGCGGGAGCGCCGCGCTCGCGCTCTGCGCGGCCTCGGTGGCCCTGCTGGTCTGGTGCGCGCTCGCGCTCTGGCGCACCACGCGCTTCGGCTAGAGGAGCTTGTCGTGCACGTAGTGACGGACGCGCGGCGGCTCTGCGCCGCGATGGAAGGCGTGCGCGATGGCCTGGACGGCGCGATCGGCTGCGGTGATCCGCTCGTGCTGGCGCAGGTGCTCGAGCCACGACTCGACGACGAACGACTCGAGCACGCGTCCGGCCTGCTCGACGTCGTCCCAGAGACCCCAACGGATCGCACCGTCGCGCAGGCGGATCGCGCCGAGGGTCCGCATCGCCTGTGCGAAGGCGCCGGCATCGGCGGGATCGATCTCGTACTCGACCGTCACGAGCGCGGGACCGCGCTCGGGCTCGAACGAGCGCACCAGCAGGGGGTCGGGCCAACGCGGAGCGGGCGACAGATCGGCGCCCGCTCCCTCGCGGAGACGATGCCGCCACGTCGCGAGGCGGAACAGCGTGATCGCAACCCCGGCCAGCGCGAAGGTGCGCGGCACCCCCACGAAGCCCGCGAGCGCGCCCCATGCCGCGCTGCCGACGGCGAGTCCGCCGAAGATCACGAGCATGTGCGTGGAGAGCGCGCGCGCGCGCACCCACGTCGGGATCGCCATCTGCGCCGCGGCGCTCAGCGTCGAGAGCAGCGAGGTCCAGGCGCCGCCGGCGAGGAAGAGAGCGCAGGCGACGGCCGCGAAGGCGTGGACGTACGCGAGGATCACGTGGCTCGCCGCGAAGACGAGCACCGCGCCGGTGGCGAGCCCTTCGATGCCGAGCACGCGCCGCATCCGGTGCAGCATCACTCCGCCGGCCACCGCGCCGACCCCGAAGAAGCCGAGCAGCACGCCGTATCCGCTCGGCCCGAGCGCGAGCTGGTCGCGCGCATAGAGCGGGAGCAGCGCCCAGATCGCGCTCGCGGGAAGCGCGAAGGCGCCGGTGCGGACCAGCACGGTCCGGAAGTCCGGGCTGTGGCGCACGTAGCGCAAGCCCGCGCGCATCGCGCCGATCAGCTCCTCGGGCGGCAGCGTGCGCTCGGGCGCCTCGCGCCGCCAGCGCGCGAGCACCGCCATCACCGCGAGGAAGGAGAGCGCGTTCAGCGCGAAGGTGGCGCCCGGGCCCGCCGCGGCCACGACGAAGCCGCCGAGCGCGGGACCGACCGCGCGCGCCGCGTTCAGCGAGATGCCGTTCAGCGCGACGGCGGGCTCGATCTCGTCGCGCGGCACGAGATCCGGGATGATCGCCGCGAACGCGGGCGAGAGCAGCGCGCTGCCGACGCCGATCGCGAAGGTGAGCGCGAGCAGGACGGCGGGGCCGATCCAGCCGGCGAGGGCGAGGCCGGCGAGCAGCGCCGCGGAGGCGCAGAGCCACGCCAGCGCGACGAGCGCCAGGCGGCGGCGGTCCACCACGTCCGCGAGCGCGCCGGCCGGGAGCGCGAGCAGGAAGAACGGAAGGTTCGAGGCAGCCTGCACCAGCGCCACCACGAATGGCTCGGGCGCGAGCGACGTCATCAGCCAGGCGGCGCCGACGTTCTGGACCCAGGTTCCGAGGTTCGAAGCGAGGCTCGCGATCCAGAGTGCCCGGAACACCGGGCGCCGCAGCGGCGTCCAGGGCCCCGCGCTCATCGCGCCGCGGCTTCCCGCTTCGCCTCCGCGAACAGGTTCATCAGCGCGCCGTGCACGAGCTGCGCCGTGTCCGGGCCGGCCGACACGATCTCGCCGTACGTGTCCTCCTCCGCGCCGTACAGATAGGGCCGCCTCGCGTCCCACTCGCTCTTCGGGATCAGGTAGCCGATCGCGTCGTTCGCGAGGTTCACCATCATGTTCACGCGGCCGTTCATCGCCGAGCGCAGCGGCGGCACCTCGAGCGGCGCCATCTCGTAGTCCGCGCCGTCGGGGTTGGTGATGCCGCCGACGGCGATCTCGGGGTACAGCTCGCCCGGCACGCAGACGATCCAGAGCCCGCCGAGCTCGACCAACGCCACCTCGGTCTCGGTGCGCGAGGTCCAGCCGAAGTCGACGTCGCGGTCGAGCACGCCGATCGCCGTGCCGAACAGGAGCGGCCGGTTCGCCACCGGCACCTCGAGCAGGCGGCGGTGCACACGCAGGCGCGGCTCCGGCAGCGCCGCGAAGCCGCCCGCCGCCACCGTGTCGAGAACCGCCTCGGCGATCGCGTAGCCCTGCGCGCGCGCCTTCTCGAAGCTCGGTGCCGCGATCCGCTCGCCCGAGCGCACGTCGGGCACCCCCGTCTCGGGCCCCGTGGTGATCAGCCCGCCGATGTTGCCGGTGAGCCAGAGCGCGGTGCCGCCGAGGCCGGGCCGGTAGAGCGTGCCGTCGTAGTCGAGGCCGCGCGCGAGGCCGCGCCGCGCGTAGCCGGCGATGTCGGCGGTGAGCTGGAAGTTGCGATCCCAGAGCAGCTCGACGTGGTTGCCGAAGTTGACGAGCGTGCCGAGCACGCCGTCGCCGCCCGCCGGGCGCAGCAAGGCCACGCGGATGCCGTCGTCGATCACCTGGGGCCCGCGCGTGTCCACGGTGCCGATGCGGCGGTCGCGTCCGGTGATCTCCGCCGCCTCGAGCCGCGCCGGCGCGAGGCCCGCCACGGCCGCGGCGAGCGCCTCGCCCATGCGCGCGCGGAGCTTCTCCATGTACGCGTCGTCCACGCCGCTCGTGAGGTAGCCCGAGCCCCAGATGCCCTGCGTGTCCGGGCCCTGGTGGTTGTGGGTCGAGTGCACGAGCAGGTAGTCGAGGCCGAGCCGTTCCGCGTGCGCCGCGCGCACGCTCTCGACGAAGCCGTGCGAGAGGCCGACCACGTCCGCCGTCACGATGCCGACGCGCAGCTGGCCGTCGTCGAACACGGCGGCCACCGCCTCGAGCTCGTCGTGCACGCCCGCCGCCGCGCGCCGGTTCTGGAAGCCCGCCATCCACACCGCATCGAAGCGGCCGTTCCCGTTCCGGTCCTCCCAGCGATCCTTGCGCGTGAAGCGCCCGTCACCGTCCACGTCGGTCCACGTGTCGGGCGCGTCGGGCGTGATCGAGGCGCTGCCGAAGCCGGCGCGCAGCTCGGCGGAGGCGGACGTGGCGACCAGCGCCGTGAGCGCGAGGACGCGGAGCGTGCGGGAGACCATGGCCGCGGAGTCTATAGTCCAGCCGTGACCTTCACGATCCTGGCGGCCTGCGGCGGCTTCCTGCTCGCGGTGCTCTGGATGGACCTCATGTTCGACGTGCAGGTGCTGCGCCATCGCGGCGAGACCCTGCCGGAGGCCGTGCTCGCCTCGATCGCGGCGTACTACCGGCGGGTGACCACGGAGGCGTCTCCGATGGGGCACCTCGTGGGCGCCGTCATGCTCGCGGCGGTCGCGACCGCGGTGGCCTTCCTCGGGCGCGGCGACGAGCCGCGCTGGGCCGGCTGGCTCTCGCTCGCGCTCTGCGTGCCGCCCGTGGTGTTGGCGCAGACACGCATCTTTCCGGCAGCGGCGCGGCTCGGGGCGCGCGAGGGCTCGCCCGCGGAGCAGAGCCGCCTCGCGCGCTCGATCTGCCGGTCCCACCTCGTCTGCCTGGCCGCGGTGGGCGCCTTCACCGCGCTCCAGCTCTGGCTCGCCGCTTAGTCTCGGGCGCCGGCCGGCCGATAGGGAAGCATGGCTCGCGCCCTCGCGATCCTGCTCGTGCTCGGCAGCCTCGGCGTGTTCCTGGTGATCTACACCCAGGGCGCCGACCGCGCCTTCGGCGGCGCGCTCGCGCGCTTCACGAAGTCGAGCCGGCCGCAGGCCTCCTACGAGGCCCCGGCGGCCCCGCGCGGCGGCCAGGACTGGTGGGAGCGCGAAGAGCGCACGCCGCCGCAGGGCATCGGCCAACGCGTCCGCGAGCGCGTGAACAACGCGATGGACACGGGCGCGAAGCGCCACGGCGGGCAGTAGCCCGGCCTCACGGCGGCGGCTCGTCGAAGTCCCCGACGCGGTGCGGTGTCAGGCCGCGTAGCGAGCGGCGCCGCACGGCGGTGACGACGATCGCCCGGCCCCAGCGCGCGTACGACGGATCGCTGGGATAGGGCTGCCAGCAGCGCCAGCCCCACGGCAGGCACCAGCTCTCGCCCCAGGGCCGCTCCGCGATGTCGCGGTTCACGAGCCGCGCCACCGTGCGCGAGTCGAGCGGCCGGATCAGGAACGCGCGCCCGCCCGACGCGACCCGCCCGCGCGTGCCGCTCTGCGCCGACTTCTGCGGCCAGGGGATGCGCGCGATCACGGGGTCGGCCGTCCCGTAGACCTCGAGGCCGAGCGCCGCGGCGCGAACCGCCCACGCCTTCTCGGTCGGGCCGAACGCGAGGCCGCTCTCGCGCACGCGGCCCACGTGGAAGAAGCCGAGGTCGCCGCCCGGGGTGAGCATCCGATACGCGCGCTCCGCCGGGAGCGGCTCGACGTGCGAGAAGCCGAGCCGCTTCACGAAGTGCACCTGCATCTGGTAGGCCTGCGGGTGCTCGCGGAAGATCGTCCCGACGTGCTCGAGCAGGTCCTCGCGTCGCCAGACGAACTGCGTGTCGTCCTGCACGAAGTGCACGACCTCGCGGCCTCGCTCCGCGGCGAGCTCGATCGCGCGATTCATGTTCACGTAGAGGTTCCCGTAGCGCGTGGCCTTGGCCGGCTCCGACGGGATCACCTCGCCACCGGAGCCCGCGATGCGCTCGAGCACACGCCGCGTCTCGGCGTCGGTGCTGTGGTCGTCGAACACGACCAGCCCGCTGTCGGGATGGAAGCGCCGGATCGAGTCGACGCAGTTCGCGAGCAGCGGCCCGCGGTTGAACGAGAACAAGACGTTCAGGAACGACGGCAAGGCCCCACCCTCCCGGGTGTCGGGCTATGGCGCGCGCCGCGCCAGCGCCCCCTCGGTCTGTGTGCCCCGTCGTTGCACCTGTGAACTAGTACACACTCCGGCGTATCGATCCAGACGAAGGTCCCCCATGAAGCTGAAGCTGGGACCGATCGTGGGCGTCGTCTCGGATCGCGAGGCCCGCATCTGGCTGAGGGCCGACGACCCCAACGCCGCGTGCGTCCACGTGTTTCGCGAGACGGGCACGGTCAAGCGGGTGACGTATCCGCTGCCGGGCTAGGCGGCTTCCGGCTACGTCATGAGCCCGTGCTTCTGCAACCGGTACACCACCGCGCCCCGGGTCAGGGACAGGCGCCGCGCCATCTCCGCCACGTTGCCGCCGCACTCGTTGAGCAGGTCCACCAGCTCCTTGCGCTGGAGCGAGTGGCGCGTGGCACGGTGGGTCTCGAGGCTGTCGCCGCGCTTCGCGATCACCTCCTCGACGGCGGCGCGCACGGCTTCGACGCCGACCCGCTCGCCCTTCTCGAAGGCGACGGCCTGCTCGAGGACGTCGCGCAGCTCGCGCACGTTGCCGGGCCAGCTCCGCCTGTGCAGCTCGGTGAGCGCGGCCGCCGAGAGCGCGATGTGCGGGCGCCCGAGACGGCGCGCGGTGTCGAGCAGCAGGTCGCGCGCGAGCGGCTCGAGGTCTTCGGCGCGATCGCGCAGCGGAGGCACCTGGAGTTGGAAGCGCGAGAGCGCGTGCCAGAGCTCGGGGTGGAAGCGGCGCGAGGCCACCTCCTCGTGCAGCAGCGGACTCGCGGCGGCGAGCACTCGCGCCACGGCGCCCGGCCGGCGCTGCGCGATGCGGCGGATCTCGGCGAGCCAGCGGCCCTGGAGCTGGCGGTCGAGCTGCTCGATCTCGTCGATGAAGACCACATAGGGCTTCTCCGGCGGGTCCTCGAGCGCGCCGTCGCAGCGCAGCAACGGGAGCTCGCGAAGCTCCGAACAGGCGTGCAAGGCGCGCACGACGCGGGCGCGGCCGGTGCCGTGCTCGCCGCACACGAGCACGGGAATCTGGAGCGCGCCGAGCGCACGCACGCGCGCGCGCAGCTCGCGCGACGCCTTGCTCGTGCCCGACAGGAGCCGCGTCGCCGGATCGGACGCCTCCTCCGGATTCCGGCTCAGCAGGTCGCGCGTGCGCGGGATCAGGCGGCTCAGGTCGTCCGGAAAGCGCAGGTAGTCGTCGGCTCCGGCCCGGATCGCGAGCACCGCGTGCGAGATCTCGCCGTACGCGGTCAGCAGGATCACGGGCAGGTCCGACACGTCGCGGATCCGCTTGAGCAAGGTGAAGCCGTCCGCCTCCGGCATGCGCACGTCGCTCACGACCACGTCGGGCGTGCGCTCCTGGAAGCGCTCCCAGGCGCGCCGGCCGTCGGGAGCGCGCGCGACGTCGAAGCCGGCCTCGCGGAACTCCCCCTCGACCACGTCGAGCGCGTCCGCGCAGTCGTCTGCCAGCAGGACCAAGGGGGCGCTCGACATGGTGGCCTCCGGATCGATTCTCAGCGGTCGTGGATGCCGGGGATGCCCCGCCGCGCCTCGAGCGCGGAGTAGGTGAAGAGCGCGTCGTCGAGATCCGCGTTGGTGCGCAGCTCGGTGATCGTGAGCTCGGTGTGCGTGCCCCGGTGGTTGTCGTCCACCACGACCCGCGTGGGCACGCTGCAGCCGCCCTGCGTGACGATGCTCGCGCGCGGCATGCGCATGAACTTGTATGCGCCCTGGTCTGCGCGCTTGTAGTAGCGGGTGAGCAGGATGACGCCGTCGGACGCGGCGATCTCGTACTCGGCGAGCGAGTAGGGCGCGTCGAAGCGCGGCACCACGGAGACCGTGCGCGTGACCTCGCCCTCCGCCGTGCCCGCGGTGACGCCGGTCGCCCGATAGCGCTCGGGGTGCTGGCGCTGGAAGTCGTGGTAGCTGAGGTCGGTGCCGAGGAACGAGTCGGTGGGCTGGCTCCCGCTCACGCGCCGCACCTTCGCCATGCTCGGCAGGTAGACGAACTGCTGCTCGCTGCGGTGCGGATCGTCGGACTCGACGCCGAGGAAGGCCATGCCGCGCACGTACTGCGGCTCGCGGAAGATCGCGTACGTGTGGAGCTTCCCCTGCACGTACTTGGCGGCGATGTGGATGCGGCGCTCGCGCGCGACCGCCTCGCCCTTCCGGGTGGCGATGCGCACCACGCCGGTGATCGAGCAGGAGTAGCGACGCTCGAAGGCCGCGCGCAGCAGCTGCTCCGCGTCGCCGCCCGCGTCGAAGGCGGAGGCGGCCCCGGGCGCGGCCAGCAGGCAGGCGAAGGCCAGTCCGACGGCCCTGCCCCACGGCCCCGCTGCGGCGCCTGCCTGCGACATCGCCTTTCCCCAGTGCACCCCGGTCCCGACGCGTAGCC